>Ga0315280_10001021_pt1 | contig 49884 bp, 42 predicted proteins | sample YL17G06_40_MG_FD_203697 | JGI IMG/M metagenome (GOLD analysis project Ga0315280, IMG submission 203697) | Sediment microbial communities from Yellowstone Lake, YNP, Wyoming, USA - YL17G06_40 | ecosystem: Environmental > Aquatic > Freshwater > Lake > Sediment | place: USA: Wyoming | collected... | reverse complement strand
CTCCCTGATCCACCTCCATAATCACGGCGAGTTCCTTTGCGGCGCCATAATTGTTCTTGGTCCTTATATCGGAGTTCCAGAATTAAGAAAAATTTTATTGACTTTTTAATAAAAAAATAATATTTTTCAAGCAACAATTTCTATTATTAAAGGAGGAAAATTATATGAAGAAGATGATTTTATTAAGCTTTTTGGTCTTATTCATTCCGGCCATTGTATATGGCCAGGATAAGGTTGAGGCCCCTGTTTGGAATATAGGAGACAAGTGGAGTTTACCAGGAAGTGTCACTATAACGGTTGTGAATGCTGATGAAAGTAGTTATGCGGTGAAATATTTAACTCCCGGCGGAGATTCTATTTTAATTTGTGAAAAATCCTCTCTTAATAGACTCTACGTAATGGATAAAGACAAACGAATACCGTATGAGGGAAGGAACAAAAGGCTTTTAAATTTTCCATTAAGTATCGGGAAGAGTTGGAACGATAAATATACAATGGGTGGCAAGGCAGGATCACAAGAATATATAGAGACTTTCACTGTGTTGGGATGGGAAGACATTGTGATTCAAGCAGGAAAGTTTAAGGCTGTTAAATTAGAGTATAAACAAGCAAGAACTGAAGAAAAGGCAGGTCGAAGACCAAAGGAGGGTAAGGCATGGTATTGGTATTCACCCGATGTGAAATATATGATAAAATGCCAATATGAAAAATCTGATTATTGGGATGCATTATATGATTGGGAATTAGCCTCTTTTGAATTAAAAAAATAAACTTTTAGGATTATGTTTGCTGTGTTAGGTAAAGACTGAGTAAAAATCATGTTAGATTTGAAAAGAACGGAGGCAGGGCCAAAGATGGTTCTGCCTCCACCCTCTAAGCTACCTCCTCACCTCGTTCAATTTCTTAATCCAACCATGAATTTCCTCATGGTAGATATAAAAGACTAAGATGACCAGTGCGGATACCCCCAACAAGATTAGAAACAGCTTATATTGGTGCTCAAAAGCCTTCGCTCCCTGAAGGGTTGCCATCAATGTCCCGGGTATCCTTCCAATAGTGGAAATCATCAGAAAAATTCCTAAATGCATCGGTGTCAGACCTAAGATGTAGCACAAAGCGTCCTTTGGAAAACCAGGAATTAAAAAGAGAAGAAAACTGAGTATGACACCTTCATGGCCGATCAAATAATCGAATTTTTTCATCGTCTTGGGTGAAACAAATTTTTCAACTGCCCACCTTTTGAAGAGTCTCGCCATGCTGAAGGCAAGCCACGAACCTACAAGGGAACCAATCATGGAATAAAGCAACCCGGCCTTTACCCCAAACAGATAGCCTCCCAGGAATTCAACCGCTCCCCCGGGGATCGGAGTTGCCACCACCTGTGATAATTGGAGAAGTATATAAATCAAGGGAGAATAGGGTCCAAACGAGGTGATCATTTCTTTCAGCCGGTGGGGGTCCTGTAGTAGATCATAGAATTTGCCGGCTTCAACCCACAATCTACCATTGTATCGATTAAAGATAAATGCAACGATTCCTCCCAAAAGGCAGATCATGATTACCCATTTCAATTTTGATCGATATAATGATTTCATCAAATTAAGATTCATCAAGGCAACTCATCATAACTCCTGTATGAAGAAATGTCGCGGCGGGACAGGCAGAAGCATCACCGAACCCTTTGTTAGCCTCTGTTTCCTTGATCTTGGCCTAAATCTTTTCATTTGAAAGGGTGGATGCTGATGTGAGCGTAGTCTCCAACAGCACGGGAATTGGTATTGTCAGAGTCAGTCAGAAGGGCTATTCCTTGGGCCACCGGATGTTTCTCTCCTTTTCCAAAGAAGCGTTCGTAATCTGAAAGCACGTTACGTTCTTCGGTGACCCATGTGCCCGTGAGTGCTCGTCCGCTCTGGACAACGATAATCTTTGTTCCGCTCGAATAGGGTGAATTGAACACCATGCCAATGGGCAATGTGTCACTCCAGATATATTTTATCGCCGTAACGAATGGCAACCCGGTCAACACAACGTATACACCCAGAACGCTGTCGGCTCCAGTTTTTATCTGCTCGTTTGAACCGGTAGGGAAGATGACGGCCCGCCAGCCCCAACTCAGTATCGGATAATCCTTAATGTCCCACTTTTTTTCGTAACTGATCTGTACGCTCAAGCCGCTGGCGTCGGCATGTATGAATTTCTTTTCTCCCTCAGCCTGTACCGAGTAAACCTTGGTCATATTTTTCTGATCCCTCGATAGCCAGTTTGAAGGGAATTTGCCGACCTCGTCGCCGTCAAAGGTTATGTGGAGGAGTGATTGGGCGCAGAGACTCTGGGCGCAAAAAATGAGGATGACGACAAGCAGTAGTTTCATCAAATCCTCTGTGTTTCAAGTAAAGTCAGGTGACCGAAATAATAGGCTATGTCTGAAATGCAAACTATTTACCCCCTTAGAAAGCCCCGCTGCTTGCCCCGTTAGAGATTTTTCATTATTAACCAGGAGTTCCCTTTGGTAACCTACTTCTAACGGGGTTTACCACTCTCGGTAATAACTTTAGGAAGAAGTCAGCGCCATGGTTCACAATGTCTCACGGGTTAAGCTCTAACTTTACAGTTTACCTTAACGTTGATAAACTTTTGACGATACGGACATGGGCAAGCCGTTCGGAAAGGCTTCGAGGCGAACCTTTGGCCGAATCGGCACTCTCGTCCCCTTCCCCTACTGGAATTCACTTGGGGTGATGTCCTCCGATACCCTTAAATTCCCAAAACAACCGCCTTCCGAAGCCTTGAAGGGCAATTTGCCCGTGTCCGTTTTGCAACTGTCAGGTTTATTCTTTAATCGAAGTATCCTCTTCCAATACTTCTCCAGAACCTAATGCATCCCTCACCATCCCGCAGATCCTTCCAAACGCCTTCGTCTCCACCATGGATCGGTCACGGGGCCTACCCAGAGGGATCGAGACAATCCGAGTGATACGACCCGGTCGGTGTGAAAGGACGACCACACGGTCTGACATGAAACAGGCTTCAGAAATCGAGTGAGTGACCATCAAAATGGTTTTTTGTGTCTTCGACCAGATATCGAGGAGAAGCATCTGCATTGTTTTTCGAGTGAGGTCATCCAGGGCGCCGAAGGGTTCGTCCATCAAAAGTAAAGGGGGGTCCAGAGCGAGGGCTCTCACAATTGCCACTCTCTGTTGCATCCCCCCGGAGAGCTCTCTGGGATAATACGACCAAAATTTTCTGTCCAAGCCCACCATCTTCAGGAGCGATTCGATCCGACTTACCTGCTCTGCTTTTGGAAGTTCACTTTTAGCGATTCGAAAGGGTAGAAGGCAATTTTCGAAGACGCGATACCAAGGGAAGAGAGTCGATTCCTGGAAGACAATGCCATATCCCCGAACTCTCCTCAGTTCTTGAGGAGTCTTTCCTTCGATGAGGACCTCTCCTTCGGAAGGGCCGCCCTCATCCCCAATATCTCCCAAAAGTTCAAGAAGGGTACTCTTTCCTGATCCAGAAGGACCGATGAGGGTGACCAACTCGCCCTGAGCCACCTCTAAGTAGATCCCACCCAGAGCCTCGACATCCCGATCTTTGAAATGTTTCTTGACATTAACCAACCGGATAGCGACCGGGGGGGTTGTTTCTCCATTCATCAGCGGTTTTCCTTCCCAATATCTTGAAAATAATCAAAAAGAGCGGGGTTGAAATCAGAGAGTTTCTTTCGGAACCTTTCTTCTCGAACATCCACTGTCCAAGCATCCCAATCTTCCTTTTTTGGATCCATGCCTAACGTCTGCATCTCCCAGAGGGTATGGATCGAATACGGAATGGGATCTTCCAGACTCTCGCCAATGTCGCCGACACAACACATCCGAGTCCCCTGAAATCTTTGGAATGCCCTGTGATAGAACTCTCGGGTTGTAATCGAGCCACTGCTGATGACAGAGAGGTCAGTGAGGGGAAGCCCTGGGAGGTTCCCTATCTTTGAAACCTCGAAGATACATTGGGAGAAGACAGGAATTAGTTCCACATCCTTCTTCTGACATTCCCTATAAATTCGTTGAATACCTCCCAGGCTTCCACAGGCAGTAAAGACATAAATCTGTTTAGGCAGATGGTGTTCAAATCCATTTCTTAAAAAGAAGGCGATCGTTGAACCCGATGCGATGGCCGTATCCGGTATCAGCCATGTGTCCCGTTGATATTCTCCAATTAAGTTTTGGGCATGGATCTCCCAATCGGCACCTTCTTGGTTCAGTACCCTCTGGAGTTTGATAAAACCGGTGGGGAGAAGGAGGCGGTCATAGGGTGGGGCACATCCCATCGCATATTGGAGATCGAAAGGGTAAGCGCCCCTGAGGATGAGGTATTGGGATACATCTTTATCTCTCAATTGTTCAAAGAATAACTCGATGAATGATTTTGCAATGTAGCGGATCATATTGAATTTTGGCCGACCGCAGATCTCCCTTCCGAGAAGAAATCGTTGCCCCACCTCGCTCTCCACTACATAGATTAGAGGAGGGATGGTGGGATCATTTCGGAGATGATGCACCTCCCATACCTTGGCACTACCGATCGCATTAGAGCTGTAAGATTTGCCTACGTTTTCTAAAAAGATTCGTTCTGCCATCCAATACTCCTATGATAATTAATCAAAAACCCAAATTTCAAAATCCAAATGTTAAATTAATGACAAATGACTAAATGTCAAATGGCTCTTGGGTTTTATTTGAACTTTGAACTTTGGCATTTGACATTTGATTCATCTATTTGGGCATCACCCCACTTGGGAACTTCTCTATATATACTTTCTTCACATCCGGCATCTTCTCCAAGAGTCCGGCCTTGAACATATCTTTTGCCACACTCTCCCATTTCTTCGGTTGGATGTAACCCAGACCTTGTTTCTTTGTGTCGGGCGTGATCATCAAGGCCTTCATCGGGTCCACCGCATCCATCTCGTGGGCGAAATCGAGACCTTCATTGATCTTTTTCAGAATGTCAAAAGTCTCCTTGGGGTTTTCCAGGGCCCACTGAAATCCCTTGTATCTTCCTGTCACCACTGCTTGGACGACATCAGGATACTTCTTAATAATCTCCTCTGTCGTGAAAAGGACATTATCCATCCAATCGATCCCCAATTCTTTATAGTCCTTGGTGTAGAAGGTCTTTCCCATCTTCTTTGTCTCACGCTGGGCAGTAATCAATTCGTTATACGTCATTGCAGACGCCAGTGGCCAGGTTCCCACTAACCAAGGTTTGATGTCCCCACCCTGGTTTTGAATGGTAAACTGTTTTTCCCAACCTTTCCCCACAGCACATTTCACCTTGGAATCGTATCCAATCCAGATTCCAAAATCTCCTTTGATGTCTTTCGCCGACTTGATCGGTTTCCAACTAATGATCCTCATGGCACTGGTTTGGAAATCGACGCTCACTGCAACAAGATCGATACCTTCCTTTTCGCGGGCCCTGATGATATTCTCCGGATAGTCATTCCCGAAAGCGATGTTTCCCGCCCGCACCGCAGCAACCACCTTCTGAATCGGGGAGATGCCCGGTCCTCCTTGGACCTCCTTTACTTGGACCTTCCCGTAAAAACCTTTATCCACTGCGACCCAGCCGCCTGCTGATTCCATGTGGACGAACCAGGCTTCGTGAACAATGGCCTCCTGTGCGGTCGCGGAGAATGGAAGACCGATGGTCACTAATAACACCCAACATAGCCAAGATCTTTTCATATTCTTTCCCTCCTCTTTTTTGAAAATGCATAGAGCAAAGCGCATAGAGCAATTATTCCGAACTTCGAACTTCTGCACGGAACGGTTTCAAACCGTTCCCTACCAACCTCCGAACTTCGAACTACGAACTGAAATCACCTCCTTTCTGCTGAGATGTGCCAGGCAATGGCCCGTTTCTCGATGAGAGTGATCACTCCGACAAATGAAAGCCCTAAGAGGGAGCAGGCGATAATACTGGCAAAGACCCGCGGGGTGTCCATGATGTAGATGGCATCGACGATCAGAAACCCCAACCCCCTGTAAGCTCCAAACACCTCACCCACGACCGCACCGATCACGGCCAGTGTCCAAGCCACTTTGAAACTGGCAAACATCTGAGGAAGGGCAAAAGGAAATTGAAGATGCCAAAACTTTTGCCATCTCGATGAACAATAAGAGTCCATCCACTTCATCTCCGATGCACCAACAGAGGCAAGGGCTTTGAAGGTCGGACCCAATACGGGAAAGAAGACACAAATGATGGCGGTGATGACCTTGGACCACATACCACTCCCAAAGATGATGACAATCGGTGCAGCAATGGCAACGATTGGGGTGCTATTGAGGATGACCGCATAAGGATAAAACATCTTTTTCAAAGGTCGGGACCAGAGGAAGAGAATAGCCGTCAGGATCGCTGAGAACGAGCCGATGATGAAACCGACACCCGACTCCAAAAGGGTCATGGTCGTGTGGGAGGCAAGGAGCCGAGATTTGGCAATCATATAGGAGACAATCGTTAATGGTGTAGGAAGGAGAAATTTTGGTATCTCCAGCCATCTTACGAGCAATTCCCATAGCAACAATATACCGATGATCGATCCGATGGAATAGCGATTCATCTTTCAACCACGGCATAGCGCATAGAGCATGGGGCAAAGCGTAAAATCTTTCTCGCTATGCGCTCTGCGCTTTGCGCTCTGCAATTTAGAGTTGGTCTTGGTTCATAAACTTGCCCTGATAAGAGGCTTCTCCCTCGGTCCTCTCCAGAATGATCTGGCAGATTCGGACACCGGGTTTGAGGACGAGCGGGAAGGGGGCAAGATTTCCTATCTCAAGCACCTGACGATTATTAATCCCGGGTTGGACAAACCCCGCGGTCATGTGAATGACCAGACCCATTCGAGCAAAACGGCTCCTTCCCTCGAGCCAGCCGCAGATATTGCCGGGTAATTTGATCCTTTCATGGGTAATCCCTAAGACCGTTTCTCCTGGCATTAAGGTGAAAGATTCTTCAGCTTTCAGGCGTTCGGTGAGACCTTCAACAGATATACTATCCTCCACAACACAAGCGTTTCTCAGTTTCTTAAAAACCCTGAACTCATTGCCAAGGTGTAGGTCAATGGAACCTGGGCCCACCTGATCCTCCTCGAATGGATTGATCTCAATGGTCCCCTGGCTGATCTCCCTCAGAATTTCTTTCCTTGTAAGCACTCCCATAAAGCGATCCTCCGTTTACAACAAAAAGCGTTCAGCCCTCGACCCTCAGCTTTTGGATAAATGCCGACGGCTGATGGCTGATAGCTGACAGCTGAATATCTCGATGGTATTCCTGGATCGAATTCACTGACATTCCTCTTTTTAAGAGGGACTCGATCCCGTTGACCACTGCTTCCGCACCAAAAAGGGTCGTGATACAAGGGATGTTATGGGCCACAGATTGACTTCGTATGGCCACTTCATCCGCCTTGGGTTTTTTCCCGCTCGGTGTATTGATGACCAGATCGATCTCCCCATTTTTGATTCGATCCACGATATCCGGCCTGCCTTCCCCAACCTTGAATACGGTTTGGACAGGGATCCCGTTATTGATCAGAACCTTTGCGGTTCCTTTGGTCGCGACCACCTCAAATCCAAGATCGATCAATTTTTTAGCGACAAAAACGATGGTGCGTTTGTCCTTGTTCATGACGCTGATAAAGACCCTCCCCTTCAAAGGCATGTTGAGCCCAGCACCGATTTGTGATTTGGCAAAAGCCATTCCAAAATCCGTGTCGATTCCCATCACCTCTCCAGTGGATTTCATCTCAGGACCTAACACCGTATCGACCCCATAGAAACGGTTGAAGGGAAAGACCGATTCCTTCACGGCGATATGATGGATTTCGATTTCTCCTTCGATGCCGAGCTCTTGGAGCCGTTTCCCCACCATCACCTTTGCCGCGATCTTGGCCCAGGGAACGCCTGTCGCCTTGCTGATAAAGGGAACCGTTCTGGAGGCCCTGGGATTGACTTCAAGGACATAGATGATGTCGTTTTTGATCGCATATTGGATATTCATTAAGCCCACGACCTCGAGCTCCTTAGCCAGGGCATAGGTATTGCGTTTCAAGCCCTCGATCAATTCATCACTCAGGGAATAAGGGGGTGTGACACAGGCGCTGTCCCCGGAATGGATACCGGCCTCTTCGATATGCTCCATGACGCCGGCAATGACACAGGATCCTCCATCGGAGACGGCATCCACATCAATCTCAATCGCATCTTCTAAGAATTTATCGATGAGGATAGGGTGTTCAGGGGAGGCCTCCACGGCACGGTTCACAAAACTTTCTAAGGATGTCTCATCGTAAATAATCTCCATGGCCCTTCCTCCTAAAACATATGAGGGCCTCACCACCACGGGATAGCCGATGTCATTCGCAATTCTTCTGGCCTCTTCCACAGAGTTGGCTGTGCCATTTAACGGCTGAATGAGTCCCAATTTCTTGAGGAGGGTTTTGAAACGTTCTCGATCTTCAGCCCGATCGATGTTTTCAGGGGTCGTTCCGATGATTTTCGCTCCGGCCCTCTCTAAGGGGACCGCCAGATTCAGAGGAGTCTGGCCCCCGAATTGGACGATCACTCCGTCGGGTTGTTCGACACCGACGATATGGAGAACATCTTCGAGCGTGAGCGGTTCGAAATAGAGTTTGTCGGAGGTGTCGTAGTCCGTCGAGACCGTTTCTGGATTGGAGTTCACCATGATCGTTTCGTAACCCAGCTCTTTTAGAGCGAACGAGGCGTGGACACAACAGTAATCGAATTCAATCCCCTGCCCGATTCGATTCGGACCTCCCCCTAAAATCATGATCTTCTTTTTTGAGGAAGCCTTGGATTCGTCTTCTGTCTCGTAAGTGGAGTAGTAATAAGGGGTATAGGCTTCAAATTCTGCCCCACAGGTGTCGACCAGTTTGTAAGTGGGGAGAATGCCTCTCTCCTTTCTCAGGTTTCGGAGGGTGGCTTCATTGAAACCAAGGAGGTATCCGAGTTGGAAATCTGAGAAGCCGAACTCCTTTGCTTTTCTTAGAAGTGGTTCCGGAAGGCGAAATTGATCAGGCGTGATGGTCTTTTTCCAGAGTTCCAAATCCCTCACCTTCACCCCATAGGAGCTGATCTCTTTCTCGAGATCGACAATCTCCTGAATATTGAGCAGAAACCAGGGATCGATCTTGGTCAATTCGTGAATCTCCTCAACCTCCATCCCCGAAAGCAGAGCATCCCGAATATAAAAAATTCGTTCCGCATTCGGGGTGGAAAGTTTTTTGCTGATCTCTTCAAGAATGTTCGATCGTGTAGAATCGTCTTTGATATCGGTGGGGAAGGGGAATTTCCCCCTTCCATCCGCCCCGAGGCCGTATCTTCCGATCTCCAGAGAGCGAAGGCCTTTTTGGAGGGCTTCTTTGAAGGTTCGGCCGATGGCCATCGTCTCACCCACTGACTTCATCGAGATGGTCAGGGTGGGGTCTGCTCCAGGAAATTTTTCGAAGGTGAATCTTGGAATCTTCACCACGCAATAGTCGATGGTGGGTTCAAAACAGGCAGGTGTCTTTTTCGTAATATCGTTGGGAATCTCATCCAGGGTATATCCGACGGCCAATTTGGCGGCCATCTTAGCGATGGGGAATCCTGTTGCCTTGGAGGCCAGGGCAGAAGACCGGGACACCCTCGGGTTCATTTCAATGATGACCATTCGTCCATCCTCAGGACGAATGGCAAACTGGATATTGGACCCTCCGGTCTCCACACCAATCTCTCGGATCGCCCGGATGGCCGCATCCCTCATCCTCTGGTACTCCTTATCCGTTAGGGTTTGGGCGGGTGCTACGGTGATGCTGTCTCCGGTATGAATGCCCATCGGATCAAAATTCTCGATGGAGCAGATGATGACGACATTATCATGGAGGTCCCTCATCACCTCCAGTTCGAATTCCTTCCAGCCGAGGACAGACTCTTCGATCAGAATCTCACCGATCATACTCGACTCAAGTCCACGGGCTGCCACCTCTTCGAACTCTTCAATATTATAGGCGACGCCACCCCCTGTTCCACCTAAAGTGAAACTGGGCCGGATGATCAAGGGGAAACCGATCCCTTTTGTCACCTCCATCGCCTCATCGAGAGAGTAGGCCAGCCCACTTCTGGGGAGATCGAGACCGATCTTCTTCATCGATTCCTTGAAGAGGTTTCGATCCTCTCCTTTTTTGATTGCTTCATATTTGGCCCCGATCATTTGAACGCCATATCTCTCAAGAACCCCGGACTCATAGAGGGCGACGGAAACGTTGAGGCCGGTCTGACCGCCCAATGTAGGGAGGAGGGCATCCGGTTTTTCCCGTGCGATGACCTTTTCCAATATTGAGGGGGTGACCGGTTCAATATAGGTGCGATCTGCCATCTCAGGATCCGTCATAATCGTGGCAGGGTTGGAGTTTACCAATACCACCTCAAATCCTTCCTCCTTTAAAGCTTTGCAGGCCTGGGTCCCTGAGTAGTCAAACTCGCAGGCCTGACTGATCACAATGGGTCCGGAGCCGATGATCAGAATTCTTTTGATGTCTGTCCTTTTAGGCATAAAAGATCGCTCCGCTTGAGGTTCGAGGCTAAGACCCTTTACCTTCCGCCTTTATCCTCAAGTCCTGCGAAGCAGGACGCTCCTCAAACCCCAAAGGGGTGTTCCTCCATCTTCTATTGTTTTTCCATCATCCTTACAAATTCACTGAAAAGATGCCGAGAGTCGTGAGGTCCTGGGGAGGCCTCAGGATGATACTGAACCGAAAAAATCGGAAGTTGCTTATGCCTCATCCCTTCCAGAGTTTGGTCATTGAGGTTGATTTGAGTGGGTTCGATCTGGTCCGGATCGAGGGAATGGATGTCAACACAGAATCCATGGTTCTGGGAGGTGATCGCCACCTTACCGGTTTTGAGATCTTTGACCGGTTGATTGGCTCCCCGATGGCCAAACTTCAATTTAAAAGTCCTCCCCCCGAGTGCTAACCCTAAAAGCTGGTGGCCCAGGCAGATCCCGAAGATAGGTTTTTTCCCGATGAGTTGGCGGACCGTCTCAATGACATATGGAACTCCCTCCGGATCGCCCGGTCCGTTGGAGAGAAGGATTCCATCCGGGTGATAGGAAAGAATCGATTCTGCTGAAGCAGAGGCGGGTAGGACGATCACCTCACAGTTCCAATCGCGGAGGGAGCGGAGGATATTGTATTTGACACCAAAATCCATAGCGACCACCTTTGGTCGAAAGTGGAGGGTGGAAGGTCGAGAGTCGAGGTTTAAGAATTGAGGATCGTTAACGTTCATCCATGGAAAGGGCTCTCGGCAGGTGACCTCTTTGACCAAATCCCTGCCAATCAGGCCTGGGGAGGCCTTGGCCTTTTCAACTAGACGATCTCGATTTAGGTCTTCGGTGGAAAGGATGGCTTTCATCGCGCCACCTAAACGGATGTGTTTTGTGAGGGCCCGCGTATCCATTCCCTCTACTCCCATAATGCGGTGTTGGATCAAATATTCGGATAAACATTTATCCCCACGCCAATTGCTGAACAGGAGACAATTCTCTCTGATGATGAATCCTTCCACCTTCGGCCCTCGGGATTCGATATCCTCCTCATTCACCCCATAATTACCAATGAGTGGATAAGTCATGATAACAATCTGACCCTTATAGGAAGGATCGGTTAGAATCTCCTGGTAGCCCGTCATGCTGGTGTTGAAGACCACTTCCCCTGTCTTTTCTCCAGGAAAACCGAAAGACCGACCTTCGAATACCGTGCCATCTTCTAAGGCCAATATGGCTTTTTGAGGAGGTATCATAAAATCCTTTCAGGGATCTGCCCTCCTTGGAGACTGTGTCACAATCAACGATAAACTACTTCCGTTGCAACCCGGGACAGGCGGTCGGGTGACGAAGCTTTAGAGCGGAAACATTTCATCGCTCAGCTTCGGCGATCCAAGCCCATGAAAAGAATTCCATTTCGCAAAAGGCCGATTACCCATAACCTTAAAGGACCGCATTCTAAAGCTGAGGAGCCTGACTGCCTGTCCCGCCGGAATCTACCCTCCTTCACCATTACGACACAGTCTCTTAGCGGGAGGGGATGAAATTGGAATCTTCATCGTTCGTCGCGATGTTCTCATAAAAAAAGACCCCCGATCCCGTTGAACAGAATCGAGGGTCTTCTGATTGGCTTAACTTGTTTGACCATAAAGGTTTCTTTAAATGATTTTTCACTTTTTACCATACCCATTTTTATTTGTCAAGGTTTCTTTAAGCATGGGTATAGATTTTTGTTTTAGTCGGTCTGGCCATCAATTTTTCGATCCTGGTCTGAATCTTTTTCCTCTCAGGATTCTTCTCCCATTCCTTCCATTCATCGACACTCTGCCAGGTGGTGATCACAATATAGTTATGAGGGTCATCCAATGCCCGAAGTGTCTCCCCCGAGATATAGCCTTTTGACGGAACTGCTTTCGATCTCAATTCCCTGAGCAGCTTTGCAAAATCCGATTCCTTCCCCTTTTTTACCTTCCGATCGATGACGATCCTCACTGCCATGGTTTTACACCTCCTTCTTTTTTTAACATCCTATCAAGTCTCTTGAGATATTTCAAGTAAAAAATGTTGCGACTTCATCGCCCATCAAGGATAGAGGAAGGAAAGAACAGCGGAAGCCTCAGCCTCATCGCAAATGATTAGTGGTAGCCTTCTAATTCTCCGGTTGGGAGAATCCATCGGAAGTTTTCAGGGAGAAGTGTTTGGAGATGGCCGTCGATATGAACGGTGAGGTGGTTGTTTTCCTGGGAGATATCGAGGTCGAATATTTTTTCCAGGTGAAGGAGACGGTCTACAATTTCTGCCCATTTTTTATCATCGACAGGCTGGACGACGCACCCTTTATACTGAGCTTTGTCCAATCTGACATCGGGATCATAGAAGATGGCCTCACCAGCAGAGGCGCCTGCCAAGATCTTGGCCCCTTTATAAGGAGAATCCATTCGGTGAAGGATTCCATCATATCCACGGAAGAGGCCGAGTACGAGCACCGAGCCGCCCATGAGTGCCTGGCAGAGGTGTTCGTAAGCAGTGCCGACTATATTTACCTGCAACCCGGGACCCGTAGGATCGCTAACCGCACAGACCCATCCCCGGTCTACTACGTCGCCGAGGATATTGAATGTACCTCCCTTTGCAGAGTATCCTGTCACTTTACCTGCATCACCATGAATCTCCAATGTCCCAGAGTGCATGACCATTCCGGTGAAATTCTGGGCATGGTTGTGTACCCGTACTAAGGTGCCCATGTTGAATGCTCCGCAATATTCACCAGGGCTTCCGAAGACGTCTAAGGTGGTATCCAATGTGAAACCGGCGCCCATTCCCATGCCGATGCCTCTCTGGCCTCCCACCCTGTAAACGATAAATCTCCTCCATCCCGTTCGGTGGGCATAATCCAGAAAACAACTGAGGGTTCGTAGGTGGTCGATTCCTTCGGGTCGGAATTCTCGGGCATCTACCACAAGTACCTGGTGGATATTTTCAGGCTTTGCAAGTCCCCAAGTATCCTTGAATATCACGCGAACCATCCCATTTTCGCCTTGGGTGGAGTCGAGCACGGAGGGGACACGATCGAGCAGGGAGTTGATCTCTTCGCGCACGATATGAAGAAGTGCTCCCCTGTCTTTGCTTCCAATTTTCCAACCCGGTAGGTAGTCCAAGAGTTGGGTCAGTTCTTCAATGGCTCGCACAGCGGAGAATTTTGTTGGGATGTCCTCCAAGGCTTTCTTAAATTCTCCAAACCCCCATCGAGGCAGTCGTTCACGGATGAAAAGAGTTGGATTGGATTCAAAATCTTCTTTCCCAAGGTCCGCCACAGGAGAGAGAGGCTCCGAAGAAAGAAATTCCCCGTGGGGAATCTTTATGGGGCGGCCAAATTTATCTACCACTTCGTGGCCTGTGATTCGTCCCTTCTCGTCATAGAAGACCCTGCTCACCATGCCTGTATTTACTGTGAAGGTGAGGGCAGGGAAGGTGCTGCGCATCAGTCCAAGACGATAAAGCTCTTCAATTCCCGCATCGCTTCCCTGTTTCTCGGAGCAGATGATAGAGACAAAGTTTTCTCCATCGTCATAGAGCATGGCCACATTGGGTCGAAGCAGCGAAGGATCGATAATATCCAATCTTTCGATCACCCGACGGTAGGGATCAATCCGACCGCAAAGGTACTGATAGGGACCATCCGGTGCACTTTCAAGCTCCACTTCCTGCACGCGCTGGAAACGCTCTTTGATCTCGGGTGGCAACTGCGTCAGGTTCCATCCTGTCGTCGGTGAGAAGGATTCAACCAAGGCGTCGAAAGGATAATGTAGGTATTGACTGAGTAAATGAAGCTTGAGTGATGCTACCGCTGTGTCGGTCTGGGCCAGAGGCGTTAAATTAAACTGAGACACCCGGTTCCACATGGTGCGATAGTTGGTCGTCTCTCCATTATGGGTGAGGGCTGTGTGAAGCTCGGCAAAGGGATGGGCGTTCATCTGGTCTACAACAGAACCAGTGGCCAGTCGTCGGTGGATGACGTTTACGGGCGCATCAGGGAGTTCCCATGGGATGTGCCTGCCATCGCTCTTCCAGCAGCCGGAGTTCTTCCCACAGGAAAGGACGGCCGCCTTCTTCTGTTGAACCTCTGCATAATTCTCACGGGTGATTTTGCGGGCCAGCCGGTAAATATATTCGTCCTCAGCCTCCCGGAGAAATTTGATATCGTTTTTATAATTCCCAATGGTCAAATCTTTGTAGCGAATCTGTCTGGGTGGCCAGATGGGATCATTCAATAGGTCGTTCTCAATAAACCGATACAACTCTTCCTGCTGCACCCGAACGAAAAATCGGAAGACATCACCCGGATCTTTCTCACCGAAGAGCCTGAAATCCTGCTCTTCCCCTTTTTGATCGCGGCGATAAGGGATGCGGCATTTCTCCAGATCACCGCCAAAGTCATCCACCCAAAGTCCGGTGAAATATTGGGAGTAAATTTGCTGCATGATTCGCCGCCGTTCACCCAGAATTTCCTCCCTGGCCTTTGACCGGATCTCTGTGAAGTCCGTGTCCGGATGCTTCATAAGAAATTCCTGCTCCACTTGTGATTGCAGTACCCCCTTAACCAATACATGGAGCGCATAATGATCCATCCGATGTGGATAGCAGCCTCCCTTCCAGATTCCGACCCCATCCATCCCACGGTTGGCCATTCTGTCGAGTATCAGATCCATGACATGACTCGGAATGAAATGGTTGGAGACAATGGCGGCCACACCACAGTCCGAGGGACCCGGCATCTGTACTTCAGAGGCCGGGCGTGAGATTTCAGTCCGGCGACGCCGGCGCTCCCGAACTCTCTCTTCCATAAGAGGCCATTCGATACAGTCATAACGACCCCGGAGCTCCCGGATATCCTTCATTCCGAGAGCTGCCAAGGCCCTGACTGTTTGGGCCTGCAGGATAGCACGGAAGTTCTTGATTTGTTGGGCATTGATTTCCACGTTACGCAGCAACTGCATCTTGGGTTCGATAGTGGAGATGCCGCTTCGGCATCCTGACTCACAGTTACGGTCCCGAACACAGCCGATGGCAACGAGGTCTGCGGTTCCCAGGATGACTCCATCAAGACCTAAGGCGACCCCTTTGATCACATCGCCCCATGTGCGAAATCCGCCGCTCCCCATGAAAACGACAGTATCCCTCAGACCATCGTCCATCAATTTTTCGTGACAGATGGGGATCGCATACTCCATGTGCATTCCCATCTGACCTTTGATGATATCCGGAGCTGCACCTGTGCCTCCACGGGGACCATCGAGCCAGACCTCGATCACCATCCCGTTGTCCTTGGCAATTCGGGCAAGACCGGCGAAGATGAACTCAATGTCAGGAGATGGGGAAACCTTAATGCAGATGGTGGTACGGCGATTGATCATGCGGACCGCATCAATAAAGGCCTTGACGTCTTCAATGGAATAGCAGTTGTGGAAAGGAAAGGGAGAGATGAGGCTCGTCCCCTTGGCCACTCCTCGAAGCCTTGACACCAGACCGAAGACCTTTCTGCCCAGCAAATGTCCTCCTACGCCTTGTTTAGCTCCTTGACTATAGGCGATCACCACGCGCCGGGCGCGGCGGATGGTCTCTTTGGTGACTCCAAATAATCCTGTCTTAAGCTGTGTCGAAACAAAAGATTCATCTTCGGGTGTGACGATCGGAACATACTGAATTGGCATCGAGCCCGGATATCTTCGGAGCGCTTCGATGAGTGTCCGGTATTCTGGTAATTCGTCCAACTCCTGCTCTACGCGCTGGGTCACTTTTTCAAGACGGATGAGTTTGCGTTCTTCCATAAGAGGGCTCAACAGGGCCACCTGTTGATCAGTCAAATCGAGCGGATCCCACTTTGAATCGAGGATAAAGATGGTGGGGTATCCCCCTTCGCCGGTATCGACTTGAGTTCCAAGGGCCCGAGAGGCCAGGACCCGGGCACGCCAGGTTCCTGGACCGATAGACCCAACAGACATCCCGGCTCCCATGAAGGGTGTTCTCACTTGCAATTCCGGAGAGAGTCGAAGGCCTGTGGAAACTTCATCCAATCTTTCTTCAGGGATGGAATCGGGGTTATTCTGAAAGAGAACGTTGATGTTATCGAAACCATCTCCTAAATTCCCTCGTTCTTCAGTATGCGACAGGAGAAGCGTCTCCTGATCACCACTGGCCATGTGGCCTACCGAAGCGATCAGAGAAGCTGGCCAGACGTGGTCCTGGTCGAAGATACGATAGCATGGACTTTTGAGGTTGACGCAGTAGAACCGATGCGGCAGTTGTGTGGGTTGGATCAAATGCTTCAGTTGATTATATCGCCATCCATACCCGTCACCCTCTCGATGAATACGTGCAATATTGCATTGGCGGTTTCGCTCCAGTCGTTCCCTGCTTTTAAAATAGTCGTAAACCCTCTCCTCCAGATCGTCAAAAATGAGCAGTCGATTTTCCTCTCCCACTGTCTTCCTGATTTCCTTGAATCCGGAAGCACCCAAAACCTCAATGATCTGGACATTCCAGACCCGGATGAGATTGATCATTCGCTTTGCCAGTGCCGACGTATCCTGGGGAATCCGAAGAGGTTCTCCTCTCAGAAATTTTTGCCGCGCCATTGGATCGACTGTAAACAGGACTGGCCAATCAATCTTTATTCCGTTAGCGCCCCGTTGGATGGTCTTTTGTGCATCTGCAGCAGATCGAATCCCCCCTGCAGCAAGGATCGAGAACCGGTGCCGCAGCTTCTGCTCCACCAAGAAGCGATGGATCGCAGGCACGGCATCGGTCGTAGGATAATATCCTTTCCTCTCATCGTAATCCGAGGTCAGGCACAGGAGATCAAAGGGAGACTCGTAGAGCGATGTGATCAACCTCTGGAAACTTAGTGTAGGCCGGAGTTCTGAATCGATGTCATCCTTCCCAATCCTCAATACCGCACAGAGAAGGGTTGATTCTGAGAAGAGGCTCTTTATCTCATCGATCCTTTCCATCAGGTCATTATCCAGTTCAATCTCTACCAAATCGGGGATCCGGCCGGGCAGCGCCTCGGGCCACTTTTTTCTCGTCACTAATTCTTCTGTCTCTTTGGCTGTCAATCGGAGGATCCATGAATCGAATCTGCCCGCAAGGCCCGATCCGTAGCGTTTAACTTCCTCGAGCCTCAAGGTCAGACGGGTTCCCATCTCTTTGGCGGCCTCAAGCATAGCCTCCAGTAGATTCTCGCCTCCATCCATGGGCATGACGTCTAAGATGAGGGGCGTTTTCAATCCGATCAGACGGGGAGCAGGAGTCTCCAATCTTTCTCCGTTGAACGTCAGATACTTCGGCCGTTGGCCGAGCTGGATGGCGATGGCATCGGCAGAGCTTTCATAAAGGAGGTTCTGGGCAGGTCCCACGATATGAAAGTGGCCGAAACGGATTCCGTCATTCCCTGAGCCACGATGGGGATCTCCTTGACCTGTTCCAGAGACAGGGATCTTTCCAGTGGTTGCTTCAAGGTCGATGCGACTGATGACCCCGCTGTTCCAGTACGGATCATTCATCTGGAGCATGTCTGGATGGAGTTCCACGGAGGTGGCGGGTATGCCTTTCGCAATCTGTGGACATCGCTCCAGGCAGGCACCGCAACCACGACAGAGCGCTTCATCATCGATGACCACACGACGGGGGTCTGATTCTCTCCGTTTTCGCACAGAATACATGCACGCGTCCACGCACGTCCCGCAATGCAAACAGTACTCTTCGTCAATGAGGACACGGTATTTCGGGAAGGTTTGGCGCTGCTCGCGAATCTTTTGGTCAAAACCCGTCCGGATGACATCGAGGAATCGCTGAAAATCAAGGCCATTTTCGACGTCTTGGATGAATTGGGTGACTTCCTGGATCGGGAAGTCAATGGTACGGGATAAATACTTCTCCAGGTCATCAAAAAGCTGGCGATGTTTTAGGTTGACCTGGCACCCTTCGTCACAACGTCCGCAATGCATGCAGAAATAGAGGGGCAATACTTTAGAAAGTTCGAGGCTGTTCTTTTCCAGCGCCCTCTTGATGATGAGCAGTTTCCCCCTCGCCGTGAAAGTTTCGTCCCGAGTTGCCCTATAGACCGGACATTGGGAAACGCAACTTCCACACTGGGCACAGGAGAGGATATCGTTGGCAATGCCTTCGAGGCCTTCTGGAACTACGGGAACCCGGCGGCGAAGTGTCTTTTCAGGGATGAGGGAAAAGAGTTTGAACATGAGCCACTGGGCTGTGGAAAGCTCAAGGTCGAAGATCCCCGCACGGAAGAGCATTCTCTGAAGGGGACCTAATCTCCCCGAAACATGGAAGAACTTCCCGGGATTAAGGATTCCGGCTGGATCCACTTGTTTTTTATAGCGAGCCAGTTCCTTTAATTCCTTTTTCGGGTAGAGATGATGCAGGAAAGGCGTATTCCATATTCCAAGGCCGTAGGGTTTTCCATGGTAGAACTGGACCGCCAGTCTGACCATCATGGGAACGAGCATGAGATCCGCATAGAAAATGGCCTTCCGGTGATCCGTGGCCAGCATAGCCAAAAAGAGCACTTGTCCATGGTCTACGAGATGGGAGGTTGGATAAAAGGTGAGGCCCAGGCGCTTTCCCCACTCTCTGATCTTTTCATAATAGGAAGCCACCTGATCCAGGGGAAGAAGAACTTCGGTCGCCAGAAGGGAAGGTCCCAGATGTTTGATGGACATGGGAAGGAAGCGTTCTTCCCAGAGGGTGTTGGCTGATTCTTCATCTCCTGTTTGAATTCCATTTTGATCAACATAAGCTTTCAATTCACGGGCTGCCTCTTCATCCGAAAAAGCAACCATGACCAGATTCTTATCTTCAACAGAAATCTTTCCGTTCGACTGTGCTCTCAAGGCACGTACGAACTCAGAATGGTAGACCACGAGTTCATCAGGATGAATCGAAGGATGATCAGATAACTTCTTTGCGAAGGCATAGGCAGAGGTCGGTTCTTCAAAGGGAATAATCACTGGATACCAACGGGGAGGTCTTCGGCCCACACGGAGAGTGGCCTTCACAAGGATACCCATCTGCCCCTCGGTAGAAAGGAAATAGTTGATCTCAGGATCCCCTGCTGAAAAATCTTTAATCTTTCCATCGGGTGTGATCACTCGTAGGGAGACCAATTGATTTCTCACGGAACCATTGTGATAGGTGCCGAATCCCATTCCTCCAGTGGCCATCCAACCTGCGAGGGTTCCGCCTTTTCCAGAGGTCATGGTGAGGAGGATCAAGTTATGGCGTTCCAGTTCCCGCCCGATATCAAGGAAGCGGGCTCCCGGGCCTACGGTCAACTGAAGGGTTTCTCGATTCACTTCAATCTTATCCATTAACCCAAGATCGATCAGTATCCCTCCGCGGGTAGGGACGGCTCCACCGTATCCCCACGTTCCGGCGCCCCGAACGGTCAACGGGATTTTGTGCTCTCGGGCAACGGAAAAAATCTCTAAAAGGTGTTCCTCAGTGACGGGCTGGAGAATGAGATCAGGAAGGCTTTTGAGCATGAGGTCGCGGATCAAGGGCGGGAGATCCACGTTGAGATCATTGCGGTAATATTCACGCTTCTCAGGACTTTCGATGATTCGGAGGTCCGAATTCCGATGCAAGATAGCATCGAGGGCATCCCTCCATGGAGGACGATCTTTCTTCTCTTTCACTGAATTGTCTGACCTCATTTCATCCCTGCAGCAGCCTTCTGTACCATTCGTTCAATGGGTAAACAAGATAGCAATGGGATGGGTGCTAAAGGCATTTGGCTGAGTTATCTTCTTAGACTTTGACATGATCAGGGCGCAAAATTTCCCAATCATGCCATATCCTCCATCATCAATCAAGGGGATTCTCAAGAAAACAACTATAATTATTTTAATAGGTTCAACCCACAGATTCAATACAGCTTCAAGAATTTAAGAAGCCCTCATGCTTTATGATTCACATCCATACATCCGTCCGTCCCCCTTTCCTTGATTTCTGGGACCAATTGACAGTATCTCGGTGAGCGCTGCGAAGAAAGCAAAGGAAGAATGCGCTTATTTGAATTTTGAAGGTTTGACCTCAGGCCGGCTACCAGTTTAGAATGTTATTAAGGAGTCTATAATTGAGTAGACATATTGCTTAGAAAATCTCCCCTCGCCCTGTGGAGTAGGATTCCCCACTCCACGGGGCGAGCCCCTCTTTGCCAAAGAGGGGTAATTCCTCCCTTTGCCAAAGGGAGGAGATGATTACCCCCCTTAGAAAAAGGGGGGTGAGGGGGGATTTTCATGGTTCGAGGGTGCCCTCCGGGCATGGGGTATTATGGACTGACTAATATATCCCCTTAACAAGAAATAGTAAAAAATGTCGATCATTCACGGTCTTCTCGAAAGGATCTCTTACCACAACGAAGAAAATGACTTTGTTGTGGCAAAACTCCGGGAAAAAGATAAAAAGGAACTGACCACCATTGTGGGCAATCTTTCCGGTATCAACCCTGGGGAATCCCTGAAACTGACGGGTAAATGGGTACACAATAAGAGATTCGGTGAACAATTCCAGGTCGAGAGGTTCGAAGTTACCGTACCAGCGACCATCCACGGGATTCAGAAATATCTTGCCTCCGGATTGATTAAAGGCATTGGCCCGATCATGTCAGAGAGGATTGTCCAAAAGTTTGGGCTTCATACCCTTGAGATTATCGAAAAGACACCTGAAAAGCTATCTGAGGTGGAAGGCATTGGTCCAAAACGGATCTCCATGATCAGAAAAGCCTGGGAGGAGCAGAAGGAGATCAAAGAGATCATGATCTTCCTGCAGGGCCATGGAGTCAGTGCTGCCTATTCTGCCAAGATCTATAAACAGTACGCAAATCAGTCGATTGAGATGGTCAGAGAAAATCCTTATCGTTTAGCCCGTGACATACATGGGATTGGCTTTATTACTGCAGATAAGATCGCCCAAAATCTCGGTATCGATTGCAATTCCCTGATCCGGGCCAAGGCAGGTCTCATCTATGTTCTGAATCAGTTGACGGAAGAAGGCCACGTCTACTATCCTGAAATTCAATTGATTCGCAAGGCAAAGGAAATACTCAATGTGGATGAAGAAATCGTTATGCTCGCCGTAAAGGAGTTATCCAAAGAAAAGGAGCTATTCCTACAAGACCTTGATCCTGATGGTAATCTTAGGGCTGCCTTTCTTGCCCCCTTCTATGTGGCAGAAACGGGAATTGCTCAGAGGCTGATCAATCTGAAGGAATCTCCTTCAAACATCCGGCCCATCCATCCGGAAAAGGCGATCGAATGGGTACAGCAGAAATTGAACATAGAACTTGCTCAAAGACAGGAGGAGGCGGTTCTTCTGGCAGCCACTTCAAAGGTGTTGATTATCACCGGCGGCCCTGGGACAGGGAAGACGACCCTCATCACGGCCATATTAAGGATCTTTCAGCAATTAAAGCTTAGGATCCTTCTTGCAGCTCCCACGGGAAGGGCAGCCAAGAGAATGAATAAGGCAACGGGCTGGGAGGCAAAGACCATTCATCGCCTCCTTGAATACTCTCCCCATAAGGGTGGTTTTAAGAAAGACCAGGACGATCCTCTTGAGGCGGACGTGGTCATCATCGATGAGACCTCCATGGTCGACACCCTTTTGATGTACCATCTCCTGAAAGCCATTCCATCCCACGCCCACCTGATCTTGGTGGGAGACGTCGATCAGCTCCCTTCGGTTGGTCCTGGAAATGTCCTGAAGGATATCATCAGATCAGGGAGGTTTACCGTGGTGAGGCTCACCGAGATCTTTCGCCAGGCCCAGGAGAGCATGATCGTGGTCAACGCACACAAAGTCAATCAAGGTCAGTTCCCCGTTTTAAAGGAAAACGACAAACCTGAAAAAACCGACTTTCAATTCATCCAGGAAGAAGATCCGGAGAAGATCCTTCAACATATCCTGGACCTCTGCAGTGAGAAAATACCCAGGCATTTCGGGTTTCATCCCCTCAGAGAGATCCAGGTCCTGGCACCCATGCACAAGGGAATCATTGGTGTGGCCAATCTCAACATCGAGTTACAGAAGAGACTGAACCCCGGTCAGTCGGGCATCACCCATGGAGTCTGGAACTTCAAATTAGGGGATAAGGTGATGCAGATCGTCAACAATTATGATAAAGATGTCTTTAACGGGGATATCGGGTGGATCTCAAAGATCGACCCGGAGGAAAGAGAGGTGACCATCGATTTCGATGGGAGACTGATTCCTTATGACTATTCTGAGCTCGATGAAATTGTCTTGGCCTATGCCGTATCCGTCCACAAGTCCCAGGGGAGCGAGTACCCGGTCGTGATTCTTCCGGTTGTCACCCAACACTACCTCCTTCTACAGAGAAACCTGATCTATACAGGGATCACCAGAGCCAAGAAACTGGTCATCATGATCGGAACGAAAAAGGCCCTCGCCATTGCCCTAAGGAATAACAAACCCCAACGAAGGTACACCCTTCTCTCGGAGAGGCTGGGAGCGTCATGAGTGAACTGAAGAACGAATTCTCCTGGTCGAAAACGAGGGATGAGGTCTTTAAGACCTGCCCCAGGCAATACTGGTTTGCCTACTACGGCTACTGGAACGGATGGCTTGAGAACGTCCCGGAGAGAACCCGGCAGATCTATGTCCTTAAGAACCTCAAGAACAGGCATATGTGGGCCGGAGAAAAAGTCCATGAGTGCATTCAAAGATCCCTCAATAACATTCGAAGAGGGATCAAGGTCCTTCCCGTCGATGAGATTGTCTCGATCACCCTTGATCAAATGAGGGCCGAATTTCGGTCCTCGAGATCAAAGAATTATTGGAAGAATCCAAAGACCTGTGCCCTCTTTGAACATGAGTACGAATTGGAGGTATTAGACGAACAGTGGAAGGAACTGGCCCAGGATGTGGAGACCTGCCTCAGGAACTTTTATGCCTCGGATATTTATGATGGGTTAAGGTCCCATCAAAAAGAAGGCTGGCTTGAAGTCGAGGAGTTTTCATCCTTCCCTATGGATGATGTGAAGATTACCCTGGCCATTGATTGTGCCATCCGGCAGGATGAGGAAGTAACGATCTATGATTGGAAAACCGGAAAGAGTATTCCTGAAGACCTCCCCCTCCAGCTTAGCTGTTATGCCCTCTATGCCATGGGGAAATGGCATGTCCGGCCTGAACAACTGAGCATTATTGAATACAATCTTCTCTTTAACAAACCCTCCTGGTTTTCGATCAGCCAAAGGGAGGTTGAAGAGACCAAAGGATACATCAGGGGAAGCATCAAAGATATGCACTCCCTCCTCACCGATGTCTCGAATAACATCCCTCTGGAAGAAGATCGCTTCAGTAAGATAGAGGATGAACATGTCATCTTCAGATGTAATTACAGAAAAGTCTGCAGAAAATAAAACCCAACAGTTTTCCTCACTTACTAAGGAGTCCTTAGTTGATTAGACATATTGTTCAGAAAATCTCCCCTCGCCCCTCTTTGCCAAAGAGGGGTAATTCCTCCCTTTTGTAAAGGGAGGGGAGGAGGGATTTAGTTTCCGGTTTCTATACAATTATGGACTGGTTAATAATGGTGAGGGTCGGAAAAATATAGAAAAAGAGGATTATTGCTAAAAAGTAGGAATTCATGTATAATGGTATAAAATAATAAAAAAGGAGGACAAAATGCCTATTTCCGTACTTACCTCCAAAGGTCAGATGACCATTCCCAAAGAGGTCAGGAAGGCCTTAAACCTGCAACCTTCCGAGAAGGTGATCATCGTGGTCGAGGGCAACCAGGCCATCATTCAACCGTTAAAGGGAAATCTCCTTGATATCGGTGGCTCCGTGAAGATTACGAACAGAGAGAAGCCTATTGACTTCAAGAAAGTCAGAGAAGAGGTCAAAAAAAGAGTTGCCAAGAAAGTTGCCACGAGGGGTTGAATCAATGGAGAATAAATTCGTCGACACAAATGTATTTCTGAGATATCTCACCAAAGATCATGTTTCGAAATATGAGAGATGCAGAGAGATGTTTAAGAAGGCGCTGGAAGGGGAGATAGTCATTTCAACATCGGGGATGGTGATTGCTGAGTTGATACGGACACTCCTGTCCTACTACAAAGTTCCGAAAGCTGAAGTCATTGAAAAGGTTTCTGTGATTCTGGGTACTGAAAATCTATTCATTCCTGATAAAGATGTCCTCGCAGACGCGCTTGTCCTTTATGCGAGGAAGAATATTGATTTCATTGACGCCTACAATGCTGTCTTTATGAAACATCATGGTCTCCGTGAAATCTATTCGTACGATGAAGATGTTGAGACGATTGAAGATATTGAGAGGAAGGAGCCTTAGTCTTTTACCCCGTTAGAAAGCCCCGGCATTTATGCCGGGGATGTTATAAATAGAAAGCATCAGCTCCTTGTAAAGGCGGGGTCAAAGCCCCACCTTTCTAACGGGGTTTACTCCAAACTTTATGTGCCTGCCGAAGGTTAAGTCATACCGTAGGCGGGCGGTACCTGTCCTCCGTGGTCCCGCAAGGCGGGACATAGGAGGATGCGCCATGCTTTTTTGCGGACACGGGAGACGGTCACGGACACGGTTTTAGTGGGAACGGACTCCAGAGCAATTGAGAGGTGAGCGTGGATGAGGTTTCTGAAAGGAAAAAATAAGTGAAAGAATTCGACAATGTCCCTTCGGATTCTCGGCACAATTTTTTTATTGACAGAAGGTATCAATTGATACCATAATACATATGGATCGACCTTCTCACAAAGAAATCAACCGTAAGATAAAACAGGCAAAGGAAGCAGTATCAGAGAATCAATTTTCTATCTTGAACCCGGTTATCATTGCCGCTGATGCATTTGAATTAGGCGTCAATCTTCAAAATATTTCGTATATCCTGATTGATTTATTAGAAGAAGTTACCCCCAACCATTACGCGGGGCGATATCCACCGCAACAATCTTATGAGCATGACATAGAAGGTTACGAGCTCTTGGCGTTTCGGTGGTTAAGTAAAAAATTGGGTTGCAGGGTCTATCTCAAGTTTACAATTAAAGGGAACAGGGTGTGGCTTGTGTCACTTCACGAAGACCGAAAAGAGGATGAGAGGGAATAAGATGAAAGAAGTAAGAATGGATTGTCCGAGCGGGCATGGGAAAATGGTGCTGAAGAAAGCAAAAAAGCGAATGACTTTCCGTGGTGTTAAAATAATCGTTCCGGTAGAACAGTATCGATGTACAGTATGCGGTGTCGAGGCAGGAACGGTCAACCAGACAGCACGTATTCAGAAAGCGATTGCTGATAGCTACCGCAAAGCAGTCAGCCTGCTCACAGGGGATGAAATCGTCGAGAAGAGGAAGAGATTAAGTTTAACTCAGGAGGGTCTTGCAAAGAGGATGAATGTCGGAATTGCCAGCATCAAGAGGTGGGAGAGAGGAACCATCCAGAGCAAATCCATGGACCACGCCCTCAGGATTGCTCTTGGAGGTCAGAGCGCCGGAGACAGCTGCACCGGAAATCGGACATTTTCAATCCCCAGGATAAAATTAGTGTTAAAAGAGTTTGAGTCCGCTCTTGGTAAACATATTCTCAAGAAAAATGACAAGATGTTGTTCGCAGCAAAGTACCTGTGGTATGCAGACATGGTAGCACACAGGGAAACAGGAGAAAGCTTGACGGGGTCCACCTATGCCGCTCTCCCCTACGGGCCTCAGCTCAATAACTACAAGGACCTAATTGAGGACATCATAAGAGCTGATGAGTCAGAAGCTGAACCCCTTAGCCCGGAGGAGAAAAGGATCATCACTCGCATAGCTTTAAGATTTCCGGAAGAACGGATGGCATATGAGGCGGCGCATAAGGAAAAAATTTGGAAGAGACAGCCTAATGGGGCAATTGTTCCGTATACTGATTCAACGGAATTAACAGGGGTCTAACCGGGTTCTGAAAAGGTAATGGGTTTTTGTTTTGGAGTTACTCCTTACGCCTTACGATTCACGCCTTGCGGTGAAGAGGGTGAAGGAGGATGAGATTTCTGAGAGGAAAAAATAAGCAGAAGAATTCAACTGGGTCCCTGGGACTTAAGTTGTTTTAGAACCTACGTCCCCTTGGTTAATGGCACGTCCCCTTGGTTAATGGCATGAATTTTGAAGCTATGACCGCAATTTCTTAATTGCGAAACAAAATGAAGGAACGGGAGCAATAATGCTTGACAAAAGGGCACACCCTATATAAGGTGTGAAGTTAGGATACACCCTATTTAAGGTGTGAATGGAGAGCATATAATGGAAAGAATCGTAGCCGTTGTGACATGTGACATAGTTCGATCACAAAGATACTCCACGGAGCAAAGGAGAAAAATCGACGCAATCCTGAAGAAAGAATTCACGACGGTGTCCAAGACTTACAAAAACGCCATTCACACCCCTACCTCTTTCAATGTTACTGTAGGTGACGAATTCCAGTTTGTCTTATCAAGAGTTGAGAAAGCTTATGAGTTTACGCTTTTTTATCGGGCATTGGTTGCCCTTGCGGATCTTCCGTCAATGGTCAACTTTCGTTCCTCTATTGGCATCGGCGAAATTGCTGTCGAAAATAAAAAGGATTCCTATTCCCAAGATGGTAAGGCTTTTCACCACTCTAGGCGTGGTATCAATTTCTTCCGAGATCACAAATATAAAGGGAAGAGGGGGACTAAGATTGTAACTGGAGACACTAACCTTGACGAGACCCTGGATATGATTCTCATGTACCAGGATCTCCTGGAAGAAAAGTGGACTCAGGCTCAATGGGAGGCTATACGCTGGAGACTGGTGTTGCCCACGTATGAGGAAATTGCCAACAAATTAGGAGTTGCTTATCAAAACGTCCAGAAACGATTGAAAGCAGCCAATTGGGATGAATTCAATCAGGGGATTGAATTCGTTGAGAAGGTTTTAACCTTACACCTTCGAAAGGGTGTAATGGACAATTTCACCCTTGAAAGGGTGCAATAGGGATTGAGGAAGATCATGATCTTCTGGAAGATTCTCCTTGCCCACGTGCTTACCGATTTTGTTTTACAACCTGACCATTTAGCTCAAAATAAAGGAAAGGTCACGGTTCTTTTAATTCATAGTCTTATCTTTTTTCTGCTTTCCGTCGTCATCCTTTTGCCAACCTTTTCTTATCAGACAATCGCCGCTCTTGTATTCCTGGGATTATTTCATGGTTTTGTTGACTATTTTAAAAATGTGATTCAAAAACGTACTGGAAAAAGTCATTGGGGCTACTTTCTTGGAGATCAGGTACTTCATGTATTGGGAATCGGGACAGTCGTCTTTTTTCTGGATAAAAAGTGCTTCGATACATGGGTTGATCTCTTATCTACCTATTGGTCAAAACCTTCTATATTTCTGTTTGTCTCCCTTTTTGTCCTGATTGTATTTGGAGGGGGATATTTTACCGGAGTCTTCTGCAAAGGGTTCTTGGGACGGTTGAATTCAGAGAAGAAACCGGGGATTGAGAGAGCAGGGCGGTATATTGGAATATTAGAAAGGAGTTTGGTCTTGACGGCCGTGCTCTTTGGCAAGATGGAATTTATCGGATATATCTTTGCAGCTAAATCGATTGCTCGCTATCCTGAAATGAAAGAAGGAAGTCATTTCGCAGAATATTATTTGATAGGCACTTTAACAAGTATCTCCATAGCTTTTTTCGGAGGCCTTCTATTGAAATATCTGTTGGGATGGTAATAGGTTTTGTTTTTTGAATAGTCGTGAGAGAAATATTCAATTTTTGATCAGTGATTAACGCTATGCACTATGCGCTCTGCGATATTTTGAGGTAGACCATGCCAGCGATTGCATCTCTTGAAGATTTAAGAACTGCCCAGAAAGATCTTCTGGAAGCGAAGGACTTGAACGAGTTGAAGGCGGTATTTAAGAAATGGCGCAGGATAGGTTGGAAGAATGTCTGCAAGCTGTGGTTACAGGAACGCACCCCAGAACAATTGAAAGGTGAGAATGGATAAGAAAAGGAGTTGCATCCTATGAAAACTCTCAGTGAGTTGTGTAAGCCCAGACCTTCGGTTTTTGACAGAGCACGATTAGATACGGTTTATAATCTGGATGACCTCCCAATCATTAAGCCGGAGGAATTTTTCTCTGAGAACTTTGTGACCGAAGGTATGCGGATTTTGCTCACGGAGGCCTTCAACCGTGTGGAAGGTAGGACGACCAGCGCCTCTGGGACTTTCTTGTTGAGCCAGTCCATGGGCGGAGGAAAAACTCACAACCTCATCGCTTTAGGTCTCTTGGCCAAATATCCGAATTATCGAAAAAAGATTATGGCTGAGTTCTACAAGCCGGGGGATTTGGGTGCAGTATCAGTTGTTGGCTTCAGCGGTAGAAAGACAGTTACGCCTTTTGGCATCTGGGGAGAAATCGCCGAGCAATTGAATCGAAAATCCGTCTTCAACGATTATTACACTCCGCTGATGCCCCCCAGCCCCGATAAATGGGTAGAACTCTTGAAGGGGGAGCCTGTGCTTATCCTCCTCGATGAACTTCCCCCTTATTTTGAAACGGCGAAAGCCGTCGCTGTGGGGGATACATACCTGGATCGTTTAACGACTGCCGCTCTGGCAAATCTCCTTGTCGCAGTGAATGGGAACAAACTCCCCCGGGTTTGTGTGGTTATTACGGATCTTAGTGGTACGGCATATGCGGGCGGAAGCGCCGCCATCACGCAGGCCTTACAGTCTCTTAACAATCTGGAACAGGAAGTAAACCGTAATGTGATTCGTATTGATCCAGTCAAGATGAATACCAACGAGATTTATCATATTCTTAGCACCCGAATTTTTGAGAAGACACCCACCACCTCGGAGATCGAAGAGGTCGCGAATGCCTATGGAGCAGCGCTGGAAAGTGCCAAGAAGATGGGAATCACAGAGATCTCCCCAGACCAGCTCAAAGCGGACATTGTTAATGCCTATCCATTTCATCCCGCAACCCGTGATCTCTACGCCCGCTTCAAGGAAAACCGTGGGTTCCAACAAACTCGGGCACTGATCCGAATCATGCGCATTATCGTTTCGATTCTCTGGAATTCCAAATTGGCCAATAAGAGACACCTCATCGGCCCGCAAGAGATGGACCTTCTCGATGCGTCTATGCTCGGAGAGATTCGGCAAATTAACCCAGGACTGGAAGCTGCTATCGCCAGGGATATTGGGGCAGAGGGCGGGAGCGCTTTGGCTCAGCAGATCGACAGCGGTAAGACCACAGATGCCCAGGATATCGCCAAGCTAATCTTCCTCTCTTCCCTTTCTACGGCCACGAACCCTATCCTGGGACTCGGGAGGTCGGACATCATCGGCTATCTCGCTGCTCCAGATCGGGACGTGGTCAATATACGCAATGTGTTGGATAGGCTACAGGCCGATGCCTGGTATCTCCATGTTACCCGAGACGGCAAGCTCTTCTTTAAGAATGTGGAGAATCTGAAAGCCAAGGTGGCTACATACGCCAGAAACAAACTCCGGGAACAGCGGGAAAAGGAGCTCCGGGACCGTCTGACCGAGATGTTCAAAATCACCACAAAAGCAGCCTATCAGAAACTTCTTCCATTACCGGCTCTCGATCAGATCCAGCTCCAACAGGATACTGCCACCATGGTCATCTTCCGGCCGGCAGACGATTCCTTCCGGGCCATCGAAGAATTCTATAATCATCAGCAATTCAAGAACCGTGTGTGTTTCATGACCGGTGCCGCTAAAGCCTACGACACGGTATTGGAACGGGCAGCGGAGTTGAGTGCCATACGGACTATCATCGGAGAGATGGATCAGGAAGGGGTGAGGGAAACCGATCCTCAATATGTTGATGCCACCGAAATGCTGACCAAGCTGGAGGGACGTTTCTATCAGGCCTGCCGTGAAACCTTTACGATCCTGCATTATCCTGCTAAAAACAGCCTCGCTCAAGTAGATTTGGATCCAAAATATGTTGCCAACGAATACAAAGGAGAGGAGCAGGTGCTCAACGCCTTGAAGGAGTGCTACAAATACACAGAAGACATTGCCCCCGACGGAACCTTCCGGAGCCGTGTGGAAAACAAACTCTGGCCAGCGGGCAACAAGGAGGTAGCCTGGAGCACCATCAAACAGCGCGCTGCCACGGACCCCTCCTGGGTCTGGCATCATCCTGACGCTTTGGATAATCTCAAGGATGAGTTGGTCAAACGGGATGTCTGGCGCGAGATGATGGGGTACATCGACCGGGGCCCCTTCGAGAAACCAAAGACCTCGGTGCAGGTTCAGGTGCTTAACCGGGATGAGAATACAGGCCAGGTCACACTTCGAGTCCGGCCCCTCAACGGAGACGTGGTGCACATGGAGACAAGCGGCGTAGCGACGACTTCCTCGAAGAAGCTTGAAGATTACGACATTAAGACCAAGGTGCTGCGACTTTCTTTCTTGTGTGTTGACTCTACGGGAGAACACAGCGCGGGAGAGGCGGCGACGTGGACGAGCACAATTTCCATCAAACACCGGTTTTACCAGGAGGGGTCGAAACGCAAGTGTGAACTGCAGGCGATTCCTGATGGGAAAATCCGGTACACTACCGATGGTTCGAGCGCCGAAACGCATGGTACACCCTATGAAAAGCCCTTTGATGTGCCAAAGGACTGCCAAGTCATCGTTGCTGTTGCGGAAGAGAGGGGTGTCAAATCTATCCCTGTGACCGTCATAGCCCCAAAGGGTAAGGTGGACGTCGGGACTACCATAGACCGCAACAAGGCAGCCGTTTGGAAAAGGGGTTTCAAGAGAGACTCTACTGGTGAAAGCTACAAATTCTTGGAAACCGCAAAGAAATATGGCGCTGAATTGGGAAGTGTCCGCTTAACCATCATGCGGGATATCCGTTGGATCGAACTCAGCACACCCGAGGACATCCATTACGCTATCCCACACTTTGAACGGGGAGCGGACATCCTGAAGGAATTCATCCCTGATGGAAACCTAAGCGTCGATATTGGAAGCCTGAAGTTTGACTCCGGCCAGCAGCTTCTCGACATGGTGGCGGAGCTCAAGACCGAACTTAAGGAAGGGGAAGTGCGCCAATGATTGCCCGTAAGAAACGCCAGTTCATTGGTTTTGGCTTCGACCCTGGGGAATCTGCTCACCATTTTGTGGTTCACATCCCGGAAGGAGAGCAAAAGCCTGTTACTGTTGAAGAGCACTTCGAATGGAATGGGGGAGAGACCGTGGCTCCTCCAAAACCTTCCATCTTAAAGGTGGAACTCGACCATTACCGTTGGGGACGGATTGCCGATGGGGCAAGAGACCAATTCAACAAGCGGATCCGTGCTGCTGGACACCGATCAGTTGACTGGAAAACTGGAAAAGGAAACATCCTGGCTCCCCATTTTGGCAAGGAGTTAACCCTTCTTGCCTGGGCTGCGGAAGATATAGATGAAACTCTCATTCCGAATGTGATTGCCAACTGGAAAGGCCTGGAGCCGGAAGAGCGATGGTGGCTCTACACGACCGTTAACGCCACCTTCACGAGAGCAGATGTGGGACGTGACCGGGGTTGGCGAAAGGCCATTAAGATTGCCTTTTCAGAAAATGCCGTTCCGGACATGCCTCGGGAACGGTTCGTTGAGGAACCGGAGAATGTTCAGCTCCCTCAAAAAGACGAAACACTTGTTGACAAGGTAATCTCCGGCCCGTTCCCAAAAAAGAAGAAGGGCAAAAAAAAACAGCCTAGGCAAGGGAGTCTTTTTGATGAACTTTAAAGGTGGAACATGCCGGATATGACCTTCATCGAAACCCAGTTTCCTGTGAGCAAGCTTTCCAAGGAGAGCTATAAAGAGAGGAAAGCCAATAACAGTCAGACTCTCACCGGACTGGGTAAATGGTGGGGACGTAAACCTCTTGTGCTTGTTCGGGCAGCCCTTCTTGGGCTCCTTATGCCTGCCTCTGATGATCCTAAAAAGGATCGAGAGATTTTTCTGAAGCTTATGACAATGGAGGAGGAGGGCCTTTGGAGGAGACGCCGCGGAAATATCCCCGCATCCGAGGTTTACCAATACGCAACCGAGACGGAAAAGGAATTCTACTTTACCCGAAAGGGCGACAAATGGCAGTGGAAAAAATCGGCGAGCCGGGAAGACCGGGAACATATGCAGCAGCGGGCCTTCAACCGGATGAGTTATGATGAGAGGCTATCCTATTGCATGCGACCGGAGGAGATCGAAGGTCCATCGGACGAGGCATGGAAAGAGATTAGTGGTCATCTTGGTACGAAAGCGAATTGCCTCCATGAACTGGTTCAAGAATTGGGAAGGAGCCGGTTCGGACACATCCCACGGGTGGGAGATGCCTTCTGTGGAGGAGGAAGCGTTCCTTTTGAAGCTGCTGTCCTCGGCTGTGATGTTTATGGTGCGGATCTCAGTCCCGTTAGCGCCCTTCTCACCTGGGCAGCGATCCATCTCATCGGCGGAGGAGAAAAGATAGCTAAGGAAGTTCAGGAGATTCAGAAGAAGGTTTACGAGGCCGTCCGGAGACAGATCGAGGTGTGGGGTATTGGGCGAAACGACGAAGGCTGGATAGACGAAGAAACAGGAAAGACAATTGGCAAAATGTGGAATGCCGACTATTACTTATACTGCGTCGAGGCAGCGGACCCTCAAACTGGTTGGCGTGTGCCTCTGGCTCCTTCCTGGATCATCGGCCAGAAAACAAGAACAATAGCCAAATTGGTTCCCGATAAGGCTACGAAGTCTTTCCGAATCGAAATCATCCAGGGTGTCAGCGCCGAGGAGATGGAAAAAGCTAAATTTGAAGGAACCTGGGTGGATGGCATCCGGTGCCCTGTGGACAGAGATGGGAACTGGTTGGATCCCCATTCCCGGCAGGTGACCCCCATCGAGGAACTTCGGGGGCGGCAGGGGCTGCGTCTATGGGAAAACGACGATCTCGTGCCGAGACCGGATGATGTTCTTCAAGAGCGCCTCTACTGCATCCGCTGGGTGAACCACGAAACCGGTGATAGATATTACCGGACGCCAACGGAAGCAGATTTGAAACGAGAGGATCTTGTTCTTCAACTGCTCAAGGAACGCTTTGCCGAGTGGCAGGCAAAGGCATACCTCCCATGTAGAAAAATCGAACCAGGCTATAACACAGATCAGCCAATTCGTGAGCGCGGATGGACCTATTGGCACCACCTATACAACCCCCGCCAATTGTTGACTATTGCATTGTATCAAAGCTTTATTGAACAGTTAGCGAGTTCACCGACGCAGAAAATAGCTTCTCTTCTCGGTATCGGTCGACTATCTGAATGGACCTCAAGGATATGCTTCTGGGATTCGAGTGCCGCAAATGAGAAAGGCTCACATATATTTTTCAATCAGGCGTTGAATACTATTGTCAATTACGCTTCTCGGGGCTGTTCATCCCTCTCATCCACATGGTATCTAAAAATGCTGAAAAGACAAATCCTCACCAATACCCAAGTCTTGCCCCTTGATGCCAGGGCCACAGCCTACGTTGCCGATATATGGATTACCGATCCCCCATATGCCGATGCTATCAATTATGAAGAACTCTCAGAACTTTTTTTGTCTTGGTACGGGAAACACTTACCTACCGTATTTCCGGAATGGTACGCAGACAGCAAACGAGTCCTTGCTGTAAAGGGTACAGATGAGAATTTCCGCGTTTCAATGGTAGAGTGCTACCGTCGTCTTGCTGAAAACATACCTGACAACGGGCTTCAACTGGTCATGTTCACCCACCAGGACGTGGACGTTTGGTCAGACTTGGCTCTTATTCTTTGGACAGCGGGTCTTCATGTGACAGCAGCTTGGACCATCGCCACGGAAACGGATACCTCTTTTAGAACAGGAAAGTACGTCCAGGGCACAGTTCTTTTAATCCTACGAAAAAGGAAAGGAGATCTTCGAGGGGACCGGGCGGACATTTATCCCGAGGTTCTGGCCGAGGTTCAGAGACAGCTCAAAACCATGATTGAAATAGATGATAAGGATGATCCTAACTTCAGCGATGCGGACTACCAACTCGCAGCCTATGCGGCTGCCCTCCGTGTGGTGACAGCCTACAGCGCCATAGAAGACATCGATGTGGAGAGAGAACTCCGGCGTGTGCGAAAGCCGGGGGAATCTTCGCCCTTGGCAGACATGATCCGCAGTGCCGTAAAGATTGCCTCTGACTTCCTCATCCCCGACAGTCTGGACCGATCAATTTGGAGGTATCTCAGCCCGGAAGAACGTTTTTATCTTAAGGGCATGGAGGTAGAGGCCCATGGGGAATACCGCGACGGCGTCTATCAGGAATTCGCCCGGGGCTTCGGTGTAAAGGATTATCGAGGTTTGTTAGGGAGCGACGCTGCCAACCGGACACGGCTCAGGACGCCGACCGAACTTAAGGGCCGTGACCTATCCGGGCATGGATTCTCCGGAACTCTTCTAAGACAGGTCCTCTTCGCCATCTACAAGACGGTAGAAGAAGAGAATCCAAAGCCTGGTTTGACTTATCTCAAACAGGAACTATCCAATTATTGGGACAGACGACAAACAATCCTCGTCCTGCTGGATTATCTCTCCAAGAAACCCTCCACGATGGAACACTGGCGTAAAGACGCCGATGCCGCCCACCTTTTGCGTGGAGCGATTTCAGAGGACGGTGTATGATCCATCGTTACTCCTCAAGACGCGGTCCTTTGAAGAATTTCCTGCCCTCCCAGTTAAAGGATGCCCGTCATTATGACAGGATCGCGGGGTACTTCAGTTCATCATTGTTAGAGGTGGCTGGGGAAGCCTTGGAACAGATGGCGCCAGGCGTAAAGGAAGCCTGTGTCCGAGTGGTGTGCAATTCCTGCCTCAGTGCCCTGGATGTCCAAACGGCCCAAGCAGCGAAATGGGGGATGTGGAGGGAATGGTGTGGATCCTTGCCTATTCAAACCACCGATCCCATGAAAAACCGCCTCCAACGGCTCTATGAATTCCTTCGAGATGGCCGTCTTAAGATCAAGGTTCTGCCCGATTCGGCTTTCGGTCTGATCCATGGAAAAGCAGGGGTGATTACAAGGACAGATGGCAGCAGGGTTTGTTTTATCGGCAGCGCGAATGAATCCCGGACGGCCTGGACAAATAACTATGAGCTGGTTTGGCTTGATGAGAGCTCGGAAGGGGTTCAATGGGTACAGGAAGAATTCGATGCCCTGTGGTCATCCCCGCAGGCAGTAGAGCTGTCGGAGGCCATAATTGAAGACGTTGTGCGCCTGATCCATCGGGTCGTAATCCCAGATGTTACCGGATGGAAGAGCAAAGAGGCAAAGCCTGCAGAGCCTATTGTGGAACTTCCAATCTACCGCCGGGAGAATGGCCTGTGGGCACATCAGAAATACTTCATAAAAGTGGCCTTTGACGCCCATAAGAATAGCGGCGCAAGGTATTTGCTGGCCGACCAGGTGGGTTTGGGGAAGACGGTCCAACTTGCCCTTGCAGCGAAGCTCATGGCCCTCTATGGAGAAAACCCTATTCTGATTCTCGTTCCAAGACCTCTCATGACCCAATGGCAGGACGAACTCTGGGACATGTTGACCATGCCTTCGGCGCGCTGGACTGGCAAGCAGTGGATCGACGAGCAGGGGGTGACCTACCCGGAACTTGGTCCGGCAGGCTTGAGAAAATGTCCAAGGCGAATCGGCATTGTCTCAACGGGACTCATCATCAGGGGGGCTGAAGGGGTCAATTATTTGAAAGATCTCGACTATGAGTGTGTTGTTCTGGATGAGGCTCACCGGGCAAGACGAAGCAACATCGGTCCCACCCACCGGCAAGAGAAACCTGAGCCAAACAACCTCTTACGCTTTCTCATGGAAATCGCCCCTCGGGCTAAAAGTCTGCTACTTGCCACAGCGACGCCTGTCCAGCTTGATCCAATTGAAGCCTGGGACCTTCTCAATATTCTGAACAGTGGCAAGGATTTTGTTCTCGGAAGCCCATATAGCCGCTGGCGAACGCGTCCGCTGGAAGCCCTGGATCTTGTTCTGGGAAGGGTGGATTCACCCCGGGAGACAAATGGACTGTGGGAATGGATGCGCGATCCCCTGCCACCTTCGTCAGAGGGCAAGGACTTCGAATTGCTTCGTCGCGGCTTGAACGCCGCACCATCCGATACCTGGGTTCAGCCTGAAGCTTTCGATGATCTTCCCAAGCCAGACCAGCAGAGGGTTCGTCGCCTTTACAAAAGTTTCTTCCAGGAACACAACCCCTTCATTCGGAATATTATTAGGCGGACGCGGGATTTTCTGGAAAATACCATCAACCCTCAGACTAACGAACCGTACCTTCAGCCGATTAAAGTTCGCCTTTTTGGCGAGGACGACAAAGAGGCCATTACCCTTCCGCCCTTCCTTCGCGATGCTTATGCGGCTGCAGAGGACTTCTGCGCTCTCCTTGCCCGAAGACCCGGGCTCAATTCTGGGTTCATGAAAACCATCCTTTTGCGCCGTGTGGGGAGTACTATTGAGGCGGGTCGATTGACCGCAATGAAAATGCTTGGGACTCAGGATGACCAGGCCGATGAGGAAGGAGAAAATGAAGCAGAAGAAACGCTCTCCTCCATCTATCCACTCACTAAAGAGGAACGCGTAGCGTTAACACGATTTCTGAAGATTCTTGATGAAAACAAAGACGAAGATCCGAAGCTCCATCTGGTGGAGAAAATCCTTTCCAAGGGAGCGTTAGGTACGGTTGATTGGCTATCCATTGGCTGCATCGTCTTCAGCCAGTATTACGATTCAGTCCTCTGGTTGGGGCAAAAGCTATCTAAACGTCTGCCGACTGAAACGATCGGGATATACGCCAGGGTGTCCGGTTCGGGAATCATTCGAGATGGGATCTTTCAGAGGATGAACCGCGATGAAATCAAGAAACGAATCAGCACAGGAGAATTGCGGTTCGTTATCGGGACCGATGCCGCGTCTGAGGGACTTAATCTTCAGCGTTTGGGATCTCTGATCAATTTAGACCTACCCTGGAATCCAACACGCCTGGAACAACGTAAGGGGCGGATTCAGCGGATCGGCCAGCCCCGACCAGAAGTTTTGATCTTCAACATGCGCTATATGGGCTCTGTGGAAGACCGGGTTCATCAGCTTTTGTCGTCGCGCCTGGAGAACATCCGAAATATGTTTGGTCAGATCCCTGACACTCTGGAAGATGTGTGGGTCTGGGCAGCGCTTCATGAAGAAGAAGAGGCCAAACGGGTGATCGACGAGCTTCCAGAGCGTCATCCCTTCGAAATGAAATACGATCGCATTGAAAACATAGATTGGGAATCATGTAACCGTGTCCTCGACTCATTAACCCAAATAGAGGTTTTAAAGAAGGGGTGGTGACTTATCGACTATTCCCTTGTGAAATTCTTATTTGCCCTTACTTAATAATAGTGCAAGAGTCTCCCCGTGAGGATAAATTATGAATAACGAAAATGAGAGGGAAAAGGAGTTACCAACAAATATTGAAGAAACCAAAATAAGGCTGGAGGAGTGGAAGACGGTCATAAACACTCAGATGCATTTTAATGAAATGATCATCCGTGCCAGAACAATGGGAGTGAGTGTCGTTATCGCTGTTTATGGAGCTGCCGCCTTTGCTTTTGGCCAATATCCGGACAGATTTTTGATAGTTCATGGTTATAAGATGCATGTAAGTGCTGTAATTATCATATTTGGGATTTTCCTTTTGGGAAGCATTTTCAGTATTGATTTTTGTTATTATTATCGACTCTTGTTAGCATCTGTAAAACAGGGCGAAAAAATAGACCAAGCCTATAGGAATAGGACGATAGATGGATCAGAACTATTTGGCTTAACGACGACGATATCTAGAAATGTTAGCCGGTGTCGTGCAGGGGCAGTTCTTATTGTGTTTTACGGACTCCCCCTCCTTGTTGGGATATTTTCCCTGATTTATCTATTTTGTTTTTACTGTTAGTATAATTTATGAATGAAAAACCAATAACTGGATTTCAGGCAATTGCATTCGATCTCGATGGGGTCCTCGTCGAAGAGCCAAGTTCTTGGTGGACCTTACATAAGGCCTTTGGAACTTATGAAAACTCAAAAGAGAATCTTAGTGCATATGAAGCGGGGGAAATAGATTATCCCGAATTTATGAGAAGGGATATCGGACTATGGGGAGTTAGGACCATAAAGGAAGTTGAATCAATCCTCGGAAGATTTACCCTGACTGAGGGAGCACCTGAAATGTGCAGGACTCTAAAAAGTGAAGGGTATTGGTTACTAATTGTGAGTGCGGGAATCGACATCCTCACTGAAATGGTAGCGAAAATATTGGGTATTGATGAATGGATTTCAAACGGCCTTGAGGTTAATAGGAATGGAGTCCTAACCGGAGAGGGGATATTTCGGGTCGATCTTATTAGGAAGGATTTGGCATTGAAAAAAAGCGTTGAAACTTTGGGGCTAAGCCCTGCCCATATTATAGCAGTTGGCGACAGTAAGTACGATGTTCCTCTCATGAGATCCTGTGGCGAAGGAATAGCCTTCATAAGAAACGGGTTCTCAAAAAATGAACCCGAGTGGGCAGCTCCCTATGTAAAAATAAATAGGCTAAAGGATGTTTCAGGAGTTTTATCCAAAATTCAGGCATTTAGAGTCACTGATTAGCAGGCACCTGCTAAGAGAATACTCTTCATTAATATCTATTGTGGTACGAGAACACGCCTAACTTCTTACGAATGAAAACTCAGGGCAGGAATGGTTCCTGAATTTCGAAGGTGACCCCAAGTGTTCAGCAAGGAGGCTACGTGAAGCTGCGGGGTCACATCTTCATATGTCAGAAATTAGACGGCAGGTGTCAACCATCAAAAAGTTGGCCGTTTCCAAATGTGGAATGCTGATTGCGTAGTGCATCCTCCTACGTCCCGTCTTGCGGGACTACGGAGGACACGTAGCGCCCGCCTACGATAGACATTTTTGGCGGGTAGGCATACCGCAGAGTTCAAAGCAAGATAGCCATTCGCATTTCTCAGTCAGACCCCTCACCCATAAGTTCATCGAAAGAGGAAGATTCCTCCGCTCTATTGTATTGTCTCAGAAAAGACTTTACACAGAACGTCATTCCGGACTTGATAAGCCTGCCCCGTACTTGATACGGGGGAATCCAGTCTTTTTAGCTGGATTCCCGTTTTCACGGGAATGACAACCCTTATTATCATTGTAAAGAAGTTTTAGAGACACTACACTATCTTCGCTTTAAGGACGGATCTTGACAACGATTTACAATGTAGTGTATTGTAATACAGGAGGTGCGGTATGCGTTCAGTTCTTTCCATCAGCTTACCCGAAAAGACTTCATCTGAACTTGAGAAGTTTGCAAAGAGTACAGGGCGATCCAAGAGCGACATCGTAAAAGAGTCAATCAATCTTTATCTCTGGGAAGCCCAATTCCGTAAGATCCAAAGACGTCTCAGCGTCAAAGCAAAGAAGCTTGGCATTGTTAGTGAAGAAGACGTGTTCAAGGCCGTATCGTGAGAGCCGTGTTTGATACAAATGTTTTGGTGGCTGCTTTTATTACAGAAGGCATCTGTTCAAAAATATTGATGCGCGGACGGAAAAAACAATTCCATCTTATTGCATGCCCCGTTATCCTTCGAGAATTTGAACAGGTCCTGATCAAGAAGTTCTCCACTGCAAGAAATGAAGCCCGGAGCGCTCTTCAGATCATTTCAGAAGCGATTCATAGCATTGAGCGTCCTTCGCAATTGGTGCAGTCCGTTTGTCGAGATCCAGACGATGATGCGATCCTCGTGTGCGCTTTGGAGGGAAGGGCGGATTATCTTGTTACAGGTGATGTGGATTTGCTGGAGCTGAAGTTTTTCAAGGAAATTCGAATTGTAACCCCTCGAGATTTTGAGCTACTTTTCAAAGATTAAGGTAGAATCCATTTTTCACATGCCTTCGGATGCCAATCGAAGAAAAATTTGGCGCTAAGAGATTTCACCTCTGGGGACTTCATTCAAATATTTCTATCGGGATGGCGAGTGATCGGTATGCCGGGTGGATCGGGCAGGTCTACCTCAACGTTGCATTGAAAAGGGAGATGAGTGTACTCCCAAACCTTTCCAATGCGGGTTTTTCAATGTTTTATGGGTAACATGCGATGTCACCTGAGGTGACTTTTGTAATATGCTGGGAAACAGGGTAGCTAAAAGACTAAAGGTGCCGCTGTAAAGGTTTTCCAGCACACTCATCTCCCTTTTGGACCGTTTTTTTGCAACTGCAAGGTCTACTCAGGGGGACGATATACCTTGGGAATAGCTCACCGAACTCATAAGGTAGGTGAAAGATCTTTTGTCGAAGAAGTTCTCCCTGTGGAAAGCAACGTTGTTGACACTATTCAAAGAAATTTTTACACCAGGTTTGGATCGTGATAATATGTTATGATGCCACGACAGGCGAGATTGGATGCACCTGGAGAGCTTCATCATGTGATGATTCGAGGCATCGAGGGAGCGAATATTTTTTGGGATGACAAAGACTGGGAGGACTTTCTTTTGCGAGTTTGTTCAGGAGTCATGACATAAGCCCCCCACAGGATTTGGGGGGGACTTGAATGATTGAAAAGATGGCAAAGGCAAGTCTGGGACTAAAAGAGTGGGTTAGCGGGCTGCAGGATTTCTATATCGTTTCCATTCGTGGACTTCTGGGTTTGGTGAGGAAACCATTTTATTTTAAGGATACCATCGAGCAGATGGATTATGCTGGTGCTGGTTCCTTTTTCATTATTCTTCTCGTCTCCCTTTTCTTAGGAATGGCACTTTCGCTACAGCTCTCTGCTGAACTTTCAAGGCTTGGTCTTAGTATGTATATCGGAAGTATTGTTGGAGTCTCTATTGTCAGGGAATTAGGACCTGTAGTGACTGCGCTGGTCTTTGCCGGTAGGGTTGGTTCTGGTATGGCCTCAGAATTGGGATCCATGATCCTCGGCCACCAAGTAGATACCCTCAGAGTCTTTGGGGTAGACCCTTTAAAAAAGTTGGTCACTCCGAGGATATGGAGTTCTATAGTTATGTTACCCGTTTTGACCATCATAGGGGATGCCATTTCCCTTCTGGGTGGCTATTTCATAGCGGTCTATGTGAGTCATCAAAGCGGTACAGTGTACTGGAGTTCGATTCGAGGGGTTCTTGACTTTGAGAACGTTGTTGCGGGTTCCGTGAAACCGTTTCTCTTCGGTTATCTGATCGCCTGCATCAGTTGTTATATGGGGCTTTCCACAAGAGGAGGAGCCATCGGGCTCAGACGGACAACGACAAGGGCCGTCGTAACGTCATTCATCATGATCATCGTTGCTGATTTTATATTGACAAGGGTATTACTTTATATTTTGGGGTTTTCGGTATGATTGTATTTGATAAAGCCTGCTTTTCCTATGGGACACGGCAGATCCTTAAGGATGTCAGTTTTTCGATCGATAAGAATGAGAGGGTTGCGATCCTCGGAGAAAGCGGAGGTGGCAAGACGACTGTCCTTAAGCTGATGTTGGGACTGATCAGACCCGATTCTGGAAGAATCCTCATCGACGGGGAGGAGATCAACGATAAAACAGAGGATGAACTCCGGTCCGTTAGGATGAAATTCAGCATTGTTTTTCAGGAAGGGGCGCTTTTTGATTCCCTGAATGTAAAAGAAAATGTTGCTTTTTGTTTGAGAGAATATACGAAAATGTCCGAAGAAGAAATCGATCGAAAGGTGAGGGAATTACTTAGGATGGTGGATGTAGAGCAGGCAATCGATTTAATGCCTGAAGAACTGAGCGGCGGAATGCACAGGAGGGTTGCCATTGCGAGGTCACTGGCAGCCTTTGAATCAGAGATGTTTCTATACGATGAGCCCACAGCAGGGCTCGATCCCGCCAATTCAGATATCATATGCAAGCTTATTCTGGATCTGTCTAAAAAGGGAAGGGGGTTTGTGATTATCACCCATAAGGTGACGGATGCCCTCAAGGTGGCGGATCGATTTATGTTTTTAAAAGAGGGTATCATTATTTTTGATGGTAATAAAGAGCAGTTTAGCCGCACCACTCTTCCTGAACTTCAGGTATTCCTTAGCGAATCGAACTTTGTTCTAAAGGGTTGATAATGTATCGGTCCATAGGAGGCAGAGATGTTTGATACGAAAAAGCAGCTCAGATGGTCAAAACTCAAGGTGGGTCTGGTCATCACCCTTGCCCTCTTAATCATGATTGTGGCTATATTTTTTGCAGGGGGTATCAAAGAGGTGTTTTCGCCCAGGATAGAATTGAAAGCACAGTTTATGGATGCAAAAGGCTTGAGAAGAGGTGCCCCTGTATGGATATTTGGGACAGAGGTAGGTTCCGTAAAAAATATCCATTTGGATCCTGTCCATGGAGCGATCGTTACCATCTCTGTCGATAAAAGTGTCCAGAGATTTATTAAAAGGGATGCGAAGGCAAACATACTCACCATGGGGCTTTTGGGTGACAAATACATTGAACTAAGCACTGGCTCGCCACTGGCAGGGCCCATCCACCCCAAAGAGATGATAAAAGGAGGGACACAAATTGAGTTCTCAGATATCATGGAGACCACCGCCGTTGCTATCGGGAAAATGGGGGAGTTTATAACAAAGCTGGATAATCTGGTGGTGAAGATGGAAAAGAACGAAGGGACCGTTGCTAAATTATTCAGAGACCCTGCCATTTATGACAACTTGAGTCAGAGCACTAAGAAGCTATCTCTGTTAATAGAAGATATAGCCAATTCGCGAGGCACCATAAGAATGCTGATAGATGACCCTTCCCTTTATGGTAAAATGTTAACTGCTTCCACATCGATTGAAGAGTTCAGCAAGAAGCTGAATGAGAGCCCCGGGACATTGAAAAAACTGATGGAGGATCCTTTTCTTTACGACAAAGCATTGGCCGCTGTTTCTCAGATAGAAGAATTCGGTAAGATGCTCAATGAGAGTCACGGGACACTAAAAAAATTGGTTGAAGATCGAGAATTGTATGAAAACCTCAATAGGGGATCGGCACAACTTTCTTCGATTTTAGAAGGAATAGACAAAGGGAAAGGTGTCGCAGGGGCCTTGATCAGGGATGAGGAACTCACCAAAGAATTAAGTGGGGCCCTCCTGGAATTTAAAAAACTGAGCGCTGAGCTTGAGGCGTTGGTTAAGGATATTAAGGAACACCCGAAGAAGTACTTCAAATTCAGTATATTTTAGATCTTTACAACTGCCCTGAACCGAGTCAGAGGATCGGATTCAGAACTTGCCTGACTATCCTATGAGTCCTCCACCGTTGACTCTTTTCCCATCTTCACAGATAAACCCTGTGAGTGAATCCGCTAGTTGCAAAAAAACAATATCGAAACCGGGCGGGGGTACTGAAAAAGCCTTGCAGCGGCACCTTTGGGAGTTAGCTGCATGCGTCTCCAGGCAAAACCGGGACTTCACGTAAAGTGAGATCCTCTGTAACCCTTCATTTACGAAAAATCCGCAATTGCAAGGGCTTGGAAGTATCCCTGCCCGGGTTTGATATTGCAACATCTGGGTGAACAACCAGAAATATCCTTCTCAAACCAAGTTCTTTTCTGATCCATTCTTCCCTCCTTATAGAACGGGGAGATATTTCTCCAGTTCGAATTGGGAGACATGGGTTCGGTAATGGTCCCATTCGATCTTCTTATTCTCAATAAATTTTTGGAAGATGTGGTCTCCCAATGTTTCTCTCACCAGCTCACTTTTCTCGGTGAGCTGGATTGCTTCGAGAAGGTTTCCTGGAAGGGAGTCAATCCCGTGCCTCTTTCTCGCTTCCTCCGACATTTCAAAGATGTCTTCTTCAACGGGTGGCGCAAGCTCATAACCTTTCTCAATTCCCTTCAAACCTGCAGCCAGCATCACAGCGAATGCCAGATAGGGGTTGCAGGCAGGGTCTGGTGATCGAAATTCCATCCGTGTCGCCTTCTCTTTTCCCGGTTTATACATGGGGACCCGAACGAGTGCAGACCGATTTCGACGAGCCCAGGAGATATAGACCGGTGCTTCGTAGCCCGGGACGAGTCTTTTGTAAGAGTTGACCCACTGAGAGGTGATGGAGGTGATTTCCTTTGAATGTTTTAAAATTCCGGCCATATAAGACTTAGCGATCTTTGAGAGATGAAATTCATCTTTCGAATCAAAGAAGGCATTTTTGTCACCTTTGAATAGAGATTGATGGGTATGCATGCCACTCCCGTTCTGTCCAAAAATGGGTTTGGGCATGAAGGTCGCATAGACACCATGTCTCAATGCAACCTCCTTGACAACGAGGCGATAGGTCATTGCATTATCTGCCATTGTCAGGGCATCGGTGTAACGGAGGTCGATCTCGTGCTGGCTGGGTGCCACCTCATGGTGGCTATATTCCACATGAATCCCCAATGCTTCTAAGGTAAGGATGGTCTCCCGCCGAAGCTCGGTGGCCACATCGAGGGGAGTGAGATCGAAATATCCTCCCCGGTCTAAACCCTCTGGTTTTCCATCAGAGCTCTTGAAATAGAAATACTCCAGTTCGGGACCGACATATAAGGTATAGCCGAGATCCTGAGCCTTCTTGAGGTTCCTTTTTAATACCCATCGAGGGTCTCCCTTGTAAGGAGTTCCGTCCGGCTCATAAATATCTGCGAACATCCTGCCCACGGCATTCTCTTTGGGTCTCCAGGGAAGTAGCTGAAAGGTTTTTGGGTCAGGCTTAGCGATCATATCGCTCTCATCGATGCGAGCATAGCCCTGGATAGAAGAGCCATCAAATCCCATTCCCTCTTCCATAGCACCTTCCAATTCATCGATGGTGATGGCAAAACCTTTCAAAAAACCAAGGACATCTGTGAACCAGAGCCGAATAAATCTTACGTCATTCTCCTTTGCCAGCTTCATTACCTGCTCTTTCTCTTTCTCCATTTTATCCTCCTTTTTATTCCCCTCACCCTTCCCCTCTCCCCACAGGGGAGAGGGGATAAGCGGAGAACCCTCTCCCTAATGGGGAGAGGGATGGCGGTGAGGGGGCAAAGATTTTATATTAAAAAAGGCGTCTCTTTTTGACCTGTTGATGACAGGTGGAGACGCCTTTGTCTACATTTTACCTGTCGATCACAGGTAGAGACGCCCTTGTCTGATTCGATACCTCTTTGTATTATTCAAAGTAAGAGCAAATCTTATGCCATTGATTGTGAATTACACGAATAAACGTTCACCTCATAATTTATTGAAATTAAAAATGATTTGTTGGTGCTGGAATAGTCTGTGATTTCGGAGGGTCATTAAAATTGAAAATGGATGACGAAATTCAAGCAGGCTGACTAAAAATAAACGCATCCTTCACTGTTACTGTAAAAAAAATTGACAAAGCTCACTGATTTTCATAAATTTTTAAGTATACACCCAAAAAGAAGGGGGCTGTCCCACATCGGTTCGGAGAAACTTGGTTAGGAGACCGAAGATTTCTTATTTGTCTACTCCGAACTGCGAACTCCGAACTCAGTTACTAAATGGAATCGGGACTGTCTCCGATGAAAGGGAGGGGAGGTTCTATGGAGATAGACAAATTTCTGGAGCTCACCAAAAAGCTGGACAAGAAAAAAAAGGGAAAAGAGGAGGAGTTGGAAAAGCTCAAGAGACTCTTCGAACGATTCCATCTGTTGAATCGAAATTACTTAGACAAGGAGACCTTCGAAGCAGCACAGGGCTCCCTATCAGCCATGGCCGAGACCATTTCGAATACGATTCAATATCTGGATGCTGAGATCGCCCGGCTGAGAAGCAAACGCCTGAAAATGCCTTTTGAAAATGTGACACTCAGTGAGATGCAGAAGATCCAAAATAGAAATGAGATGTTGATTAAAGAGTATCTGGCTGGGTTTCCAAAGTAAAGCAGCTTTAGTATGTAACTTATTAAAGAGAATGATTGAAATAGAGTGGATAAAGGGCCGTGTTAAAAGTGGTGAGTATCATTTATCGAAACATGGGGATCAGGAAAGACAAGATAATCACTGCCAGGATTAGGTCTTGAATTGTGAATTTTATAAGAAATAGAATTAAAAATATGAAAAAAGAAGGAATCAAAAATAAAATAAGGAAAGAGCTAAAAAGTCTCTTTAGAAGCATGGACTTTGTTAGCAATAATTTCCTCAATAAAGAAGACATTAATGGAAAAGAGTTCCGGACCTTTTTTAATATTTACCGACAACTGGGCTTAGCTTGGGAGTTTTTGGGCTTACAATGCAAGCATTGGGAAGGATATAAAAGAACAACCGATAAAAAAGAAACTTGTAAAATATGCGGAAAAGTTAAAGATGTTAAGCATTCTTATTATCTACTGCCAGAAAAAGGTCCAAAGAAATTGGGTATGAAGCTTGGACCTAATTCAGAAAGGATTTTTAAAAATAAAAGGGAAGCCACAATTATTTATGATACCATAAATTTTTATGGGGCCGTAGTTAATGTGGATGTGCATAATTCTTATAAATCCGGCCTATTGGGTGAAAAACATCAAATTAATATTGCTGCTGAGAGGATTGTGAAATTAAGAGAAAGTGGCATTGAATGTCATGTAGACCAACATCTCATATATATAAAAATGGATAACACTGGGAAGAAGCTTGGAAAAATGAAATATGGTGGTTTCCCTTGGGAAATAAAAGGGAAAAATTTGAAAAATTTTCCGGTTATTTTTGATTTTGATGAAAACCATCAGTTCTTGGGATTGACCATTTTAAGATAAAAAAGATGTTTTTAGATCAGAGAAAATGAGAAAATCTAAATGGTGTTAAGTTAATCACTTGCTTACAACGACACATAACATAGGCTAAGAGAATTTCATCCAAACGCTAACGAACTTCTTTTAGCCTTGGATATTAACTGACAGGCTTTCAAAGGAGGTAAATATGAGTACGGCAAAAGAGGAAGTTCGTAAAATGCTTGACAAGATTCCAGATGACGCATCGTTCGAAGACATTCAATACCACATATACGTCCGGGAGAAGATCGAGAGTGGTCTGAGGGACATTAAGGAGGGACATGTACTAAGCCAGGAAGAAGTTGAGCAAAGGATGTCCAAATGGCTCGGAAAGTAATATGGGCCGAATCAGCTTGGAGAGATCTCGGGGAAGTTGCAGACTATATTGCTAAGGATTCTCCCCACTATGCAGCGGCATTTGTTCGCGAAGCACGGGACGCTGCGAGGTCATTGGCTAATCTGGCAGAGCGAGGCCGAACAGTTACCGAATTTAATGATCCGAGCATCCGCGAGCTTTTTGTGAGAAGTTATCGTCTCATCTATCAGATAACAGAAGAAACTGTAAATATTATCGGGTTTATTCACGGTGCACGTGATTTGTGGGCACTCTGGGAGCGAGAAAGAAGACCCAAATCTGGGGACATTGGCTAGTAACAAGCTAAGAGATTGGCCTCCAAGTGCCATCGCACCTTTTTTAGCTTTGGAAATTATCAGAAATTCCAGTTTTAGTATAATAATATAGGATTAAGAGAATGATCGAAATGGAGTGGATAAAGGATCATTTTGAAAGGGGTGAATATTATTTATCGAAAGGAGGGGGAAAATTATGAGGAGATATTTTTATACCATTACGATCTTTCTTTGCATTTTTGTTCTTCTTACCTCTATGGTCGAGGCCACAACAAAAGAGGTGGTGGTTGTCACCTCCTTTCCGAAAGAGCTCTTCGAAACCTATAAGAAGGCCTTTGAGGCCAAGTACCCCGGAGTAGCGGTCATCGTCAAGCAGAAACAGACCACAGAAGGGGTCACTTACATTCGAGAGACTGCTTCAAAACCAGAAACAGATATCATGTGGGCCAGTGCGGTTGATGCCTTTCAATTACTGAAGACAGAGAAGTTGTTAACTCCGTATGTATTACCGAAAGAGATTGGATCAAGAATCCCTGCGAAAGTAGGCGCTTTTCCGATTCACGATCCAGAGGGATTCTATTTTGGGTTTGCCCTCTCTGGATATGGGATGATGTGGAATAAGCCTTATCTTCAAGCCCACAAATTGAAGACCCCGGCAGAATGGACGGATCTCATCGACTCCAGTTACTATGGTCATTTATCGATTTCAGCCCCTTCCCGAAGTGGGACAACCCATCTGACAGTGGAGGCGATTCTTCAGGCTTATGGTTGGGAGAAGGGATGGGCTCTTTTGCTCAACATGGGTGGGAATATGGCCGTTGTGACAGAGAGAAGTTTTGGTGTGCCAGAAGGGGTGAACAACGGTCAGTACGGGATCGGGATCGTCATTGACTTTTTCGGACTATCTTCTATTTCAAGTGGTTTTCCTGTCGATTTTGCGTATCCCTCTATGACGCCTATTGTTCCTGCCAATGTTGGATTAGTGAAAAACGGCCCTAACGAAGAGAATGCGAAACGGTTCATCCATTACCTTCTCAGCGAGGAGGGTCAGTTGCTCCTTTTTAAACCGGATATTGGTAGGCTTCCAGTCATCCCAGAGCTCTATGCAAAGGCACCAGCGGGTTATCCGAATCCATTTAGGATGAAATTAGGCGGTTTGGATTTTGACTCCGGACTTTCTTCCGTGAGATACGATCTTTTGAACTCCCTCTTCGATCAGATTGTCACCTTTCGACTCGGGGAACTGAAAGAAGCATGGGGAGCGATTTACAAAGCAGAGAAGGCCATCGAGGAAGGGAAAAGAAAGAAGAAGGATGTGATTAAGGCAGTTGCCATGGTTGCCGCGGCCCGTTCTTTGGTTACCAAGGTGCCTGTACCAGAAGCTAAGGCCAACAACAAGGATTTTAATAAGGCCTTCAAGGGGAAGGAAAAGACAGAGGCCAGGGCAAAGCTGGAAACCGAGTGGGATGCGACTGCCAAGGCCAATTATTCGAAGGCCAAAGAACTGGCCTTAAAAGCTATTGAAATGATCTGAGAATAAATACAGGCAAAATTACTTTTACCTAAATTGAGCGATTCTATGTTTTGAGCATCAGTGAATGTCATTCCCGCGGAAGCAGAGATTTTAAAGGTGCATATAATTTTAGGCATTGTCCCAAAGTTACGTGATACTCCCCAAGAAAGGGGTTGAACCCGGATAAAGAATCGGGCTATCTTCTGTGGTAGCGTCACAGAAACCA
>Ga0315280_10001019_pt1 | contig 49898 bp, 40 predicted proteins | sample YL17G06_40_MG_FD_203697 | JGI IMG/M metagenome (GOLD analysis project Ga0315280, IMG submission 203697) | Sediment microbial communities from Yellowstone Lake, YNP, Wyoming, USA - YL17G06_40 | ecosystem: Environmental > Aquatic > Freshwater > Lake > Sediment | place: USA: Wyoming | collected... | reverse complement strand
ATTTCCGGGGGCTGATGCTCCGCCGTCCGTGCGGACGGCCACTTACTTTCCGCGGGCGCGGGTGTTGATTTCCTCGCTGCGTTTCTGGAGCTCGGACCTTTCGCACTTTTTCCTGGCTACGCAGTCCCAGGCCCGGTGGCGGCGGTCGTACCTGACGGTGTGAAGTTCGTAGTGAATCGAGGTGACGGCACCCAGCTCGTCCCTCTCGGTGACGCGGAATTCAAGGGTCCGCAGGCCCTCCGGCTCCTCCCGGACGCTGACCTTTTTGTAGGCGAGGTTGTCGGTGGTCCGGGCCTCCACCCGCGCGATGTAGTCCTCGAACTGGTTGTCCCTGACTTCCTTGAGCAGGGCTTCCCGGGCCTTCCAGATGTCGCTGTCAATATCGGGCTCCGCGAGCCTTTTCCGGAAGTACTCGACCGTTTCCCTCCAGCCATGGAAACCCAGGCAGGTCAGGCACCAGCGGTTGAGCTTGTCCCGGTTGGCCCAGACGAGTTCCTCGAACGAGTCGAGCTCCGGGGAGTGGGTGATGACGGGCGCTGCGGGGGTGGGCTTCTTGTCCTCCGCCCCTGCACAGGGAATCAGCGCGATAGCGGCCAGCGAAAATGCCATCAACCAACGCACGACCGGTTTCATGCGCACATTATATCCGATTACTCATAGCGCAGGGCGTCCACGGGTGCCAGCCCCGCAGCTCTTTTGGCAGGCCACCAGCCGAAACCGACGCCGACGGCGGTGGAAAATCCGGCCGCCAGGATAACAGAGAGGGGGGTCACTATCACGGCCCAGTTAAGTATGAGGCCTATCAGCAGGGCCACCCCGGCGCCCGTCAATATCCCCGCCGCCCCTCCGATGGAACTCACCACGACCGCCTCCACCAGGAATTGGGAGAGGATGTCCCGGGGCCGGGCGCCCACGGCCTTCCGCAGGCCGATTTCGCGGGTGCGTTCGGTGACGGAGACCAGCATGATGTTCATGATGCCTATGCCGCCCACCAAAAGGGAGATGGCGGCGATGCAGCCGAGCAGTATCGAGAAGGTCTTGGTTGTCTCCTGGCGCGCCGCAAGCATGGCCGCCTCGTTGCGGAAGTCGAACGAATCCTCGCGTTCCCCGCTAAGCCGGTAGCGGCGGGCCAGGAAACTGCGCAGGGATTCCTGCACCTCATCCATGTTGGCTTCCGGCGCCACGTCCACGTCGATGCTTCCGATGTAGCGCTGGCCCAGCACCCGGTGCTGGGCGGTCCCGAGGGGGGCGATGATGAGGTCGTCGTTGTCGTGGTGGCCGTCGGAGCCCTTTTCGGGCAGGACGCCGATGACGATGAACGGGATGCGGTTCACCTTGATTTCCTTTCCGACGGGGTTGGACCCCTCCCCGAACATCTCCCGGGCGACCGTCAGGCCCAGGAGGCATACCCGCGCCCGGTCGGCGTCCTCTTTGTCGGTGAAAAACCGGCCAATTGTGGGGTGATAGGAGCGCAAGTCGGCGTAGGGCGGCGTGGCGCCGATGATGGAGGTGTCATACGCCTGGCCGTTCCCGGTAATATGCACCTGACCCCAGATGACCGGGACGGTCTGCTTGATGGCGGGATGGGCGCGGGGGATGGCGACTGCGTCCTCGCGGGTAAGCCGGGTGACGTTACTCCGCCATCCCCGCGGGCCCCACCAGTTTGGCCTCACCGATATGACGTTCGCGCCGAAGCGGGCCAGGGTCTTCATGACGCTGGCGCGGGCGCCCGCACCAATGGCCAGCATCGCGATGACGGCGGCGACCCCGATGGCGATACCCAGCGCGGAAAGGGAGGCCCGCACCTTGTTGGATGCCAGTGAGCGCAGGGCCTCGCGGGTATGGGCGGCCACGCGGAACAGGATGGTCCGCCAATCAAAGTCAGCCGTTGCGGACGGGGAAGCAGGCGCGAGCCGCCGCGCGGCCCGGGAACGGGGAGGCACCGGGGCGGCGCGGTGCTCGTCCGCCACAATCCGCCCGTCCCGCATGCGGATTACGCGCCGGGCGTACCGGGCCACGTCGGGTTCGTGCGTGACCATGATGATGGTGAGGCCCACCCGGTTGAGCCGGGTAAGCTGGCCGAGTATCTCCTTCTGGGTGGCTGAATCGAGGTTGCCGGTCGGCTCGTCGGCGAGGATCAGCCGCGGCCGGTTGACGAGCGCGCGGGCGATGGCGACGCGCTGCTGCTGGCCACCGGACATCTCCGCGGGCCGGTGCCGGGAGCGCTGTTCCAGTCCCACCTCCCTGAGGAGTTTCCTCGGATCGGCCCCACTGGGGGAGTAGAGGAGCGGCAAGCCGATGTTCTCCAGGGCGGTCATGCGGGGCAGGAGGTTGAACTGCTGGAACACGAATCCGATGGTCCGGCTGCGCAGTTCCGCCAATTCGTCCTCGGAGAGCCGGGAAACCTCCGAGCCGGCGACGGTGTATTTCCCCGAGTCGGGTACGTCGAGCAGGCCCAGGATGTGCATCAGGGTGGATTTGCCGGAGCCGGAGGGCCCCATGACGGCCATGAATTCCCCGGGATGGACGGTGAGGCTGACGCCCCGAAGGGCATACACGGCGGTAGACCCCATCCGGTAGGTCTTCTTGATGGCGCGCAGGTGCAGGAGGCTCATGGCCGGCGGGTCACCCGGTTCCTAGCGGCGGCGGCCGCCCCCGCCACTCAGCGGGCTTCCGCTTTGCGCCGAGGCGGCGGAGATGGCCTTGAGGGGAATCAGGATGACGTCCTTTTCCGCAAGACCGCTGGTTATTTCCACCTGGGAACCGTCGCTGGCGCCCGTGACAACCGTCGCGGGGCGGCGCTTGCCGCCCTTGCCCTTGACCATGACGGCAAGGCCGCCCTGGGAATCCATGAGCGCCTCGGCCGGCACCAGGACGGCGTTGCGCCGGCGGGTCACGGTGATTATGGCGGTGGCGGTCATGCCGGAGCGCAGGATGCGCGATTCCTTCAGGAGCGCGACCTCGATGTCATATACCGTGACGTTGTTGGCGGAGGAGGCCTCGTAGGCCAGGTGGTCCACCCGGGCGGGAATCCGCGTCCCGGGATATGCGTCCAGCGTGATTTCGGCGTCCTGGCCCACCTTCACGCGGCTCATGTCGGTCTCGTCCACCTGCGCGCGCACGATGAGCCGGTCGGCCATGATGAGGGGCGCATCATTGGAGCCGAGGGTCTGGCCCGGTTCCGCCTTGCGGGCGATGATGAATCCGGGCAGGGGAGCCACCAGCGGAGCCGCCTTGTAGGCGTCCTCCCACTTGGCGACCTCGTCCGGGCCCTTGGCCCGCGCGGCGTCGAGAAGGGCGGCGCGCTCGGAGGGCGATATCCAGGCGAGGACCTGCCCTTTCTTCACCTCGTCGCCTTCGCGAACCAGCACCTGGTCCAGCCGGCCGGCGAGCGGGGGTTTCAGCTCGATGCGGTTCTGGGGCGAGACCGTGCCGGGCGAACTCACCGTCACGGTGAGGTCGCCCCGGATTACCGTGTATTCACGGTAGGCGTCCTTCTTGCCGGTCCGGCCGAACCTGCAGGTGGCCGCCGCCATGATGGCGAGCAGGAGCAGGGCCCCGCCGGCCCAGCGCCGGGGATTCCGGCGCACAATCAGGGGGAGCCGCCGCGCGATGCTGCGGGGAGCCGTGGCGACGAACGAGGGCACGAGGGCACGCTTCATGGTTTTCCTTCCAGTCCCTCGCCGAGGGCGTTGCGCCAGGCGGATTCGGCGAGGAGGGCGTCGCGCCTGGCGTTTAGGTAACCGCGTTCGGAATCGACCAGTTCGGATTCAATGATGTCCCATTGCGTGAAGGAGAGCAGGCCGTTGGCATATTGGGCCCGCCCGATTTCGGAGCGGGCCTGGGAGGCGTCGAGGTACTGCTTCCTGACACCGACGTTTTCGTATGCGTCCATGTAGGAATTCCAGGCATCTTCCAGCGAGACCCGGGTGCCCCGGCGGGTCTCTTCCAGCGATTCCTCCGCCTGGCGTTTTTCGGCCCGGGCCGCCATGGCCCCGGAGAGGTCGCTCCCGCCGCTGAAAAGGTTCCAGGAGAGGGAAACCCCCGCGTTCCATCCCGGTTCGGTCGGTGGCCAGTCGGGTCCCGACCGCGATACGCCGGCGCTGGCGCGGGCGGAGGGCAGGAAGGGGGAAAGGTTCCCCGTGAAGGAGGCGCGTGCCGCGTCGAGCGCTGCGGCAGCCTGCTCGGTCGCCGGGGCCGCGGCAACGAGCCTGGTGAAGTCGGGCGAGTCGGGCGGCAAGGGAAGCGTCCAGTCACCTTTCACCGCGAGCTCGCTCAACCCCTCCTGGAGCCCGGTTTCGGCGGCCAGCCTGCGGCGGGACAGCGAGAGCGCGCGGCGGGCGCGCGAAACGTCGAAGGCGGCTTCATGGGCGTCCGCGGCCACGCGCAAGGCCGAGCCCTTGTCCTCGCGGCCGGCCTCGTAACGGAGGCGGACCAGATCGGCGTTGTCCTGCCGGCGCTTCGCTATCTGCTCGAGCAGGCCGACGTTCTCCTGTGCGTGCAGGAGCGAAACGAAGGAGCTCCGCAGGCGGTCGCGGGTGGCGGCCGATTCGGCGCGCAGGCGGGCCCGCTCCTGCCTGACGGAAGCCGCCGCGCGGAACGCCTCGGATAGGGTGGAGAATCCGGAAAAAAGCGATTGGGATACGGTGAGATTTGCGGTCCACGGCGAGAGCGTGATGTCACGCACGGCGGGCGGGCTTCCCGGGCCCCTGTCTTCCGCCGAAACGCCGGCCGAAACCCCGGGCAGGAATCCCCCGAAGGCGGAATTGCGCCGGGCGCGGGCGGCGTCGAGGCGGAACCTGGCACCCAGCAGGGACGGGTTGCTGGCCATGGCGGCCTTTACGCAGTCCTCCCAGGAAAGCGGGGTCACTTGCTTCTCCGCCGCCGCGGCATACGCCGACGAAACGGTCAAAGAAACGGCAAGGGCAATAAGCTTCCCCATTGTTAATTTGACGAGGCGGGAAAGGCGAAAGTGTCCCCCCGGACAGGGGCGGTGTGAGAGCTCATTTCAAAAGGCTACCGTCCGGTAGGCTTATTGTCAACGAATTTTGGGGGGGGTTTTTAGAGGGATTTAAGGAAGGACAGCGTGGAGGAAAGCAGTTCACGCTTGGGCCCCGGAGTGAAGTCCTCCAGTGACAGGCAGCCGTCGTAGCCTGCCGAGCGCAGGGCCTTCATCACCTCGCTCCAGTTCACGAAGCCTTCCCGGAGCGGGGCGTTGTCGGCTTTCCAGACCACGGGAGCCGGCGGAGCGTCAGACTCCACTTTCCATCGCGCGTTCTTCACGTGGACGTGCGCGAGGTAGGGGCCGAGCAGGTCGCAGGCCATCCGCCACGTCTCGAAGCCCTCGTAGGCCATGTTTCCCGGGTCGAAGATGACACCGACGCACTTGGGGTCGAGGCCATCGACCAGCCGGCGGGCCGCCGAGGGGGAGGCGCAGATGCCGCCCATGTGCACCTCAACCGCGGCAATGACGCCGTGCTTTCGAGCCACCGGCTCGATGCGCTTGAGCCCAGCCCTCCCGGCATTGAAAAGGTCGTCGTAACGGCTTTTATCCTGGTACCAGGGGGCCGCGACGCGGATGACCCGCGCGCCCAGCGCTTCCGCCGCTTCCGCCATGGGCTCGAACTTTTCCGGCTCGGAGGCGTTGACGTAGGGGGCCAGCGCAACTATCGGGACGCCGGAAGCGGCGCTGGCGGCCTTCATGGCGGGAACCATCCCCCGGATGTTGGAGGGGCCGATGGCGTCCCGGCGGTTGCCCCAGTTGGAATACGGCTCGTTTTTTTCCTTGGGGTCGATGTCGCAGACCCGGACTTCGATGGCGTCCCAGCCGGTTTCCCGCAAAAGCTTCACCTGCTCCTCGAAGGCAAGCTCCGGGAGGATGAGGGAGAAGACCGTGAACTTCAGCTCGGTTTCCTTACTTGGTCTTCGCTGGCGCTGGTGCCGTTGGCGTCGCCGCTGGCTGGGCGGTGGCCGGAGCCGCCGCGGGTGCGGTGCCCGGCATCGTCGTCTTCTGGGGCGGGGCGTTCTTGCCGGGCAGGGGCTCCGGGGTGGACCTGGTCTGGACCTCCGGCTGCGGGATGGCGATGGACTGCACCGTGGTCGTCCCGCCGGCGGCCGGGCCGCCCGTCACCGTGGCGGATGGCATTATCTGTATCTGCGGCTGCGCGGTCGGCGTGAGCGCCATGATGTCGCTCATTACGGCCAGCTGCTGCTGGGGGTTCTTTGGGTCGTTCGAGAACAGCCAGAGCGTCCGTGCCTGGCGTCCGTGCTTGCCGCGCGGGTCAAAGGTCACCTTGAGGCGGCTCGTCCCCCCGGGCTTGATGGTCTGCGAGTCCATCATGCCCGCGGTGCATCCGCACGAGGTCTGGATGCGGCTGATTTCCAGCGTCTTGCCGCCGGTATTCTTGACGGTGAAAACCGTCTGGACCACGTCGGTCGCCGGGATGGCGCCGAAGTCGTGCTGGGCCCGGTCCACTACCAGCACGGGGTCCGAGGACACGGGCTTGAATCCGAAGGGAAAGCAGGAAGTTGTGGCAATCGCCACCGCCAAAAGTGAAATCAAAGTGGTTGTTTTTCTCATGGTACGGTCAATATAGTACCGTCCCCAGCCAATCGTCAAGGAGCCACCCCGCGAGAATTATTGTCCATGCGTTGGCAAAGCGTGGAAATACCCCCTTTATGGGGTGTCCCGGGGGTGTATCAAGAAGGTGGGGCCGGGAAAAACGGCCCCGAACGAACGAAGGATGGAGGATGCCATGAACATCACGGATGTGCGGGTTTTCCTGAGGAGCGGGAACGACAGCCTGAAGGCCTACGCCAGCATTACGCTGGACGGGTCCTTCGCCGTCAAGGACCTGAAGGTCGTGGAGGGGGCCAAGGGGCTTTTCGTTTCCATGCCGTCGCGGAAGCTGGCGGACGGAAAGTACCGGGACCTGGCTTTCCCCCTTACGAAGGAGGCGCGCGAGGACCTGTTCGACGCGGTACTCGGCGCCTATCGCAGGGCGCTGGAGGATGTCCGGGCCTGATGCCCGGGGATGACTAGGGGGAGGCCGGGGCGGCCCGGGCCTGCCGGGTCTTGGTGGTTCGGCCGGATTTCCCGGCGCCTCCCCGCGCCGGGCCCTTGCCGCGGCCCTTCGCGGGGGCGAACCGGACGCGCACCTGCTGTTCCAGCCTGGCCTTGAGGCGGGGGTTCTTCCGCAGGAATTCGGTGATTTCGGCGCGGCGTGCCTCGAGGTCGGGGCCGGCGGCTGCGATGTACCGGTCAAGCTGGTCGCGGCGCCACCGGGGCAGGGACCGGTAGGCGGCCGGATTCCTTTCCTTGAGGTCCAGGATGAAGACGGCGCGGACCAGCGTGCGCATGCGGCGTCCCTGACGCAGTTCGCCCGAGCGTCCCTGGCTGCGCATGCGCAGGCTCCGGGCCCGGAATTCGCTCAGGCCGACCAGGAATTTGTGGCGCTTCTCGTTCTTGAAGAATTTCCGCAGCGCCCCCGGGCGCCGGGTTTTCTTCGCTACCACGGTTTCGTAGCCTTCCTTGACGGCGACCACCTCGGCGGATTTGCCTTCGACGCCCGACGCCTCGACGGTCCCCTCGAGCACCGAAACGGTGGAGGCGGCGGCACTGGCTTCGACTGCGAAGGTGGTCCCCTTCACCGTGGCGACAGCGGTCGGGGTCTCCACCTCGAACCGGGACCCGGGGACGGTCAGGCTGGACACCGCAGCCATGAGCTTGCCCGCGGCCAGCGCGATCCGTGCCCAAAAGGAGCCGGAGGAGGGCTCGGATTTTGCCTTGCGCAGGGTCATCGTCGCCCGCTCTCCCAGGCTGACGAAGTGCTCGTCGAGGAGGCTGATTGTGGCGCGACCGCCGGCGCCCGTGACGATTTTGTCGCCCTCGCCCAGGTCCATGTCCTCCTCGGCGGGCACCGCTTCGGGGTCGCCGGCGCGCTGGACCGTCACATTACCCTCAATCTCGGTAAGCACCGCGATGGAGGAAGCAGGACTTTCAACGGCGCTCAGGGCGGGCGCGGCGGTGGGAAACGCGGCGCAGGCTGAGGCCAGCAGGAGAAGGGTCCGCATGACCCGATTCTAGCAGGGTGCGGAAACGGGGATTTAAACCCGCTGATTGGGCGGGCTGTAGAATATTCCGGATGACCGCGAAACGACCCGTCCGTCCGTCCATCTTCAGCGGAGGCCTGCTTCCCAGCGACCGGCGCGGCCGCATCCGCCTCGCTCTCCTGGCGGCGGCCCTGGCTGCGCTCGGTCCGCTCCTCTGGATGGAATACAGGCCGATGGAGCGGGAATGGACGGAAAAGGTGGAAATCCCGCCGCGGGTCCGCGTCCGGAAGGCATGGACGGTGCGGAGGGGCTGGGAAGTCATACTGCGCGTGGGAACTCCGGGAACGCGGCTGGTCCGCCTCCGGGCGAAGTGGCGGGGGGGCCGGGTGGTGGAATGGCGCGAGCTGTCGTCGACTCCCCTGACCGAGCCGAAGGTCGAAGTCCGCCTGGCGGGTGCCTCTGCCGCGCCCAACGCCATCGGCGCGCCCCGGCTGACCCGGGCGGTGCGCTCCCTCGAGATGCTCGCGACGGCCTACGACGCCGGACCCGCCGACAACTCGTTTGAGCATGCGGGAGTAACCAAACTGGGATGGCGGACCCGGCGGGGAATCGTGGCGGTCGACCCGAAGGTGATTCCCCTGCGCAGCCTCCTCTACGTGGAGGGGTACGGATTGGCCTGGGCGGGTGACGTGGGCGGGGCCATCAAGGGGGTCCGGCTGGACCTGTGCTTCAACACGACCGAGGAGGCCAGGGAGTGGGGTAAAAGAAAAGTCTGGGCCTATGTCCTGCAGGGGGTGAAAACGCGCGGCCAGCGAAAACCCTAGAAGTCATTTCAAAACCCCTATCGGGAGAGCGGCTCGGGTCTGGAGCGGAGCTGAGCCGGACGCTCCGGAGTCGCCGTGGGGCCTGGCCGCTGAAGGCGCGCAGGCGCCCTGCGCTGACAGCGCCGAAAGCGGCCCTCGGGGGGCCCCGCGAGCGACGGAGGATGCCCGGAGGAGGGCAAGTCCGGCTCCGCAGGGAGGCGCATGAAAGGCCGCGGCGCCGACCGGTCCGCGGAAGACCCGGCCGCCCTCCATACGACTTGGTTTTGAAATAGCCCCTAGGGTCTGGGGCGGCTGCGCGGCCGCCATGCGAGAAACAGGATAACGGCGAAGCCGATGGTGGCCGCGGGCGCGAGCACAAACGAGAGCACCACGATGAAGAGTGGCCGCGCCCGGGGATACGGAATGACCCCCGCGATGAAGACGAACAGCCAGGCGAGGCCGACCGCCAAAAGGCCGCCCGCGAGGTTCTGGACCGTGGTGGGGGAATGGGGGGTGGACGACCCGATTGGCTTGAGCAGCGCGGCGGCCAGCCGTGGTTTCGCCAGCATGACCGCCCCTAATCCGGCCGCCAGGAGCCCCGAGAGGAGCATCATCAGCATGGCACCGGCGTTCGCCTGTTCCATGCTTCCATTCTAACCGATGGAGCGCGTCCTTGACCGGACCGGGCGGGGAGGGTATCATCAGCAAAGTTCCCCGCAACCCATGAAATTAGCGACTTTTGGAATAACCCTTTTCAAGGAGGAGCCATGCCCGATGATTCTGTGAGCTTGAACGGTGATACGGTCAGGGCCCCGTCCCCTCCAAGCTTTGACTTGCGCGGCCTGAAGCCGGATGAGGCGCGGGCGCGGGCTTTCCAGTCCTTCTTCAAGGTGAAGCCCGGCCAGAAGGCGCTGCTCCTGGTGAACACCCCGGAAGTCGAAAAGGAAATGGACAAGTGGATAGGGGAGACCGGCCACCGCCTGCTCAAACGGGTCAGGAGCGAGGACAACGGGGCCTCGATGACGACGTTCGAACTCATCAAGATGGAAGCGAGGCGTTGAGCGCCCCGGAGCGCGTAGTCATCATCGGCGGGGCCTGCGCGGGGTATACCGCCGCCATTTACACCGCCCGGGCCAGCCTTTCTCCGCTCCTGTTCATGGGGGATGCCGACGGCGGCCAGCTTGCCCAGACCACCGAGGTTGATAATTACCCGGGATTTCCCGGCGGCGTGATGGGTCCCGAGCTCATGGCGAATTTCCGGAAGCAGGCCGAGAGGTTTGGCACCCGCATCCTCCAGCGGTCCGTGGATGCGGCGGACTTCAAGTCAACGCCGTTCACGCTGACGGATTCCGAGGGGGAGGTCCACCGCGTGCACGCCGTGATAATCGCCACCGGGGCGCAGGCACGCTGGCTCAACATTCCGTCGGAACAGAAGCTGCGGGGCAAGGGTGTTTCGGCGTGCGCCACCTGCGACGGCTTCTTCTTTAAGGGGCGCGTAATCGCGGTGGTGGGTGGCGGCGATACGGCGCTGGAGGAGGCCACTTTTCTCACGAAGTTCGCCTCGAAGGTGACCATCATCCACCGGAGGGCGGAACTGCGCGCCGGAAAGTTCATGCAGGAGCGGGCGCGCGCCAACCCGAAAATAGCCTTCATGTGGGATTCCGTCGTCGAGGAGGTCCTGGGGACCGACAAGGTTACGGGGCTGCGGGTGAAGAACGTGAAGACCGGGGCAACCTCCGACTTCCCCTGCCAGGGGCTCTTTCTGGGCATCGGCCACGAACCGTCGACGGCGGTGTTCAAGGGACAGGTGGAGCTGGACTCCGCGGGCTATGTGGTCACGAAGGGCCGGACCACCGCCACCAGCATCCCGGGCGTATTCGCCGCCGGCGACGTGCAGGACCCCAGGTATAGGCAGGCCGTTTCGGCGGCCGGCTCGGGCTGCCAGGCCGCCATCGACGCCGAGCGCTGGCTGGCCGAGAAGGGCTTGTAGAAGCGGCCGCGAAAAGGGGCGGCGCAGTTCAGCGCCGGGCGAGGCAACAGGAGCGGAATTCCTCCAGGGATCGGCTCACCGGCGGTATCAGCGGGGTGATGTCATTGTGGCCTGCGCCTGGAACCGGGCAGAAGAATTTAGGTTCGCGCGCGGCGGCAAAAACCCGTTTCCCGAAGTCGAACGGCGCAATCATGTCCTTTTCCCCATGGACGACGAGGACGGGGCATTTGGCTTTCGCCGCGTTCTCGGCGGTGGGAAACCTGTCCCTAACCGCCGCCTCCGGAATGAAGAGGAAAAAATAGTGGTGCCGCGCGGAAGCGTGGAGGGAGGGGAACACCCCCTCTAAAATGAGGCCTGCCGAGGGTTCCCGGGCGGCCAGCCATGCGGCGACCGCGCCACCCAACGACTGGCCGTAAATGAATATCCGGGAAGGCGGGATGCCTTTGGACGTTAACCAGCGGTAAGCTGCCTTGCCATCCTGGTAAAGTCCCGCTTCCGTGGGGTTCCCTGCGCTTTTCCCGTAGCCGCGGAAGTCCACCGCGGCGAAGGTGAACCCCAGTTCGTGGAACCCGCAGGCGAGCTGAACCAGGTCGCCGAGGTTGGACCCGTTTCCGTGCAGGTATAAGACGGTTGGCGCTTCGGCTGCGGCCGCCGGGACCAGCCAGGCGCATATTTGAGTTCCGTCCTCCGTGGTCAGGAACACCTCGTCGAACGCCAGCCCAGTGTCGCGGGGGGTAAGCAGGTAATCGCGGTGCGGGAAGTAGACCAGGCAGCGCTGGAATCCGATGACTCCGAGGAGAACGGTGAGGTATCCTGCGGTGAAAATCAGGGCGAATTTCAGCAATGCAGGCTCCTTATCCGCATCAGAATAATTCCAGGTCTATCTGCTGGCAGGTGAAGTTGTAGTCGTCCAGCGACCCGGCGGACACCATATACATGCGCTTCCCGTCGGCGCTCATCCACTTCACCGGGAAGCTGGGCTGGTAGTCCCCCACGGTGCCCCAGTCGTCGTCGCGGTGGAACAGCGACCACGGTCCCCAGGGCTCCGGAGCCTCGAAGAGGGTCAATTGGCTGGGGGCCACGCTTTCCGGCCAGCACTGGTGGTAGGGGCGCGGTTCCAGCGTTTTCCCGTCCATAAACGAGAAATTGCCGAGGAGGTACCGCCTGAGGCCGGGATTCCAAGAGCAGTGGTCCTCGCCCGTCATGAGGGGGTATTCGAAGACGGGGGCCGCGCCCTCCCCGTCGCGCGTCCAGAGGGGGTTTCCGGAGGCGTCCGTTCCGGCATGGAACTCCCAGGCGTCCCGGGCCAGCAGGCGGCCTTGGAGGACCCGGCCCAGCAGGAGGAAGTCGGCGTTGCACCAGTAGCTCTTCCCGTCCCGCCCGGCGGGAAAGTGGGCGTAGATGAAGCCGTCGCGCGCGCCGGCGTAGTCCCGACCGAACTGTATGAAGTGCGGGGAGGCGAGGCGGCCGGTGAAGAAATCCGGCGGGGTGGCCTCCCGGTCCCATGTCTTCCCCCAGTCCCGGGTGGTGATGATGAAGGAACTCACGTTGCATTGCCGGTTGAACGCGGGATTCTCGCCGTAGTTGTGGAGCTCCACGGCGAAGTAGAGCATGCCGTCCATGCCCAACAGGCTGGCCGGCTTCACACCCCGGGCCGGGTCCACGCGGGGGCGCTGGCACCAGGCTTTCGGGTCGATGGGCATGTTGTCGACCAGCTCCAGGTGGAAGGCCCAGGGGCCGCCGTCTTCCCCGTGGATGCGCCAGAAGTTCATGGGGCTTCCGCTGTTGTCTCCCGCTCCGCCGTAGAGGAAGCCGTCCGCGGCCCAGGTGATGGGCCACATGTCCCCGTCGCCCTTGTGGGGCCGGGGCTTCGCGAAAACGGCCCGGCGGATGAGCTTGCTGGGCGGGAACGGCGGAGTCGGCGCCCGGGAATTCACCTTTCCTTCCCGGGCCTCCCGGAACCGTCCTCAAACTGGCGGGCCATTGCACGGTACGCCTCGTTCCCCGGGTTCCGCCTGACCGCCTCCCGCACGAGCTCCAGGGCGCGCGTGCGGTTGCCCAGCGTAGCCTCAATGGAGGCGAGGTTGGCCGCGGCGTAGGCGGAAAGGGGGCTCCGGCGGAACGCCTCGGTGGCGTGCGGGAGGGCGGCCCGCGGCCGGCCCAGCCGCAGGAGGGCGTAGGAAAGCCCAAGGCGCACCCGCGGGACATCAAGCCCGTATTCCAACGCGTGACGGAAGGACGACTCGGCGCCCGCGAAATCCTCCAGTCCGTTCTGGATGTCCCCCCGCTGGAGCCAAGTGGTGCCCAGGTTGCGGGCCAGCGGGGGGGGCGATTTCAGGGAGGCGAGGGCCCTGAGCATCTGGCCGGTATCGTCCGCCTGTTCCGCCCCCGCCAGCGGGAGCCATCCGTAAACCGGCAGGGAGGGGAGGGGCCGGGCAGCGTGCCGACGGCCCAGCCGGAAGAGCGTGAAATTGTCCATCAGCCAGACGGCCTCGCCCCTTTCGGCGATGAACCGCTTGAATTGTTCGGGCACGCCGGGCGGGACATCGTAATAGCCGGGTATTTTCCCGTATTGGTTTGGGCCGGTCCAGATGTCCAGGAGCCACCGGATGCCGAGCTGGCGCAGGCGCTTGTCCATGTCCTCCGCGGTGCGGTTCTCCCGGAGGATTTCGGCAAGGTGCGAGGTTCCGTAGTGGAAATCCGCGATGCATTCCCGCTCGTAGTAATAGGTCGAGAAGTGCGAGAGGAACATGATGCGGGCGTTCCGGGGCAGGTTCGCGTTGACGAAATCCTTCGTGTAGGCGGCCCATGGGGGCGGGTCGAGACCCATCTCCAGTTTTCGATGGGGGTCCTCGCGCCCGAGCGGAAGGGTGAAGGGGGCGAAGAAGGTCCATTGGATGCACGCCCCGTATAGCATTCCGGAAGCGAGACCGGTTTCCAGGATGGCGCGGGTCCACTTGCGCGCGGCGGCTCCCGCCGCGGCCACGGAAGCGATGGCCGGTTCGATGGTGAGGACCAGCGCGGGCAGGGCGGGCAGGAGGAAACGGACATCCGGCGCGAGCAGGAACCACGCCGCGAGATACCCGAACACGGAGCGGCGCAGGACGGCCATGGCGTCGGAGGAAGGCGGCATCGCCAGGAGGGGCAGGAGCCCCCATACGGCGGGGAGCAGCGGCCCGTCCACCCGGCCGTTGTCGAAGAAAAGCCCGCCGGCGCGCCGCGGCAGGAGGTAAGCAAGCCCGGCGAGCGGCGAGGCTTTTTCGAAGAAGGGTGTGACGTCGGGCGGAATCACGCTGTGCGCTCCGAAAATAGCGCCGAGGTAGGGCCACAGCGGGTTCCCCCGGAACAGCCAGTTCTTCAGGAGCCACGGGAGGAAGGGGAGGAGCGCGGCGGAACACCAGAGGGCCGCGGCGTTCCGGCCTTCCCGCTTCCCGAGCCGTGGAAGCGCCGCAGCGAGGATTCCGGCGAGGAAGAACGCGCCGGTGTATTTGCAGGAGAGCCCCCAGCCGGCCAGGACGCCGCTGATGACGAGTGCGCCTCCCCCGGCCCCGCGCCACCAGCGCACGAAGAGGATGAGCGAGAGAGTGAGGAAGAAGGCCAGCCCCGGGTCAATATAGGCGCGGGTCAGGAGGGCCGGGAAGAGGGGCGAACCCGCCAGCAAAAGCGGGGCCCAGCGGGCTTCCAGTCCGGCCGCACGGCCCAGCGACATGAGCGCGGGCAGGAGGAGGATGCAGAAAAGCGCGTTGAGGAACCGGGCAAGGTATTCCTCCTGGATGACGAAGGAAACGGCGTAGAGCATCTCGACCTGCGAGGGGAACGGCGCGCAGAAATGGTGCCACACGTCATAGAACTTGTGGCGGTAAACATAGAAGGACGGAAGGCGCAGGTGGTAGGAGAGGGCATCCCAGGATATTTCGATGTTGAGGATGCCCGCCACAGCCACCACGGCCGCCAGCCCTGCGACCACTGTGACGGGCGGGGACAGCGGCGGCAGGGTGAGGGCGGGGAGGCGGAGGCCACTGCGGTTCCGCAGGAGAATCCACACCCAGAGCGCGGCAAGCGCGACATGCATGGCGGCGGCGGGAGGCGCGAACAGGAGTCCCGCCAGCCCGAGGCCCAGGATGCCGGTGCCGAGGAGGCCGAATCCCACGCCCAGCCTAATGAGGTAATCGCTACGCAGGGCGCGGGAAGCCAGCCCGGCCGCGGCGCCGCCGGCGAGCCACGCGACGGAAACCATCCCGGCGAGGCCTGACCCGGCGAGCCCGAAGGAAGCCCAGTTCTTGAGCAGGACCGGCAGCGAGAATGAAGTACCGAGGAAATACTGCCTGAAGGCGTCGCCCAGCACGGCCGGGGCAAGGTGGAAATTGATTATCCAAAAGGCGAGCAGCCAGATGTTCCAGGCGAGGAGCGGCACCAGAAGGAATCTCATGGCCCCCTGATTATCCGGCCGCGGGACGCGATGTTCTGAGTCTTGTTTTCAGTGGAGGTTCTTGGTTCCGTTGTTCCTGGGGGGAGGCAGGACCCAAGCGAGCATGCGGTTTCTTGTATTGAAAGAACAGCGAGTCCGAACGAAGCGAGGATGAAAAAATCGCGGATTTAGTCCGCGATTTTTTCAGGTCCGTCGGAAGGGGGGCGAAGCCCCCCTCCGAGCCATTAAAACCGCACTCCCAGCGAGAGCGAGAAGGCATCCTGCCGGGCGGAACCTATGGAAAGGGGGCGATACGCTATGTCGATTTGGTAGGTAAGCCAGTCGGTGTATATCCGGAAAGAACCTCCCCCCGCCAGCCCGGCTCCTCCGGTGTATGATTCCCTCTCCGGGCCCCAGGGGATGACGTAACCGATTCGCACGCCCATCTTTTTCAACCGCCAGTATTCCGCGCCCAGCGAGAGTACGTTGAGGGCCTCCCAGATTTTCCACGAGTCATCACCCTCCTTCATGGAGGTTGACGCACCGATGTAGGAGGCGTCCTCCACGGCGAAGATGACGAAGTTGGCGGCGTCCTCGTAGGGGATGACGGCCGCGGCGGCGCGCAGGGTCCGTGGAAGGGTGTCGTCCTCGTAGCTGGGGAAGGAGTAGTTGCCGCCGAGGTTCTGCGTCACCAGGGCCAGCCGGAACGGATCCGCCTGGAGGAGCATTCCCAGGTCCACCGCGACCGCGTCGGCCGCCAGGGGAGGGGATCCCTGGTAACCGATGCGCATGGAAACCCTCTTGATGCCCACCCCGACCGCCAGCGGCGACACTATGCGCACGCCCGGAAGCAGGTGGCTGAACCGGAAGGCGACGTAGCCGCCGAAGACCATGTCGTAAACATTCACCGGCCTGTCATTGGTGAAGGCGGCGCCGTTGTCGATGGGGGGCATGCCCCGGTAGAGGAACATCGCCCCGCCCGTTCCCCAGCGGCCCAGGGGATACGAACCGAGGAGAGACTCGATGTAGGTCCCCTCGATGAGAGAGAGGTGAGTGAAACGAAGCTCACGTTCGCCGGAAAGGCAAAGCCCCGCCGGGTTGTAGGCCATGGCGCCCACGTCGTCGCAGATGGTGGAATAGGCCATCCCGACCCCCCAGCCCCGCGCCTCGATGGGTATCTTGAGGATGTCGGCGCCGGCGACGCCGGCGGCGGCCCGCGCACGGCCGGCGGACAGCGCCGTGGCAACGGCCAGGGCGGCTGAAGTCAGGAAGCGAATCCCCTTTGGCGACACTCTAAAGTCCTCTCAATTAACTATAACGGCCTCCCGGACCGCCAACAATAGCAGTCCCGGGGGTCTTTTCACCGGATTCTGCGCAGCGTCCAGCGGGAGCCGTCGGAGACGGCCTCGATGGCGCCATCCTGGTCCGTGCGGAGCAGTTCAGCCCCCTGGTCGCGGTACCTGATGGGGACCGCCGGATGGGGGTGGCCGAAGGGGTTCCGCCCCCCGACCGAGATGACGGCATGCCGGGGGGCGACCGCGGCGAGGAACTCGTGCGAGGAGGCGAAGACGCTCCCGTGGTGGGGGACGGCCATGAGCCGCTCCGGCCCGCCCAGCCAGCGCAGGTTTCCTGCCAGCGCGCGCTCCCCGGCGGACTTGATGTCGCCGGGCAGGAGCAGGGAGGTGCCCCCGAATTCCACGGCGACGGCCGCGGAATTGTTGTCGGCCGCCTCGGCGCGGGGGCCGCGGCGGAGGAAGCCCGCGGGCGGGTTGAGGAAGCGGATGCGGACTCCCGGCTCGCCCAGCAATTCCGCCCCGGAGTGGGCCGTCCGCGTCGGAATCCGCCGCGCGGCCAGCGCCTGGTGCAGAAGGGAAAAACCGGGGTCCGCGCGGATTCCCTGGCCGGAGAACAGGAACAGGTCGACCCGGAGGTGGCGGAGCACGAGCGGCAGGCCGCCCAGGTGGTCCGCGTGGGGGTGGGAGAGGATGACGGCCGCAAGCCGGCCGATTCCGCGTGACTTGAGGAACGGTACCACGACCGAGCCTCCGGCGTAGGGGAGGCCTCCGTCAATGAGAATGGCGCGGCCGGAGGGAAGGCGCACGACCGTCGCGGAGCCCTCCCCCACGTCGAGGAAGGTTACGGCGAGATTTCCCGGCGCGGGGCGCAATGCAGCCACCCACGCGAGCGCGGCAAGCCCGGCCGCCCCGGCCAGCGCAAGGCATTGGGAGGCGGCAACCAGCGCCGACCTGTCCCGTGGCGGCTCCAGCCGGGGAGAGGGCAAGGTGAGTGGTCCGCGGTCCGGTGTTTCCTTGTGCGCCGGGGACGGGCGGTCATCCAGCGCGTAAATCCATAACAGCGCCCCCGCCAGCCAGGCGAGGTAAGCAGTCCACGCCGCCGCGGAGAACGGCGGAGCAACCACGGAGGCGAGCGGGACGCACGCGAACCATTCGACCACCCGGAGGACGCCGAGGAGGCTCCATTTCATGGCCATTCCGAGCGCCGGCCCGGCGAGGGGAATCCACCCGACGCCGAGCAGGAGGAGGCCTCCGGCGAGGAACACGCCCATGACGGGCGTCACGAACAGGTTCGCCAGCGCCCCGAAGAGAGGGACCTGCCCGAACAGCGATGACAGCATCGGAAGGAGGAATATCTGGGCGGAAATCGTGCAGGCGGCGGCCTCGGCCATCCAGCGCGGGAGCGGCCGGAGCCCGGCGCAAAGCCATGGCACAAGCGTAAGGACGCCGAGCGTGGCGCCGAAGGAGAGTTGGAACGAGCGGTCCCACATGCCGTGGGGGTCGAGCATGAGCAGGAATACCGCGGCGGTTCCAAGCGAGTTGACCGCGGAGGACGGGCGGCCCAGCGAGGTTCCGACAAGGACGAGGCCGAACATCAGGGTGGACCGCAGGAGCGGGGTTTGCGCGCCGCAGAGGAAAAGGTAGAGGACGAGGATGGGCAGGGTGTAGAGCCCGGCGCGGGCGCGGGGGATTCCGGCGGCGGAGAGAGCGGCGAGGGAGAGCCAGGCAAGGATGCCCACGTTGAGCCCCGAGGCCACCAGGATGTGCATCAGGCCCGTCGCGCGGAAGGAATCCAGGATTTCGGGCGTGAAATCGCCCGAGGCGAGGCCGAACACGATGGAGGCCAGCAGGCCGCTTTCGGGCGGCCCGACCAGCGCATCGATGCGACCCGTGGCCCACTTCCGCACGGCCGGCAGTATGGATGCAAGGCGGCCGCCGGAGCGGCGGGACACCACGGAGAACTCCCCGGGCTTGTAGGAGGACAGCAGTGCGTGGATTCCGCGGTGCGCCATCGCGGCGCGGAAATCCGACTGGCCGGGATTCGTGGGAGGCGAGGGGGGGAGCAGGGTGCCCCGGAGCCGGATGACGTCGCCTGCGCCGGCGTCCGTCATGGTCCAGTGCAGGGTGGCCCGCACCAGCCCGGACGCCGGGCGGACCGGTTGCCCCGGGAGGGCGAGCGACGTGATGTTCAGGACGAGCGAGGTCGTGCCGCGCTCGGCGGACTGCGCGGGTTCCTCCGTTACGACCCCCCCGACGAGCGCGTTCTTCGCGGGAAGGCCGGCCCGGCCGACGTGGTCCGGGGGCAGGGGCCGGATGGCGACTCCGTGCCGGAACGTCCCCAGCAGGAGTGCGGCCGCCAGCCCTGCCGCCCACGCCAACCCCTCACGGCGGGAGCGGCCGGCGAACCACGACCCGGCGGCGGCGGCGGCGGCCGGGAAAGCCCAGGCCCACCATGGCCAGCGCAAGGCGTCCTCGGCCGCGAGCCCCAGCCCGAGCGCCAGCGCTCCCCACGCCATCGGCGCCGCGCGAAGAAGGCCGAAAACCCGGTTTTCGCCCTGCGGTGGCGGCGTGACCGTTTCCTCCCTTTCCATGGAGGCAGTATGGTTTCATCAATTCCGGCCGCGTGCAACCGGGGACGGGATATTTCTTGCCCATATGCTGTCAAAACGGCGTTGCGCGGTTCCCCGGTTGGGGACAGACGGGGTTGAATAATGAAGAGGGCTGGACGGGCATGCGCCCATCCGCGCCGGGCCTTATCATGGATGTCTACCGACGGGGCCGGCCGAAGGCGGCTCCGTCCGGGGGAAACGCCCCGGGGACACCCCCGGGAAAGGAGCGGAAGGATGTCGGTCGGAATCGCCATCGCAGTCGCCATCATCAGCGGGGTCGTGGCGTTCGGTGTCGGCGTGGCGCTCACCCAGTTCCTCAGGCGGGGAGCCCCCGCTCCCGACGTCTCGGCGCCGCTTATGGCCGTTGCCCAGGGCGTGGGCGACATGAAGAGCGAACTGACCCGCCTCGCGGAACGCGTTTCCAACGTCGAGGGCAAGCAGGACCGGGTTGGCGTGGATATCGGCACCCTCAAGACCGACCTGGTGAAAACCGGGGACGTGACGGACACGATTCGGACCGTTGCCCACGACGTTCGTGACAAGGTCCTTAAGGCGCAGGAGACCATCGGGGAGCTCCGGACCCAGCTGCAGGAGAGGAAGGACTCGGATGACCGCATAGCCTCCGCCGTACAGCACATCGAAACGGTCATCGCCGGCTCGGCCACCAAGGGTGGCGCGGGGGAAAGCATCATCGAGGGAATGCTGGCCGAAATTCCCGCCGAATGGAGGGTCAACAACTACCGGGTGGGCAACAAGGTCGTCGAGTTCGGGCTGAAACTGCCCAATGGACTGGTCCTGCCAATCGACAGCAAGTGGGCGGCCACGGGGCTGGTGGAGGAGCTGGAGAAATGCGACGACCCGCCGCGCCGCGAGGAGTTGAAGGAAGAGATTGGCTCGGTAGTCGAAAAGAAGGCCCGGGAGCTCAACAAGTACCTCGATCCGAACTTCACGGCCAACTTCGGCATCGCCGTCGTCCCCGACGCCGTCCTGGGGGCGTGCGTCAGGAAGCAGGTGGACCTCCTGAAATACAGCGTCGTTCTCGTCGGCTACAGCATGTTTGTCCCCTACCTCCTGCTGGTAATCCAGACGATGATGAAGTATTCGAAGCAAATCGACCAGCAGAAGGTCCACAACTTCATCCAAAACGCCGAGGGAGCCGTGGAGGCGCTCCGGAAGGAGCTCGACGGAAGCTTCTCGCGGGCGCTCGCAATGCTCGGAAATTCCCGGGACGAGCTTAAGAACCAGGCGGCCCGGCTGGCCAACGAGCTTTCTGCCATCCAGATGATTGCGGAATCATCGCAGGTCAAGTGAGGCCGCCGCAGGTGGCGACGGAGGAGGAATGAGGTGGCGCAGAATTGGCGGCTGAGCCCGTCGGACTTCGGTTTCCTTTGGAACGAATGCAAGCGGTGCTTCTACCTGAAGGCGGCGCGCGGGTTCTACCGGCCGTTCGGGGCGTTCCCGAAGATATTCACGGTGATTGACCGGGCGATGAAGGAGCAGTTCGAGGGCAGGGACGTCTCGGAGCTGGTGCCGGAACTTCCGAGGGGGAAGGTGATGACCGGCAAGAAGCAGGTGGAATCGGCGCCCATCGAGGTTCCCGGCCACCAAGGCAAATGCTACATTTACGGCAACTTCGACATCGTCGTGGGGTTCGAGGCGGGAGGATACGGGGTGATTGACTTCAAGACGACGGAAATACGGGACGAAAAGGCCGCACTCTACTCCGCCCAGCTCCACGCCTACGCTCACGCGCTGGAGAACCCCGCACCGGGGGCGATGGGCCTTAAGCCCGTGACGATGCTGGGCCTGCTGTGCGTGGAGCCGTCCGTGGCGGAGCGCGCGCCCGACGGCGTTTACTCGCTCAAGGGGAGGTCGAAGTGGATTCCGGTTCCCCGGGATGACGCCGGATTCATGGGGCTGCTGGGGGAGGTTCTCGACGTCCTGGGGAAGCCCGAGCCGCCCCCGCCGGGGGACAAGTGCGACTGGTGCGCATACCGGGAGAAGGCGCGGGCGGTCAAGTTCTGAAAAGGGGGCTTGGGGGCGGGCCTCTCCGACACGCTCGCCGGCCCCGCCGAGGCCGGCTCGCTCCGCTGTCGGCCTTTCGCTCGCCTCGCCCCTTCGGGGCTCGGCCCCATGGCCGCGAATTCTCCGTTGTCTGTACGGAAGACCGTACGCAACGTCGAAACGGCCGACAGAGGGTCGTCGAGACCCGCCCCCTCGCCGCCTTGATCGAGTTGGCTGCGGTTCAAGGCCGATGAAAAAAGCAGGCGAGAGTACCCCCAAATTGATGGACGCCCTGGCGGCGGCGGCCCGGCAGGAGAGGGAACGGCTCCAGCGCGTCGAGAACCGGCCGCGCCACTTCGTGTTCGGGCTTGACGAGTCCGTCGGTGGCACGGACGAGACGGGCTGCCTCGCCGTGTTTCGCTACGTCCCGGAGCAGGTGATGCGCGCGGCCCAATACGACGAGGACGGCTCGGTTTTCCGGGCGGGCGGCCAGTACCTGAACGGCTCGGCGGAACCGGGCCCGGCCGGGCTGGAGGTGTTCTTCCCGGCCGAGGAACTGGAGGGGCGGGGCGTCACGCCGGGGCAGCTCTTCGCCGCGGCGGCGGACGGGCTGGAATACGTGATGGACACGCGGGACCTGGCGGAGCGGCTCGCCGGTTTCCTGACGGAGCACCAGGACGCGCCCAATATTCTCGTTCCCGACCTCGCCGGGAAGGTGGAGCCACGGAAGTGGGAATCGGGAATCGACCCGGGCAGGCTTGCGGATCTCAACGACTCGTCGCAGAATCCCGCGGTCCGCCGCGCGCTGTCCCAGCGCGTCACCTTCATTTGGGGGCCGCCGGGTACGGGCAAGACGCGGACGCTGGCCGCGCTGGCGGCCGCCCTCGTCCGGGGCGGCAAGCGCGTCCTGCTCGCGGCGATGTCCAACGCGGCGGTGGACAACCTGCTCGACGCGGTGGCTCGCCAGCTGGGGGATGGGCTGGGCGGGGTCGGCGTCGCCCGGCTGGGCAGGACGATGGACGAGAAGGTCCGCAGGTTCGGCCGGGCCCGCTACAACTACGACGAGTTCGGCGGCAGGAAGTGCGGCTACGACTGGTTCATCCACGTGCGGAAGGCGGACCTGGTGGCTGCCACCTTCACCAAGCTGGCCTCGCCTGGTCCGGAGGACCCGCGCATGCTGGATGCGGTCCTGGCCGACGAGGTCTCGATGGCCAACGTCCCCAACCTCGCGGTGGCGGCGTGCCACGCCCGGGAGGCGCTGGTGCTCGGCGGGGACCCGTCACAGCTGCCCCCGGTTTATCCCGAGGACGCGGCGGAGCCCAACGAGTGGTTCCGCGACTCGGTGTTCGACCGGGCCGGCATAGGCGACATCGACGACCCCCGGGTGGCCTTCCTCGACACGCAGTACCGGATGCAGGAGGAAATCGGCGGGCTGGTCAGCGACTCCTTCTACGGCGGCCGCCTCCGCTCGGCGGCGGCGCCCGTTCCGGAACTTCCCGGGTTTCCGGCCCGGGTGCTGTTCTGCGACTCCGGCGGGGCGGTGGAGGAGGCCGGGGGGCGGGCCTGGGTGTGTTCGGAGCGGCGCTTCAACCGCGTGCACGCCGAGGCGGCGGCCCGGGCGGTCCGGCGGGCGCTGGAGGCGGACGTCGCCGGGGAAGACATCGGGGTCATCGTCCCCTACAACGCGCAGGTGGTGTGCGTGCGGCACGCCATCGACTCCGCGTGCCGGGATTTCCCCCGGGCGGCGGCCCGGGTGCGCGTCTCCACCATCCACTCGTTCCAGGGTGCTGAGCGGCGGGTAATCGTGGTGGACTTCACCGACAGCAACGTCGAGCCGGGGCCGCTGACCGCCGACCCCAGGCTGGTGAACGTGGCGCTCTCCCGCGCCCGGGAATGCCTCGTCATGACCGGCAACGGGCAGTACCTTACCGGCGACCCGCGGCTGGGCGACCGGCGGGCGATGTTCCGGAGGATTATCGACCGGGCGGAGCCGTTCAGCCCCTGAAGGGTTACGCCTCGGCGGTTTGGCGGGAGCTGAGCAGCAGCGAGAGCAGGGAGACGAGGAGGGCGAAGCAAGCAAGCGCCATATAGGCGTGGCGGAAGCCGGTTAAGGCGTCCTCGCAGCTTGCGGCCAGCGCCCCGAAGGCCGCGGCGCCCACGAGCCGTCCCAATACGTTGAAGATGAAGATGAGGCGCTGGGCCGCGGGATGGTCATCGGGCGGCAGGTCGCCGATGGCCTTGTGGCGCAGGGAGGGGGAGAGCAGGAGTGCGAATCCCAGCCCGGCCACGGCGCCGGCGATGTAGAAGGCGGAGGAAGTCAGGTCCATGCGGCCGAAGGCCAGCATGGCCGCGCCCACCAGCAGGGCGCCGCCCACAACGGCCCAGCGCGTGCCGCGGCGGCCCCCCAGGGGATTAGTGAAAGGCGTGGCTATTGCCATCACGGCCAGAAATGGCAGGAGGCGGAGCCAGGCGGTAATATCCGGCGCCCCCAGGGCCGTCACGGCGTATACGGGCAGGAAGACGACTCCCACCTCCAGGACACCAACCCCGAGGATGAGATGGGCCCCCAGTTTCATCCGCCATCCGTGAAGTATGCCGGGACGGAAGACGGGTTCCTCCGCCTTGCGCTCCAGCAGGGCAAGGATGAGCAGGGCGGCGAGGAAGATGGCGAAGAGCGGCCATACGGATATCGTTTTGAAGCTGGCCAGGGGCGAAGAGAAGTCAATGGTATTGAGCCCCAGCGCCGCCGCCGAGGCCATGAGGACCAGGAAAATTGTGCCCGGAAGGTCGAGGGTCCGGACCTGCCGGCGCGGGGTTGAGGGGATGGTCGAAACCGCCGCGAGCGCGATTGCGAAAGCCACGGGGACGCCCGCCGCGAACACCCACCGCCAGCCCAGCAGGGACAGCAGGCCCCCCGCGGGTATGCCGACCAGGAAGGCGATGCCGATAGCCGAGGCCATGATGTGCAGGGCCCGGCCCCGCCGCTCGGGCGGGAGGAAGTCGGACACCGCGGCGGAGGCGACGGGGAAGATGCCGCCGTTCCCGAATCCCTGCAGGGCGCGTCCCGCCAGCAGGAGGCCGAAGGAGGGTGAAAGGAACGAGACGAGGGCCCCGGCCGCGTAGATGACGGCTGACCCGGCGAACACCATGCGACGGCCCAAAATATCAGACAACTTCCCCAGGATTGGACGGGCCGCGAGGTTGGCGATGATATAGGAGCCGATTATCCAGGGGAGCTGCCGGATGGTCAGATGGAACTCGCGCTGGATGGCGGGCAGGATAGGGGCCACCACGGCGATGTCGAGGGCGACCATCAGCACTCCGAGGGCGAGTATGGATATGATTTGTGCATCGGAGGTTCCTTTCCCGGCGGCTTCCCCCGTGCTTTCCGTTTCAGGCATCAAAGCCCCTCCTTTTGTCGCGTGAAGTCCGGCGCTGGCGCGGCCCTCAGGAGCCGCGCAACTGGACGAAAAGGTCCATTAACGTCGGGAAAAAAGCCTCGAAGTCGCGGTATTCGGTGCGGTGCGACTCGTAATGGGAAAGCCCTTCGATGAACGCCCGCGTGAAGATGAAGCCGCTTTCCTCGTCGAACTGGAGGAGCGCCCCGGCGAGGGCCCGCTCGCCGCGGTGCGCCATCAGGCTGGCCTCGACGGCCTGCACTAGGTGGTCCTCCAGGCAGGGCATGGGGTCCTCGTACCCAAGCCGTTTCATGTAATCGCGGGCCCGCTCGAACGCGTCCGCAAAAGGGCGGGTGTCGAGCCGGCGGCGGGAGAGGACGGGTTTCACGAACGCCCGGACGAACTCCCGGTGTGAGGAGACCTCGGCCTGGGAGCGGTCGGTGAACGTCAGCTTACCGTCAGTCCCGATGAAGGGCCCCGCCACGTGGAAGGCCAGGGGTCCGTCGGGCGTGGACACCGAAAATCCGAACGAAAAGCCCGCGGGAACGAGCAGGGAAGCCACATTCAGGTAGCTGCGGTGCCGGACGCCAAAGAACTGTTCCATCTCGCCGGTGAACGAGACGCCGGTAAGCGCCTCCTCGAGCTGGGCCACGGCTTCGCGGTACGCCCCGGAATGGGTGCGCAGGAATTCCGGGAACTCCTCGCGCTGGATGAAGTCGGCGGCCTGGGTCAGCCAGCGCTCGAGCCGGGAAAGGCCCTCCGAGGGGTCGAAGTTAAGGGCCGCCGCCGCGGCCTTTTCCATGGTTTCGCGCGACAGCGGATAGGAGAAGCCGGTCTTGGGCAGCGCGTCGGCGGCCAGCGCGACCTCGGAAACGGCGTCCAGCCAGAACCCGTCGCGGAGGAGCGCGCCGGTCTCGACCACGGCGGGGACGGAGCGGCGCGCGTCGTAGCGGAGGCGCGCCGCGCGCCGGACCGGACTCATCGCCTTCGGCTGGTAGCGGGCTCCCTCGTCGGTCAGGTTCACGAGGAGCATGAGCGCCTCCACGTTCGGCATCCAGACCACCGGCGGCCCCCCCACGGGGCCCCTTTCGGCGCTCACTGGCGAACCCTCCGGCGCTGATGCATTCCACCTATGATAACATCGCGTTGTGAAATGGGAACATTATCAGCCCTCCTCCCCCAACGGCGGGGCGTTCGTCGCGGGGGACAGCTCCTCACCCCTCGCCGTTGCACGTCCCTCTCCCGAATGCAGTCGGCTGGTGCGCCGTTCGCGTAGCGGCGTTTCGCCGCCTCCAATAATGCTTCGACCGCTACGCGCGCGGTGTCCCTCACCGCCCAGGCGCACAATCAATAAACATTCCACTAGCCGCGGGCGCTCATGCGCCCCTGAGAGGGTTCGCGGGCAGTCCGTTGCACACGATAGTGGATTGAGGTGATCAGTGGAAACCCTGCGGATGCGCATCGAGAAACAGGGCAGGGCGGGGAAGACCGTCACCGTGGTGGAGGGTTTAACGAGGGAGAAGCGGCTGATGGCTGAACTCACCACGGAACTTCGACGGACCCTGGCCACTGGCGGAACCTTCAAGGAGCGGACCATCTTTCTCCAGGGGGACGTGCGCGAAAGGGTGCGCCCGCTGCTGGCGGCGAAGGGTTTCACGGTAAAGGGCTAGGGGTGGCCCGGTGAAACCGTTTTCCCTTCTCGTGAAACCGGCGGGGCCGGACTGCAACCTCGGCTGCGAATACTGCTTTTACCTCGGCAAGCGCGCCCTCTATCCCGGGACGCCCCGGCACCGGATGGCCGCTGAAACACTGGAACTGCTGGTGAAGGGATACCTCGCCACTGAACAGCCCCAGCATTCGTTCGGATGGCAGGGCGGCGAGCCCCTGCTCATGGGGGAGGATTTCTTCCGGGCCGTTACGGACCTCCAGCAGAAGCACGGCCGGGCCGGCGCCGAGGTGGCCAACGGGCTGCAGACCAACGGGACGCTCCTGACGCCCGGGCTGGCGGGGCATTTCGCCCGGTTCAATTTCCTGGTCGGACTCAGTCTGGACGGCCCGCCGGAGCTGCACGACCGTTTCCGGCGCAATCCGGCCGGGGCCGGCTCCTATATGGATTCCATGCGGGCGGCCCGGCTCCTGCGGGACGCGGGAACGGATTTCAACATCCTGACCCTGGTGAGCGCCGCGAACGTGCGGGAGCCGGAGAAGGTCTATGCCTTCCTGTGCGCCAACGGGTTCAACTGGCACCAGTACATCCCGTGCGTGGAGTTCGGGCCCGACGGGAATCCCCTTCCCTGGTCCGTGCGGGGCGGGGAGTGGGGGGAGTTCCTTTGCCGGATTTTCGACGGGTGGCGGCGGGATCCCGGGCAGGTTTCCGTCCGGCTTTTTGACGCCGTCCTCAATATGCTGGTGGATGGGAAAAGGGTCCTGTGCACCATGGAGCGCGACTGCCGGCAGTATTTCGTGGTGGAGCACAACGGCGACGTCTATCCCTGCGACTTCTTCGTGGAGGAGGAGTGGAAGCTGGGGAACATTGTGGGCAACGGCTGGCCAGCCCTTCTCGAGTCGCCCGTCTACCGGGATTTCGGCGGGAGGAAGGCGGCGTGGCACGGAAAATGCGCCTCCTGCGAGTTCGGGGGTCTTTGCGCCGGCGACTGCCAGAAGCACCGGCGGGCGCCGGGAGAGGTTTCCTGGCTTTGCGAGGGCTGGAAGACTTTCTACGCCCATGCCCTTCCTGGTTTTAAGGAGATGGCGCAGGAGGTAAGGGCCTCGCGGCGTGGCGCAACCGGGACGGGGAAACCCGGCCCCAATGATCCTTGCCCGTGCGGAAGCGGCAGGAAATTCAAGAAGTGCTGCATGCCAAGGGCCGCATACGGCAAGTAGCGACCGCTTCCATGCCCGGACCGGGGAATTGGTTATCATGAAGCGGACATGAAAGTGGAGTGCCTTCCGCAGTTTGAGGGGTTCTTCCGCCGTTACAAGGTGCTCGCCGACGGGAAACTCGTCCTCTGCCTGAATTCCGCCCCGCCCGAGGAGGCCTACTGGCTCCGTCAGAAGAGGCCCAGTATCCACCCGCTCGTGACCCCGCGGGGGATTCCCGTCACGGAGCAGGGGGGGCACACCATGCCGCACCACAAGGCGGTGTGGATTGCGCACGCCGACATCAACGGCACCAACTTTTATACTGACGAGGGAAACACCGGACTCATCCGGACGGTCGAGGCCTCCTTCCACGGTGAGGGCGATGAGGGTGTGCTGGAAACCCGCGTTCACTGGGACAAAATCGACGGCCCAACCCTCCTCGAAGAAACGAGGACCTACCGGATAATCCCCGGCGAAAAGGCGAACCGGGTTGATGTATTCTCTTCCATCACGACCCCGCTGACGGAGGCGAAAATGGCGATGGAAAAGCACGCCTTTTTCCACGTGCGGGTGCTCGACGTTCTGAGCGAGGACCAGGGAGGGAAGGTGAGCGCCTCCAACGGCATCTCCGGTACGGAGGGGATATACGGCACAGACGGATTCTGGCTGGATACGCGCGGACGAATTGGCGGCCATGACGCCGGGGTCGCCATCATGACGCATCGCAAGCACGGCCCCCAGCCGCTCTTTTCCCGGTCCTACGGCACCGTTGCGCTCAATCCCTTCCTGCGCGAGGGGCGGACCCTCAGGCGCGGCGAGAAATACGAGAACCTCTATTCGGTTGTCGCCTATGACTCGCCGGATTCGTTCGACGTGGCTGCGGCCTGGGAGAAATTCTGTTCCACGGCCCGTCCGGGATGAAGGCGCTTTCATGAAGGCGATAATGGTCATGTTCGACTCGCTGAACCGGCGGCTCCTGCCTCCCTACGGCTGCGACTGGGTGAAGGCGCCGAACTTTTCCCGCCTGGCGGAAAGAACTGTCACCTTCGAGAACTCGTATGTCGGGAGCATGCCCTGCATGCCGGCGCGCCGCGAACTGCATACCGGACGCTACAACTTCCTGCACCGTTCCTGGGGCCCGCTGGAGCCATTCGACGACTCGATGCCGGAAATGCTCGGGAAGGCGGGGGTGCATACGCACCTGACCAGCGACCATTACCACTACTGGGAGGACGGGGGATGCACCTACCACAACCGTTATTCCACCTGGGAAATGTCGCGCGGGCAGGAGGGGGAACCGTGGAAGGGCGACCTCGGCGAACCGCCCATGCCGAAGAACGCCAACCCGGACCGGGGAAGTTACAGCCGGCAGGATTGGATAAACCGGAAACACCTGGACGCGGAGGAGAAGATGCCGCAGGCCATCACCTTCGCCAATGGCCTTGAATTCATGCGGAACAACGCGGCGCACGACCGGTGGTTCCTGACGATCGAGACCTTCGATCCCCACGAACCGTTCTTCACCCAGAAAGCATGGCGCGACCTGTATCCGCGGAATCCCGGGGTTCCGCTGTTCGATTGGCCGAATTACTGGAAGGTGGAGGAAAAGCCGGAGGAGGTCGAGGAATGCCGCCGGGCCTACGCGGCGCTCGTTTCTATGTGCGACCACTACCTCGGGAAGGTGCTTGAGGCCATGGACGCGCTGGACCTTTGGAAGGACACGATGCTCATCGTGAACACCGACCACGGGTTCCTGCTGGGGGAGCACGGCTGGTGGGCCAAGTGCGCCCAGCCGTTCTGGAACGAGGTCGCCAATACCCCGTTATTCATCTGGGACCCGCGGGCGGGGAAGCACGGGGAACGGCGGAAGGCGCTGGTGCAAACCATCGATATCGCGCCGACCCTGCTGGAATTCTTCGGCGTTCCCCGGACGCCGGACATGCAGGGCAAGCCGCTCGAAGGGGCGGTGGCGGCGGACGTGCCGGTGCGGGAGGCGGGGCTTTTCGGCGTCTTTGGCGGCCACGTCAACGTGACTGACGGGCGCCGGGTCTACATGCGCGCTGCGGCAAGGCCCGACAACAAGCCGCTCTTTAACTACACGCTCATGCCGACAAATATGCGCGGGTTCTTCAGTCTGGCGGAACTGCGCCAGGCGGATTTGGCCGGGCCATTTTCATTCTCCAAAGGCGTAAAGGTTCTGCGTACCCCGGGCGGGGCTTGGCAGAACTCCCATAGCTTCGGTTCACTCCTCTATGACCTTGAAAAGGATCCCGGCCAGGAAAGGCCGCTAAAGGACCCGGAAGCGGAGAAGAGGATGATTGGACACCTTGTCCGCCTAATGTGCGAGAACGATGCACCGCCAGAGGAATTCGGGCGGTTGGGACTGGATTAGCGACGGCCCCGGGCCCGGGTGGGGCCCAAATCGCGCCGGGGTAGAATAGGCCCGTGAAGGGAAGCCGTCCCAACATCATCCTGTTCAACCCGGACCAGTGGCGTGGCGACATTCTCGGGCACATGGGCAACCTGGGGGCCGTGACCCCCGTCCTCGACGGGCTGGTCCGCGACTCGGCGGTTTCTTTCAGGAACGCGTTCTGCCAGAACACCGTGTGTACGCCCTCGCGGTGTTCCTTCATGACCGGCTGGTACCCACACGTGAACGGGCACCGGACTATGTACCACATGCTCCGTTCCCACGAGCCGATGCTCCTGAGGACGCTCCGCCAGGAGGGATACTTCGTCTGGTGGGGCGGAAAGAACGACGTAATTCCCGCGGAATCGGGGTATGCGGAATTCTGCGACGTGAAATACTCCCCGGAGACGCTGCCAACGAAAAAGGACCCCCATTCCTGGGACGGATGGCGGGGGGACCCACAGGGGGACAATTGGTACTCCTTTTACCTGGGGAGACTGGAGCACGACCCGTCCAGCGGCCATTACGACGACTGGGATTGGGCGAACGTCATGGGGGCCGTTGATCTCGTGAAGAACTGGAGGGGCGACCGCCCGTTCTGTATTTACCTTCCGCTGGGAAGCCCTCACCCGCCCTATGCTGTTGAGGACCCGTTCTACTCGATGGTTGACCCCCTCAGGGTTCCTCCGCGTGTTCCAACCCCTCCGGATTGGACAGGGAAGCCATCCCTGCTCCGGGGAGTCTGGTCGCGCCAACGCCTTAAGGATTGGACGGAGGAACGCTGGCGGGAATTGCGGCGCACCTATTACGCCATGTGCGCGCGCCTCGACCACCAGTTGGGACTACTGGTGGAGGCGCTGCGTTGCGGGGGGTGGTGGGATTCGACCGCGCTCTTCATGTTCTCGGACCACGGCGATTTCACCGGCGATTACGGGCTGGTGGAAAAAACCCAGAACACCTTCGAGGATTGCCTGTCCCGCGTTCCCCTCATCGTAAAGTCCCCGGGGGGTTTTCCGGTTCGACCACGGGTCTGCGACGCCCTGGTGGAACTGGTGGACGTGCCCGCCACGGTGGAATCCATTTCGGGAATCCGCCCCCGCCATTCCCATTTCGGGCGGTCCCTCCTGCCGCTTATTGCCGGGGAGACGGAGGAACTGCGGGACGCCGTATTTTGCGAGGGGGGGCGGCTGCGGGATGAGGTGTATTGCCAGGAATTCAACCAACCGGACGCCCATACCGAGAAGAACCTGTATTGGCCCCGCGTTTCCCTGCAGGCAAGCATTCCGGAGCACACCAAGGCGGTCATGTGCCGGACCCGCGAGTGGAAGTATGTGAGGAGGCTTTATGAAGGCGACGAGTTGTATCATCTTGGGGAAGATCCCCAGGAGCGGGTAAATCGCGCGAGCGACCCTGCACTGGCTGGAGTGGCATCCGGGATGAAGGAACGGCTGCTGACATTCTTCCTCGAAACGGGGGATGTTGTACCACATGATTTCAACCGCCGCTGGTAGGAGGAGGCCGGCCATGAAGGCAGCATCGCGTCCGAACATCCTTTTGGTTTGCGTTGACCAGTGGCGGGGGGACTGCCTGTCCATCGACGGGCACCCGGTGGTCCACACCCCCTGGCTCGACCAGATGGCCCTCGAGGGTGTCCGGTTCACCCGTGCATATTCAGCCACGCCCACCTGCATCGCCGCGCGAGCGGCGCTCTTTACCGGCCTGACCCAGCGCTCCCACGGCCGGGTGGGTTATCAGGACGGGGTGGCGTGGAATTACCCGGTAACGCTTGCGGGCGAGTTCACCCGCCACGGATACCAGACCCAGGCGGTTGGCAAGATGCACGTCTATCCGGAGCGCAACAGGGTGGGTTTCCAGCGGGTGGTCCTCGCCGACGGTCCGCTGCACTTCTCCCGGCGGAACGTCAGGGACTACGACACCATCAACGATTACTATCCATGGCTCCGCAAACAGATGGGCCGGGCCGCCGACGCCTTCGAACACGGCATCAACTGCAATTCCTACGTGGCCCGCCCGTGGGACAAACCGGAGCATGTTCACCACACCAACTTCGTGGCCACGAAATCCATCGAGTTCCTCCGGCATCGGGATCGCAGACGGCCCTTCTTTCTTTTCGTCTCGTTCCACCGGCCGCACCCGCCCTATGACCCGCCGCAGTGGGCCTTTGACCAATACATCAACGCGGAGATGCCCCCCCCGCCGATGGGTGAATGGGCCGTGCCGGGGAACCTGGAACGGCTCACCGGACGGAAGTTCGACGGATCCGACCCGTGGCTGAACCGCTTCCGTCCCGACACCCAGTGGGGGATAATCCCGGAGCGCCTCTTGCGCCGGGCCCGCGCAGGCTACTACGGCCACATGACCCACATCGATCACCAGTTGAACCGGCTCTTCGAAACCCTCTACGACCTGCGGCTGGAGGGGAACACATATATCTGCTTTGTTTCCGACCACGGCGAGATGCTGGGCGACCATGGTTTCTTCCGCAAGTCCGTGCCATACGAGGGTTCCGCGCGCGTGCCGCTGTTGCTGAGGGGGCCGGAGGGGAGCGGAATCGGGCGGAACGCCATGGCCGGTGAACCGGTCGAACTGCGGGATGTCATGCCGACCCTGCTGGATTGCGCCGGGTTGCCGGTACCGAAAACGGTGGAAGGCCGCAGTGTTCTGCCCCTCGCGCGGGGAGAGAAGCCGGAATGGCGGCAGTACATCCATGGCGAGCACGCCGCGTTCGGCCAGTCCGTCCAGTGGCTTACCGACGGCAGGGAAAAATACGTCTGGTGGAGCGGAACCGGGCGGGAGCAGTTGTTTGACCTCGCGAACGACCCCAACGAACTGCGCGACCTCGCGGACTCCTCGCCGGAGCGGGTCGCGCCGTGGCGGACGAGGCTGGTCGGGGAGCTGGAGGGCCGCGAGGAGGGTTATTCGGAGGGGGGCAGGCTAATCACGAGCCGACCACCCCGAGCTTCCCTATCGCACATACAGGGAAGGAAAAAATAGGCGGACAGGTTGGAATCCGGGCCGCAGGGGCGGCGCACCGGACATTTACTACTTCATGAGGTAGTAAATATGAAATACACATTAAACCGTTGAATGGCAATGCTTTATCGTTGCCGATAACCCGCAGTGGGATATAATCGTCTGTGGAAATCAGGTGGAAATGTGGTGGAAACGCGGTGGAAATGAAACAGAAACGAGAAATGGTCCTGCTTTGTTAAACCATTGATTTACAAGGTTATTTCTGTCCATACGTGGACATGAATTGGAAATGAACCTGGTCGCAATCTTCGCTTGGGCGAGCGGCATGATCAGCTACGTTACCACAGAAATTTGGGGCGTTCCGGGGGTTCTCTACCAGGTTCGATCTCCCGTTCGACAATAGGGGCCGGGGTGGAATTACCCGGAATCCCGGGTAAATGGACGAAATGCGCGAAAAGGCTTTCAGAGGGCCGGGTTTTGATGTCCTGTTTGCCCGCCTGAAGGTGTCCCGAAGACTCGGCCATGGAGGGTATGGGGACGTACCTTTTCCCTGCTTGTCTCCTCCGGCGGATTGCGCCGGCGTCCGGTTTCGATCTATATTGATCGTATGAGGAGACGGGGCTGGCATCCTGGCAGGCTGCGGGCGGTGAGTCGCAAGGCCGTCCTTCTCGTGCTCTTTGTGCCCAGCGTGGAAAGGGACGGGCGGACCCGGGTGGATCAGAGCCGATGGGTGCGGACGGCGCTCAATGTGCTCGGTCGCCTGTTCGGCGGCGCAACCGCATTCCCGCGCGCCCGGGGCGTCTGGCGGGACGACGAACGTGGCGGGGTTCTCGTGCAGGATGAACCCGTTGTATTGCATTGTTATACGACACCGGCCGATCTGTCGAATGATCGGAATCTGGCCGCGCTGGGCCGCTTCTGCCGCGCGATGGGCCGCGAAACTCGTCAGGGTGAAGTCGGGCTGGTGAACGATAACGAGTACCTGGCGATCCGGAACTTTGGAAAGGAGTGAGACATGAATCAGCGTTTGGACATCGAGCGGATTGCCCGCGGACTGGGTGCGAAGCGTCGTGGGCGCGTGGTGGCGGACAGTGGAGTCTGGGGGGCAGTGGGGCTCGCCGCCGAAGTGGCCGCCCGCTTTAAGGTCCCGGTCGGCGGCGGCCGGCCAACCGAGCCGCGATGGACGCAGAGGCGGCTGGTTCCCCTCGCCCCGCGTACGTTACGCCGTCTTTCGCAGGTGGCGGTCGCCACTTCGAGGCGTGCCGGCGTGCGGATCCAGCCGATGCAACTGGCCGGCCTCTTGCTGGAGGAAACCACTGCGCGTATCACGGAGCCCGCCGCGGCCAGGTTGGTGGCGCGGCGGGGTACCTGAGCGCCGCCCATCTGTCCGCGGTGAACGGCGCCTGCGCCGGGGAAAACAACCGCAAGAGCTGGTTCGAGTGAAGTACTCTGAGGAAGAAACGGTCGAGCGGCCAGCCATCGATCTGCTCTCCCGGCTCGGATGGCAGGCGGTCAACTGCTTGGCGGATGCGCCAACAGACAAGGGCGGCGGTGCGGGTTTGCATCGAGGAGATGCTGGACAAACTGCCTCCGACAATAGCACGCCCTGTCTTCGCCCAAAAGTGCGAGGCCGTCTACCAGCACGTATACGAATCTTATTTCGGGGAGGGCCGGGGCATTTATCCGCCGGACAGTGCGTATGGAAATACATGACTTGGTGCAATTAATTACGGCACTTCAGGCATTTTCGTGGGTAAGGCATGGATTGTCGGCCATAAGCCTCCCGCACCCTTCGACTCACAAGGTTCGCTCAGGGTCCAGCGGGAGAGGGAGTCCCGGCCGGACAGGGTGAGGGGCCTGGAAAAGAAAAACCGGATTTCTCCATGCTCTCCAGTTCCCTCACCCTACCCTCTCCCCTTCGGGGAGAGGGTACAGAGGCCAGGACTACCGCCCCAATACGCTTTCTGACCTTACGCCAACCCATGGAATATCCGGAAGAACCTTAAATACTGTCTAAGACTTTTCGCAACTCGGGGCCGAGCACCTCCCTTTGCCAGTTGCGGACGCCGAATTCGTTCTGGCCGGCGAGTTCCCGCTCCGCGATAGAGGGGTCCAGCGCGAGGCGGTCGATGCAGGCGGCGGGCCAGAGCGTGGAGGGCGCGATGTTCAGCTCGGCCGCCTTGCGCTGGCGCGCCTCCTTGAGCCGCCGCCAGCGGGCGGAGGAGTCGTCCCGCCACGGGTTGGGACTGCGCTTCATCCGTGACGGGTGAGTGACCGGGCCGGCCCGCCTGCCGCGCTCGATGGCGTCGCGGAGTGCCCGTTCCGACCGCTCCAGCCATCCGCGGTTGACGCCCCCAAACTCACGCAGGGGCCGTCGCGGATTGCGCGAAACCTCCAGCAGGAAATCGTTCCCGGCCACCTTGAATGGCGGGCGGTCTATCCGCCGAGCTTCGGCCTCGCGGACCAGGTAGAGTTCCCGGAAGACCGCCAGTTCCTCCGGGGAGAGATCGAAGGTTCCCTTGGCGGAGAAGCAGGCTTCCTCGGGCGGCGGGGGAGGGTCGAACCGGATTCCTTCCAAAACGGAGAATTCCTCCTCCGCCCATCCGAGCCGCCCCTTTTCCTCCAGTCCGCGCGTCATGGCGTCCCGCAGGGCGGCGAGGTGCGTGACGTCCAACGCGGCGTATTCAAGCGCGTTGGGCGCGAGCGGTCGCCGGGACCAGTCGGACCGCTGGAGCTTGGCGGATTTTTCCATGACGACATCCAGATATTTCCCGAGTGCCCCGGCCAGCCCGGGGGTTTCCGGGGCGAGCAATTGTGCGGCGACATAGGTGTCAAAGAGGTTGCGGAAGCGGAATCCGTAGTCCCGGTCGAACGAACGCAGGTCGTAATCGCAGGCGTGAAACACCTTTTCGATCTTGCCGTCCGCAAAGATGTCGCCCAGCGGAGCAAGGTCTTCCACGCCGAACGGGTCGAGGATGACAGTCTCGGTTTCCGTGCACAACTGGATGAGGCAAACCCGTTCGGGATAATGGAAGAAGCCGTTGGATTCCATGTCCACCGCCAGGAGCGGCCGGCCTTTCCGGAGCGAATCCCGCAGGCGCACGGAAATCGCCTCCCAATCGCGGCGGTATTGGACGAGCTGGAACGGGGCGGCGGCGGCGCGACTCAATGGCCCCACCACGACATCAGGAGCATACGGATGCCGACGGCGGCCAGCGCCAGCGCGAGGAGGCGCGACAACCAGTTCCCGGACAGGTGGCGGGTTATTCGGGCGCCGACCTGGGCGCCGATGATGGCGCCGGCGGCTATGGCTATGGCGGGACCGGGGAGGACCTGGCCCTGGGCGAGGAAGACGCAGGAGCCGATGAAGGCGGATATGGTGATGATAAATTGCGAGGTGGCCACGGCGATGTGGTGGGGAAAGCCGAGCCAGAGAATCATCGCCGGCATGTGGAGGACCCCGCCGCCGATTCCCAGCAGGGAGGAGAGGCACCCCGCGACGAAGGAGAAGGGGAGGCCGCGCGCGAGGCTGACGCGGTACCGGAAGGTGTGCCCGCGGGAATCCCGGATGATTCTCGCCTTGCCGGGTCTGTGGCACCCGCCGTCCTGGAAACCGGACGGCTTCAGGAAGAGGAACACCGAAACGATGGCGAACAGCCCGCCGAATATCATGGTGAAGATTTTCGCGGGCACGAAAGGGACGATTAATGTTCCGGCCAGCGAGCCGGGTATTGCCATTCCGGCGAACCAAAGGCCGGATCTGTAGTCGATACGTTTCTGGCGGGCGTAGGCGAGCGAGCCGGAGAGCGCATTGGCGAAGACGGCCATCAGGGAAACCGCGACGGTATGGCGGATATCCATATGAAAAACAAGCAGGAGGACCGGAACGATAATTGCCCCGCCACCCAGCCCGATTATCGAGCCGTAGATTCCCGCCCCGACGCCAAGAATGACATATCCGACGGCGAGCGTAATCACGCCCGCCTCCTGATCCATGGCGGACGGGCCGGGGCCATCAGGCGCAGGAGGATTATCCCCGTTATGAAACCGCCGACGTGCGCCCAGAAAGCCACTCCGCCCGAACTGGCCGACTCGGCTGAAAGGGAGAGCGCGCCGCTCTGGAGCTGGATGATGAACCAAAGGCCCAGGAAAACGAACGCCGGGACCTGGATGAATTGGAGGAAAACGAAGATTGGTATGACGGTTAGGATGCGGGCGCGCGGGTAGAGGACGATGTAGGCACCCATCACGCCGGATATGGCCCCCGAGGCCCCGATGAGGGGAACCTTCGAGCCGGGCGTTAGGAAGAACTGGGTAAGTCCGGCCGCCAGGCCGCACAGCAGGTAGAACAACGGATAGCGGACGCGGCCCAGCCGGTCTTCCACGTTGTCACCGAACAACCAGAGGAACCACATGTTACCCAGGAGGTGGAGCCAGCCGCCGTGCAGGAACATGTGCGAAACGAAGGGGAGCCAGGATGGGGGATACCCGACCCAGGCGGCCCAATTCAGGTTGGTGTAGCGTGCCGGCACCAGCCCGCCCAGGTGCAGGAAGACCTCCTGTCTTTCGTCACCAAGCGCCAGCTCGAAAAGGAATACGATGGCGCAGGCGGCGATGATGACGATGGTAATGACCGGAGCCCGGTGGTGCGGAACGTCGTCGCGAAGCGGAATCATCGGCCGCGCCCCAGCTTCTTCAGGAGTGCGGAAAGGGGAAGCGCGTTCAGGACGTCTCCTTCCTCCAGCCAACCGCGGCGCGCCATCGCCACGCCAAGTTTCCGGGCCACGGGCAGGAAGGAGACGTGGTGGGCGTCGGAATCGATGGCCACCATGGCGCCGGCTTCCTTGGCCCGGTGGAGATGGATGTCGGCCAGGTCGAGCCGCTGGACCTGGGCGTTCAGCTCGAGGCATTTGCCGTTATCCGCCGCGGCGCGGATGACCTCGCCGATATCGATGGGGTAGGCCTCGCGCTCGCCGATGAGCCGTCCCGTGGGGTGTCCCAGTATGGTGACATACCGGTTTCCCAGCGCCCGGACCACCCGCCTGGTCTGCTCCGCTTCGGGCAGGTTAAAGCCGGAGTGGACCGAGGCGATGATAACGTCCAGCCCGGCGAGAACCTCGTCCGGATAATCCAGCGAACCGTCCTTGAGGATATCCACCTCGGCCCCCTTAAGGAGCCGGATGCCCCGGAGCTTTGAGTTCAGCCGGTCGATTTCCTTGTTGCGGACCCTGAGGCGGGCGGGGGTAAGCCCGTTGGCAATCCTGACGGCTTGGGAATGGTCGGTTACGGCGAGGTATTCGTAGCCCAGCTTCCGGGCCGCCTCGGCCAGCTCCGCGAGGGGCTGGGAGCCGTCGCTCCAGTCGGAATGGATATGCAGGTCGCCATGCAGGTCGCCCTCTTCCACGAGCCTGGGCAGTTTGCCCGCCGCGGCGGCTTCGACCTCGCCAGCGCCCTCCCGTATCTCCGGTGGGATGAAGGGAAGGCCCACAGAGCGGAAGATTTCCTCCTCGGTTGCCCCGCCGACCCTTTTCGCGCCCCGGAAGACGCCATACTCGCTTATCTTGAGCCCCCTTTTCACGCCAAGTTCGCGCACCAGGATGTTATGCGCCTTCGAGCCGGTGAAGTAGTGGAGCGCCGCCCCGCGGGAAGCGGGCTCCACGACGCGCAGGTCGGCGTCCACAGTCCGCCGCCCGGCCGCGAGCCGGACCTGGGCCTTGGTTTCCCCCCGGGCGGTGACCTGGGTCACCTGCGGGAGGGAGACGAAGGCGTCCATGACGGCCGGCGCATCGGCCGGCTTGCGGGGGAAGGCGAGGAAGTCCAGGTCGCCGACGGTCTCCTTCATGCGCCGCAGGCTCCCGGCGTATTCAACTCCCGGTGCGCTTGGTATTCCTGCCAGCGACCCGGAGATTTCCTTCGCGAGCGGAAGGGCCTCGCCCAGCGGCATCCGTTCCTGCCCCCGCTTCCAGATTTCAACGCCCCTGAGGAGTTTCTCCTCCATTTTCTCGCCCATCCGCGGAAGGGGCGCGACACGGTGTCCTCGCAGGGCCTTTTCCAGGGAAGCGACTCCCGTAACCCGGAGTTTTTCCGCGAGCATTACGGCGGTTTTGGGGCCGAGATGGGGGACTTCGAGGAGTTCCTCGACGCCCTTTGGAAGTTCCGCCTTCAGTTCCTCGTAGTATTTCAGGCGGCCGGTGGCCAGGAGCTCCTCGATTTTCTTCGCGATGCCCTCGCCGATGCCGGGGATGCCCGTCAGGGCCTTGAGCCCGCCTTCGGCGTGCAATTCCGCGGCCGGCCGGTCCAGGTTCTCCAGCGCCCGCGCCGCCTTCTGGTAGGCCTGGATCTTGAACCGGATCTCCCCCTTTACTTCAAGCAATTCGGAAATTCGCTCGAGGATTGCGGCGATTTCCGGGTTCTGCATGGAATACATTGTAGCCTTTGTTTCGGGGACCCACCCGGTGGTCGCGGCGGGGGGGTTGTCGGGTGCGCGGCTGGCGCATACAATCAATTAGGAAGGGGAAAGGGCCGGACAAGGAGGCAATGATGCTTAGACAGTTAATGTTGGTGGCGGTGGTGTCTTTCGCGGCGATACTTGCCGGCATTCCGGCAGGCGCCGCAGATGCGCCGGGGGCTTCCGCTCCTGCCGCGGCTCCGGCGGCCGCGCCCGCACCAGTTGCACCCGCCGCGGCTCCTGCGCCAGCCCCCGCCCCGGCAGCAGCGCCTGCCCCGGCAGCCGCACCAGCAGCGGCGGCTCCCGCTGCGGCGCCTGCCACCACTGGAACCGCGGTAGCCCCGGCTCCCGCGGCGGGAACTACCGCCGCCGTGCCTGCCAAGAAGGTCGTAAAGAAAAAGAAAGTGAAGAAAGCGGTTTCTCCTTCCCCTGCGGTGGTCGTGAAGCCAACCTCGCTGGAAGCCCGGCTTGATTCCATTGACAGGCGGCTGGCCGAGCTTCCCTCAGAGACGGTCAGGCTGGCCGCTTCACCTTTTGCCGATTCCGTGGCGGTCCAGTTGCAGGTCATCAGGTTCTCGCTGGCGCGCTACGGAAAGCAGCACGGCGACGCCATGGCCCTGGTAATAGCCGGCCACGTCGTGCGCAACCTGACCTGGATAAGCGGGGCCGCCCTGGCGGGGGCGGGATACGCCAACGCCGTGAAGCAGGACAGTCCATCGCTCAACGACTACCGGTTGGCCGTAGTCGGCGCCGGCGTCATTGCCGGCGGGCAGGTTATCGCGAGCCTGCTGGATATCATGGGGATGTCCAGGGAAGGGGCCGCCGCCGGCGAGTTGCTAAAGGCGATGGAGCGGGCGGCGATTTGGGAGGCCCCGGCCGTAGCCCCGGCGCCCCCCGAGGAGGCCTGGCTTCCGGCGGGCGTAAAGGAACCCAAGACGGTGGAACCCGCCCCGGCTCCGGTGGCGGACGCCGATAAACCGGTTGAACCGGTCAAGGTGAAAGCGGCGCCCAAGCCCAAGGCGCCCGCCAAGGCTGCGGAGGCTCCCAAGCCGGCCCCGGAACCTGCGGCCCCGGCGCCCGCCCCGGCTGCCGAGCAGGCGCCGCTGGAGATTCCGTAAAAAGACGCGTTGGGGCGGCAGTCCAGCGGCCGGACGGGACGATTTACATCAAGTTAAAATTGTCTTTCTTGTTGGCGAAAAATGGGGCGGTAGTTCAGCCCTTCGGCAGGCTAAGGGCTGAACCCTGCTCGGCCTTTGGGCCGCGAGCGCTCGTGCGCTCGGCGAGCGTTCGCGTTGCGCGCGCCGGGTCCTCCCGGCCAGCGAGTCGAATGGGTTCAGCTGGGAGAACGCCCCTTCGACTCCCCCCGCAAGGCGGGGGTCGCCGGGCGCAGGAACGCCCGCATCCGGTAGAACCGGCTGAGCAGGGTTCCTGCAATGGTAAGCAGGAGGGCGTTCAGCCCCGCAGGGGATGGAGCGCCGGCGTGGGGTGAGGAGTGCCCGCTTGGTAGAATTGCTTTGGTACTGTTCGAGCCGGCCTCGGGGCGGTAGTTCAGCTGGGAGAACGCCTGCATGGCATGCAGGAGGGCGCGCGTCGCCGAAGGCGACAAGGTTGCGCGCGCCTTTGAGGGCTGAGGAGCCCGTCAGCAAAAGTCGCGGTCATCCATGGGGCGGTAGTTCAGCTGGGAGAACGCCTGCATGGCATGCAGGAGGTCAGGGGTTCGATCCCCCTCCGCTCCATGGATGACCGGGAAGTGAGGGCGACGAAGCCCCAAAGGCCGGAACAGGGGTTCGATCCCCCTCCGCTCCATGGGCGGCTCGAACAGGGCGGGTACGACGAAGTCCCCGTTGGCCGGAACAGGGGTTCAACCCTTCGATGCGCTTCGCTTACTCAGGGCCCTGAGCGAGCCTTGCGAGTCGAATGGGCTCCCGGACCCTGCTCGGTCGGTAACGGCCGCGGGCGCTCCAGCGCCCGGCGAGTGAGCGAAGCGCTCGGGCTCCTACCCGTGTCCGCTCTTGCGGACGGCGAGTCGAAGGGCTCCGCTCCACGAAATCATGATGAACGCGCCGCATCTGCATCTCCTGATGAACCACGTTCCGGTGATATTGGTACCGGTCGGGCTGGTCCTTCTGCTGGCCGGATGGATAAAAAGGAGCGGGGATTTAAAGGGAGCGGCATTGTGGATGCTTGTTGCCGGGGGGCTCTTTGGCGGGCTGGCGTGGATGACCGGGAACGCCGCCCATGACGTCATCCACGGGCTTGTCCCGGGAATTTCGCACGAGGCCATCGAGGCGCACGAGGACGCCGCCACGGTTGCGCTGATTGCCGCGGGCCTCTTGGGAGCATTTTCCCTGTGGGGCCTGTTGGGATTCAGGGGCAGGAAGCGCCTCCCTTCATGGTTCATCGCCATCGCGCTTGCCGGATCACTCGTCGTGTCGGGGCTCATGGCCCGGACGGCAAACCTCGGCGGGAAGATACGTCATACCGAGATACTGGCGGGAGAACAGGGGAAGACGCCCCCGGAATCAAGCCACAAGTAGTCGAAGGGAAGTAGCGGAGCCTTACAGCTTGAGCAGTCTGCAGAAAAGCGATTGTGCGGCTGGATTGGATTCCAGCGCCTCCAGCAGCCTGTACTGGCAAAAGACGAGCTTTCCCTTCCCGTATGCGACTGCCATTATGTCGGCGCACCAGTGCCAGGCTGGTCCGTCCGGCTCCATGATACGGATGTTCATTCCGGCCGCTCCGGCGTAGATGGTGGCGCTGCCGGAGGGCTCCGGGAGCGACCAGATTGGCAGGAGGTTCGCCAGAGGTTCGCCCGCCATCCAGCGGCCGGGCTCCCGGTCGCCGATCCCCGGAAGTCCCCCCATGGGAGTTATCCGCCTGAACCAGTGGAACCAGCCCATGAATGTGGATATGGACTTGCGCAGGCCGCCCTTGAGCGGGAATCCGGCCAGTTTCTGGAGGGCCGCCAGGTCTTCCGGAGCCAGGTCGAGGAAAACCACCCGCCCGCCCCTTTTGGCGGTTGCCAATGCCTGCTCCAGCTCCTTCCGTTGGAGGGCGGCCGGCCGGGCCGCCACGAGTATGGCGGAATCCTCCCGCGGGATGAGCCATCCGCCGAAAACACGCCACAATGCGGGGGCTTCCCCGAGCAGCGTGAACGAAACCTGGGAATTGTGGAGCCAGCTTCCTACGAAGACCGATTCTTCGGCCGAAGACAGTGTTTTCCTGCCCTGGCGGAACCGGGCCTCGAAGGCGAGGGTACCCTTCAGTGGCAGGTCCGCCACGAACACGGTCGCGCTTCCGTCGCGCAGGCGAATTTCCTTCCAGGGGGAGGGAAGCGAGTCATTGGACCGCGTCCGGTATTCGGCAACGGCGTTGCGCGGCGGGGGGACGTCGGAAGCCAGTGTAAGCGTGAATTGCGCGCGGTCCCCAGCCTCCACGGCCTGCGTAGCGGGGCGGACGGCCAGCAGGAAGGGCGCGGTCAGCCGCGGAATCTCGCCGGCCGCCCTTTTGGGGTTGCGCCAGGGGTCCACGAGCCCCGCCGAGCACTCCCACGAGGCGTCGTTCAGCTGGGTGAGTACCCAGCCCGAGACGCGCGGGTTCAGCCGGAGCGCCTCAGACTGCCGGCGCACGCCAAGCGCCTGCTGGAGCTGGCAGGCTTCGACGAATCCCGTCACGCCGCCGAAAGAGCGCGCGAGCCCGCGTTTTTCGAGCCCCCTTTCCAGCCCGTCCCTTATTCCGGCGTAGTCACGCTCGTCCTGGAGTCCCGTAGCGGAGGCCGGGGCCTTCTCGCTTGCGCGCAACTCGTCGTATCCGCGCGCGACAACGCCGAAATCGGGAACCCCGCCGCATCCGAACTCGGAAACGAAGATTCCATCCTGCCGGGAGGAGAGCCTTTCGTGCCAGGCCTTTTCCTCTCCCGCCGGCCCGTAGCCCATCCGCTCATACGAGCCCATGCGTGCCGGGTCCCCCAGGTTCCGGAAAAGGTTCCACTCGAAATCGCCGGCGGGAGAACGCAGGTAATGGTGGTCATCCTCGAGGAACCCGGGAGTGGAGGAGCCCGGGTTGGCGACCTGCGTCTCGTGGCGCCATCCGCCCTCCGGGAAAATGTTCATCGCCCATCCGGAAACGTCTATGGCCGGTCGCGACGGGTCGAGCTGGCCCGCCAGCCGCAGGAGCTGGGCACCCGTTTCCCCCGAGAACTTGCCGTTTTCGTTGGACACCCCCCAGACCACCACGCAGGGGTGGTTCCGGTGGGCGAGGATCATTTCCTTGGTTTCCCGGGCGGCAACTTGGAACGACTTGTCCGGGTCAGGCTCGTCCATCCAGGCCACGGGGGTTTCCTCGTAGACCATGAGTCCGTGCGCGTCGCACCAATCGAGCTGGCTATCCGTGAGCGGCTTGAGGTGCGCGCGGACCAGGTTGAACCCGAGGGATTTGGCCAGCTCAAGGTCGCCTCCGCCCCTGCTGTCGCCTGGCGCGTCCGCCAGCCCGGCCGGACGGTCGGGTTGCAGGAGGACGCCGCGGATTTGCCGCGGAATCCCGTTGAGCCTGAACACGCCTTCCCGGAAGTCCACTGAGCGCATTCCGAAGGTGGCCGTTCTCGTTTCAAGCGGGCCTTCCGCGGAATGGAGATCGGCGGCGAGCAGGTAGAGGACGGGCTTTTCCGGAGTCCAGTGCTTCACCTCATCAAGGCGTAATTCCCGTTCAATTACGGCGCGCGAGGCCTCGGGCGGGCCCGCCGGCAGGCTTACCTTCGCCCGTTCATAACGCTCGCCGATGCTGAAGACGATTGAACCGCGGAACGGCTGTCCGTTTCCGGCGATGAGGGCCCGCACGGCGACGCCGTCAAGCTTCGCGTTTGGTACGACGGTCAGGTCCTCTATCCACGGGTCGGACCTGCCTTCGAGAATGACGGACCCCCTGATTCCGGCGTAGGGGTAATACCAGGTTTCCTTCGACAGCGGAAGGCGTTCCATTCCCGGGCCGGACTGCGGGGTACCGGATGCGGACGGGTGCTCGACCAGCATCACCAGCCGGTTGCTCCCCCCGGGGACGACGGCCCCGGTCACGTCGAACGAGAACGGCGTATATCCGCCCTCGTGCGCGCCCACGTATTTCCCGTTGACCCAGCATTCGCTCCGGTAGTTCGAAGCGCCGACGGTGATGACCAGTCGGGTCCCCAGCCGGCGGGGACATTCAAAGGCGGTTTCATACCAGGCGGAGCCGTGGTAGTCCGGCAGCCACCGTTCCCAGGCCGAGGGCACCCGGACGGAGACGGCCTTCCCGGGCAGGGGGGGAGTCCGCTCGCCCCAGCGCTCGTCTTTCCCGGTTCCGGCCGGGTCGAGGGTAAGGGTCCATTCGCCGTCGAGTGAAACGGCGCGTTTCATGTCAGCGGGCCTGCCGGCACCGTGCCCTCCCCCAGGGAGGAGCGCGCAGAACAGGGCTGCATAAAGGATGCGTTGGAGCAAGGCATGTCCTCTCTTCTGGGGCATTTTCCCACAGCTTCCCCACCTTGCGCGACCCGTCCGGGCCGCGTTACGATGGTCACACGATGTTGAAGGGTGGTCCGTTATGGCACTTGGGTTTACTGGTGGGAACGGCCCTGCTCTTTTGGTCCTCCTGGCAGGCCACGCAGGTGGAGAAGGAGCGGACCAAGGCGTTGTGGCCCGTGCTAATGATCGTGGGGCTCCTGCTGGCCCTCCTCTCCATGCTGTTGATTGCCGTTCCTGAATTCTTCACCTCCACTGACTAGAAAATCCGGAAAGATTCTTCCCCTGCATTTCCCGCCCCCCTCACCCTGCCCTCTCCCCCCGCAATTGCGGGGGGAGAGGGTAAGGGAGAGGAGGGCGCTGCACTAGGCGGAGGGTTCCTTGACAGCCTCCATCCTGCCTTCCCCCGGCGAGGTCGAAGACCGGGTCCTCCGTTTCCTGAATTCGGTTCCGCTTGGTGCTTCCCCTTCCCCCGTCACCGGGGAGTTTGAGGCGCTGGCGCTTGATGTGTTTCGCCACCAATACGCGAACAACCCCGCCTACCGTAAATGGTGCGGTGAAACCGGGGTCTCCCCGCGCTCCGTCCTGCGCACGTCGGAAATTCCCGCGGTTCCGGTGGCGGCGTTCCGCGAACTGGAGTTCTGCTGCGGGACCCCGGCGGCGGAGTTCCGCACCAGCGGGACCAGCGGGGCGGGGGCCGGGCGCCATCTCCTCCCGGACCTGGAGCCCTACCGCGTGTCCGCGCTCCGGAATTTCGGGGCATGCGTGATGCCGGAGGGGTGGAAACTGCGCGCGCTGGCGCTGGTGCCGCCGCCGCGGCTCCGTCCTTCCTCGTCGCTGTCGCGCATGGCGGCCTGGGTCCTCGAGGAATACGGGGTCGCCGGGAGCGCCTGGTTCGTTTCGGAGCACGGCCTCCTCAGGGAGAAGCTGGCCGAAGCCCTGCTGGACGCGCGGACCCTGGGAACGCAGGTGCTCCTGCTCGGCACCACCGCGGCGTTCCTGGCCTTCTACGACTTCTGTGACGCGGAGGGCATCCGTATCGAACTGCCGGGCGGGAGCCGGCTGATGGATACGGGAGGTTTCAAGGGAACCCCCGTGCCGGCCCCTGAGGAACCGGTGCGGCAAGGGGCAGGCGCGCTGGAGGAGTTCCAGAGGAAATTCCGGCGGAAGACGCACGCGATTCTCGGCGTCCCGCCGGAGATGTGCATAAACGAGTATGGAATGACGGAGCTCTGCTCGCAGTTCTACGACCGGTCGCTCCTGGACCACCGCGCGCGCCTGGCGCCGCTCGAGGGCCCGCGGCCCAAGTTCGGCCCGCCATGGGTGCAGACCTGGGCGGTCGACCCGGTGACGCTGGATGTGTTGCCGTCCGGGAAGACGGGACTGCTGCGGCACCTGGACCTCGCCAACGTCGGGAGCGTTTCCGCCGTCACTACCGAGGACTTCGGGTGCGTTACGGTGGATGGGCTTGTCCTGGCCGGGCGTCCGCCCTCCGCCGAGCCGCGCGGCTGCGGGCTGACTTTCGAGGAAATGTCCGGAGGGACGGGGCGATGACTAGACCCTGGCCCTTCGACTCGCTTGCATTTCGTGTGCAGGGAACGGGCAGGGCATTCAACCTCGGGGGACGCTCGCGATGCGCATTCGCGCATGCGGCCAGGAGGCCGAACAGGGCAAGGTCGTTGCATGATTAGGCCCTGGCTCCTGCCACCTGGCGCCCCGGTGCCCGCCGTCGTCCCGTCGGGGGACGCCGGGGTGGAGGTTCCGGAGGTGACTCCCGAGCTGGCCCGCGAGGTGGCGAGGCTGCTGGCCGCCGCCCGCCCAGGCCTCCTGAAACTGCGGACGGAAACGGTGCTCAAGGCGGTGGACGCCGCCATCCGTGACTGGATGGACCCCGCGTGCCCCGGCAGGCGGGAGGCCGAAGCCGCCTTCGCCGCCGCGACGGGGATGCCCGCCGCGACGGCGCCCTTCGTGGTGACCCTGGAGCCGTGCGCGCACGGTGCGGTGCGCGAGTGGACGCGCGCCGAGGTCACGCCGTTCGAGGCGCTGGACGGGTTCGTCCCGGCGCCCGGCGGCGGGATGGCGCGGGCGCTGGGGCCGGGGCTGGCCGTTCTCGTCCTTCCCGGCAACGTCCCGGCGGTGTGGCTTCCGGCGTTCTTCGCGTGCCTCGCGGGACGCTCCGCCTGCCTGCTGAAGCCGGCGGCGGACGACCCCATAACCCCGGCCGCGTTCGTGGCCTCGCTCGTCCGCCACCTCCCGGAGCTCGCTCCCGCGGTGGCGGTCCTGCCCTGGCGGGGCGGCGACTCCGGGGTGGAAGGCGAGGTTCTGGGCGCCGCCGACGCCGTCCTTGCCTGGGGCGGGGCCGGCTCCACGGCGTCGCTGGCCCACCGGATTGCCCCGGGAACCGATTTCATCGCGCACGGCCCCGCCTATGCGGCGGGCGCCGTGGCGCGGGAGGCGATGAACCCCGGGAAGCTGGCGGCCGTCGCTTCCGATGCGTCGCGCGACGCACTCCTTTTCGACGGACGCGGATGCCTGTCGCTTACGGCGGTTTTCCTGGAAAAGGGCGGCCTTTATGAGTCGTCCGAGGGCGCCGCGGAATTCGCCAAGGCGATGGCGGCGGCCGCGGCGGCCCTGCCGGGGGGGCGCCCCTCCGCGGCGGCGGCGGCGTTCACCCAGTCCTGGCGGGCCCGGGCCCGGGCGCGTTCGCTCGCCGGGAAGGGGGCGGCGCTTTTCACCTCCCCGGCGGGACTGGATTGGACCGTCATCTACGACCCGGACATTCCCCTGCCGCCGGCCACGCTCTGGCGGACGCTGTGGATTCATCCGGTCGGAAAGCTGGAGGACATCCCCGGCAAGGCCGCGGCCGCGGCCGGCGCACCCGTCCTGCACGCGCTGGCGTTCGCCGGTCCGGAGGCGCGCCGAACCGCGCTGGCGGATGCGCTGGCGCCCGCCGGCCTCACGCGCGTGTGCGGGTTCGGCCGGCTCCAGTCCCCGCCACTCTCATGGTCGGGAGCAGGCTCATCACCGTTCGCCCGCCTCCTGAGGTGGGTCAGGATGGAAAAATAGGCGGCGCGGTCCGGGGATTCCCGGCTTCCTAGCGGCGAAGATAGAAAAGAGAGTAATCGATCTCCTTCAGAAGCGAGTAGTTCCTCGTGATGAATGCGTATTGTTCGGGGAATTGGAATGGATATGGAACGTCCAATCCGGCCGTGCTGATTATTGCGAGACGCGGCGGATGCCTCCTTAATTCACTCATGATGAGCGTTCTCCTGAACTGACTTCCGGCTATGGTCGGCTCGGGAAAGGGTGGTAGGCCGGGACGATCGGCGAGGAACGCTACTATTTGATGGAAGGAGTCACTGATGAAGATATGCTCGCCTGCCCTGGTGTTTCTGCGGATTGTATCCACGGCTTGGACTAGATATTTCCGCTGTTTTTCGTTTATCCAAACGTCCCCAAGCCGCTCCAGCCTCGGTTCGCGCGCAACGGCGCGCTCCGGCCGCATGAATAGCCGGGGAATGGGCGCAGGTTTCCAGTTCGGTCCAAAGAAGATAGCGGCCAAAAACAATAATATTACCGGATACGCGTCGATAAACCGGGAAGATCTGCTGACCGGGTTGCCGCTCCGACACACAAGAATCCCGAGGAGCACGATGGGGGGCAGGGTGGAAGCGGGTACACCAAGCGGACGGGCAATGGAGGGAAGTTGGCATGCCAGGGTAAAGGGGATGAAGGTTAGGAGGATGTCGCGGCCACGCCCGGTACCGAGACTGGCAAAGCGGGCGATGGCGATGCCAACAACGATGCCGGGCATCCAAATAAAGTATGACCAACCCATGCAGGAAACAGGAGACTTGCCGTAATACGACAATGATTCGGTTGTCCATCCAAGGAAACTCGGTATCGGCCTTGCGACATTACCGGTAAGGCGCGTCAATATGTAGGATTCCCCGGCCATCTTCCACAAGGCATCGGGCATCCGGCAACCGAATATCACCATCATGACGCTGATAAATGTGATTGAAACACCAGCCGCCCATATGGCTGGTACCTTCACGGATGGCCGGCCGTTACTGCGAAAGAGTGAAACCCCGAATAGGAATGCCGATGAGATGACGCTCGCGAGGCCAAATTCCTGGCTGTAGGCGATGCTGATGCCACTTAGGATTCCCGCCGCCGCTGCGAAGCGGGTCTTCCCGTTACAGAGGGATTTCCAGGATAGGTATATGCCCAGCATGGGAAGGGAAATCCGCAGGGTGTTGGCCCATCCGTAATCGAATGCGGGGCTGGCGGTTGATTGAAGCAGGAACAGGGATATCGCCACCAGGGTGACCGGAAGGCTTCCGGACAGCCTGATTAGGAGATATACGACGATGGCAGTGCCGAGAATCTGGACCGCAACGAAATACCAACGCAGGGCCTCCACGGTCACACCAGCCGCCTTGAGGAACCAGATTATTGAGTATGTATATAGGGGACTATATTCGGTGTAGATGTCCAAGCCCGGCATGTCCCCCGCAAGTGCGCTTTGAAAATAAAGCAGGTGGACTCCCTCATGCAGCATATCCAGGTATCGTTTTTGCAGATAGGGATCATAAAACCAGGCGAGGGATATTACAGCTGACAACACGAGGACAAGTATGTTGTTCCGGCTCCGGGAATGCCCCGGAAAATCCTGTTCATTAGCGACAGGCAGGATTTCAGGGAGGCCCGCATGCTTCATCAGCGAGTAGCCAAAAACCGCCAGAAAGATGAAGGCACCCGGGGCCGTGGCGGAGGACTCCCTGAGCAGGAGCAGGAGAGCCATTAGGCCGGACGGGATTCCAAGTAAGAGAGGAAGGTGAGGGGAAGGGGTACCCACGTCCCTTTTTCGCGCCATTTTCCGCAACAGATTTGCTGCCAGAATACCGAGAATCCCGGAGAGCAGGAGCACGCCGTACCAAATATAATCCTGCCGTTTTGGGTAGGCCTTATATTCGCAGAAGTTCAGGGGATGCAGGGGGATATTCTCGACGGGAGCGTATATTCCCATCCGGCACAGGAAGAGCGCGGTGAGCCATCCAAAAACGAGTCCGTGCAGAGCTAAGGGGAAGCTTATCATGACAGGCGCATGCTGGTTGATTGGCAAGGACGGAG
>Ga0315280_10001018_pt1 | contig 49905 bp, 41 predicted proteins | sample YL17G06_40_MG_FD_203697 | JGI IMG/M metagenome (GOLD analysis project Ga0315280, IMG submission 203697) | Sediment microbial communities from Yellowstone Lake, YNP, Wyoming, USA - YL17G06_40 | ecosystem: Environmental > Aquatic > Freshwater > Lake > Sediment | place: USA: Wyoming | collected... | reverse complement strand
TTAGATAGTTTGTAAGAAGGAGGTGAAAGCATGGCCGCTGAAAAAATGCGCGAGATCAAGATAATCATCCCTGAGGAACTGTTTACGGTTTTTATCCCGCCAAAAACCCAGGACTATCTCCTCAAAGCCAAAAAAGAACTGCTCCTGGCTCTCCGCTCATTCATCGATGCCCGGCTCGAGTCGCTGGAAAAGAGGGAAGGACAAAAGGCGGAAACGAAGAAGAAAATCAAGATTGAGTAGAGATTGGACTTGATTCCTGATTGAATTTGGATTAATTTTAGGTTTTTCAAGATCCCGATGACTCAAACCGTCAGAACAGAGGCAGGCAGCCAGAAAATCAGGATGCTGGGCCACATCCCAGAAAAGTTGCACGACCGCGGGCTGGTAGGCTTGAACAAGATGGCCAATTTCTTTGTCGGGCTCAACATCAGTCCCAATGTCCTGAGCGTCTTCGGTGTTCTGGCCGGGTTGGGAGCAGGCTTTCTTTTCGCCCTCAACCACCCTGCCTGGGCAGCCGTATTGATCATCGTCAGCGGTGTTTTTGATATTCTCGACGGCAAAGTAGCGGCCAAGGCTAACAAAAAGAGCCTTTACGGCGCCATTTTTGATTCAACCCTCGACAGGTATTCAGAATTTTTTATTTACTTTGGCCTGGCTGTTTACTTCAGAAACCGCTGGCCTCTCTGGGTCTTGTTTTTCACCTTCCTTGGGTCCACGATGGTCAGCTACACCCGGGCCCGGGCCGAAGGCTTAGGCATCGAGTGCAAAATCGGGTTTATGCAAAGGGCAGAGCGCATGACTCTTCTCGTCATCGGCGCCCTGGTCGGTTCCATTTTCAGGATATTCGACCTGGCGATGATCGTGGTTTTGATCGCCATCGCCCTCATTTCCAATATTACGGCGTTCGAGAGAACTCTTCACGTGAGAAAAATCGAGATTCAAAAGAAAACGGAGAAGGAGGTCTGAAGACATGAGCAAAATCAGAGTTGCCGTCATCGGCGTAGGAAATTGTGCCTCATCTTTGGTCCAGGGAATCGAATATTACAGGAACGCCAAGGAGACGGATTTTATTCCCGGCGTCATGCATATCAATTTAGGCGGCTATCACATCCGCGATATCGAGTTCGCAGCCGCCATCGACATCGACAAAAACAAAGTGGGCAAAGACCTGAGTGAAGCTATTTTCACCTGGCCGAATAACACCACTAAATTCTCCGACGTTCCGCACCTCGATGTGAAAGTGCAGCGGGGAATGACCCACGATGGGCTGGGGAAATACCTTTCTCAGATCATCCAGAAGGCTCCCGGGGCTACGGCCGATATCGTCTCCATCCTCAAAGAAACAAAAACGGATGTTGTCGTCAGTTACCTTCCTGTGGGCAGCGAAGAGGCCACGAAGTGGTATGTGGAGCAGGTCTTGGAAGCTGGCTGTGCTTTTATCAACTGTATCCCCGTCTTTATCGCCAGCGAAAAGTACTGGCAGAAGCGGTTTGAGGGCCGAGGACTGCCGATCATCGGCGACGATATTAAGTCCCAGGTAGGAGCGACTATTCTCCACCGCACCCTGGTGAATCTCTATCTCGACCGCGGCATGCCCATCGACCGAACCTATCAGCTGAACACGGGCGGGAATACGGATTTTCTCAACATGCTGGAAAGAGAAAGGCTTCAGTCCAAGAAGATTTCTAAGACAAACGCCGTGGTTTCCCAGATCAGGAATCGTGGCTTGAGCATCGCTCCCGAAAATGTCCATGTCGGCCCGAGCGATTATGTGCCCTGGCAAAAAGACAACAAACTCTGCTTCCTGCGCATCGAGAGCCGCCATTTTGGCGATGTGCCGACCCAGCTCGAGTGCCGGCTTTCGGTGGAGGACTCGCCCAACTCCGCCGGAGTTGTGATCGACGCCATCCGCTGCTCGAAGCTGGCTTTGGACCATGGCATCTCGGGAGCGCTCTTCGGGCCTGCCTCCTTTTTCATGAAGAGCCCTCCCAAGCAGTATACGGATACGGAGGCCAAGGAACTCACCGAAAAATTCATTGCCGCTTACGGAAAAAAGCCGGAAAAGCCTAAGGCCAAGAAAAAGACACCGGAAAAAAAGCGATAGAAAGCTAAGATAAACGAAAGGCCGTTATTCCACGGTCACGCTTTTGGCCAGATTCCGGGGCTGGTCGATGTCTGCGCCTCTTTTCGCCGCGATATGATAAGCAAAGAGCTGAAGGGGAAGAATGGTCAAAAATGGGCTTAAAAGCGGATAAACAGAAGGGACACGGATGACATCGTCCACATGCCCCTGGATGGTGGCGTCATCTTCAAAAGCGACAGCCAGGATGTAGCCCAACCTTGTTTTGATCTCAGAAATATTGCTGAGCATTTTTTCGTATGTTCTGTCCTTAGGGACGATGGCCAGAGTCGGCATTTTCTCATCGATAAGCGCAATCGGCCCATGTTTCATCTCACCGCCCGCATAGCCTTCGGCATGAATATAGGAAATCTCCTTCAGCTTGAGGGCTCCTTCCAAGGCCGCCGGGAAACTGACCCAACGACCGAGATACAAGAAGTGCGAAAAACTGAGAAAACGCTGGGCTAAGTCCTCGAGGCATCTGGACTCGGCCAGAATTCTCTCCATTTTATGGGGAACGCGCAGCAGGTCCTGGATAAGGGGAAAGCTTGCTCCCTCATCCATCCTTCCCTTGGCTTGGGCCAGATAAGGGGCAAGAACAGCAAGAGCGGCAAGCTGAGCGGAAAAAGTCTTTGTTGCGGCCACGCCGATTTCAGGGCCGGCGTGAGTGTAGAGCACGGCATCAGCTTCCCGAGGAATCGAGGAATTCATGACGTTAGATATGGCCAGGGAGAGGGCGCCTGATTTTTTTGTGGCTCTCAAAGCCGCCAGCGTGTCCGCCGTTTCTCCGGATTGAGAAATAACGATGATTAATGCTTTCTTATCTAAGAGAAAATCCTGGTAGCGGTATTCAGAAGCATACTCAACCGTCACCGGAATTTGAGCCAGCGATTCGATAAAATATTTTCCGACCAACCCGGCGTGATAAGAAGTTCCGCAGGCAATGATGACAATTCGCTGAATGCCCTTTAAATCCCGGGAGGAAATCCCCATGTCTTCAAGATAAACCTTCCCCGAATCTTGAGAAATTTTTCCTTCGAGGGTGTCCCGGATGACTTGGGGCTGTTCGAAGATTTCCTTGAGCATGAAATGCTTGAACCCTTTCTTTTCGATCATCAGGGGGTTCCAAGCTAGGTGGTCCACGTTCTTGGCCACGGGATTCCCTTCAAAATCAAAAAATCTCACGCCCCCCTTTGTCAAAACTGCCATATCTCCATCCTTGAGGAAAACGACTTGGTTTGTGTGACTGAGGACGGGGTTGATGTCAGAGGAAATAAGCAGCTCTCCTTCTCCAATGCCGACTACTACCGGGGGACCTTTTTTCGCCGCCACGATCTTATTCGGATCTTTTGTGGAAAGCACGGCGATAGCATAAGCTCCCTTAAGCTCGAGCAGAGCCCGGCGGACGGCATCTTCCAAGCATCCTTCAAAATATTTTTCGATAAGATGGGCAATGACTTCGGTGTCGGTTTCAGTCAGAAAAACATGTCCCTCCGCTTTCAGTCTTTCCTTGAGGGTCAGATAATTTTCGATGATCCCGTTATGGACAACGACCAGTGTTCCAGAACAGTCCCGATGAGGGTGGGCATTTTCTTCGCTCGGCCGGCCGTGGGTCGCCCAGCGGGTGTGCCCGAGTCCATAGCTGCCCTCAAGGGGAGAAGCATTTAAGCTTTCTTCGAGCTCCCGAATCTTCCCCTTGACCCGTCTTAATTGGATCTGGTTTTCCCGGACGACGGCAATGCCCGCCGAATCATACCCTCTGTATTCAAGCTTTTTCAGCCCTTCCAGCAAGGCCGGGACCGCATTTTTCGAACCCAGGTAACCGATAATGCCGCACATTATTTTTTCATCCTTTTCTTGGCCCAGCCGGGCTTTTCGATTTGACGGCTGCGGGCTACAGCTAAGGCCTCAGGTGAAACGTCTTTCGTTATGGTGGATCCGGCTCCGATGTAGGAGCCCCTGCCCACCTTAACAGGAGCCACAAGCTCAGTGCCCGACCCGATAAAGGCTCCTTGCTCGATAATGGTCTGATATTTTTTTAGGCCGTCATAATTGCAGGTGATGGTGCCGGCTCCGATATTGACGTCCTCTTTAACAATGCTGTCCCCGATGTAGGAAAGGTGCCCGGCTTTGGACCGCTCACCGAAGACCGTGTTCTTCATTTCTACAAAATTTCCAACTTTGGCTTTCGACCGAAGGACCGTCTTAGGCCGAAAATGGGTGAAGGGACCGACCTGGGCTTCATCTTCTATGACGCTCTCTTCGATCATGGTCGAGCTCAAAATCTTGACCCTGTCACCGACGCGGGTGTTGATGAGGTGAACAAACGGATAAACGCGGCACTCCTTGCCCAAGCGCGAATGTCCTTCGATAACGACAGATGGATAAAGAACTGTTCCCCGGCCGATGTTGACATCCAGGTCTATCCAGGTCGAACCCGGGTCAAGCACAATCACGCCTTTCGCTTCGAGCTCGCGTATTTTTCTGTCTCGAAGGATACGCACAGCTGAGGCCACGTCTCCAGGAGTATGCAAAGCAACAGTTTCCTCAGGCCGACGGCACTTGAAAATGCCGACCTTCTCTTCATCTCTGACGATTGCTTGGAGGAGGCTGGACAGGGAAAGCTGTGTTTTCCTGCGGCGGCTGAAATCATCTAGAGCCTCAAGGAGACCTCTGATCCTGAAAACATAGACGCCCATCCCGGCTTCTCCCCTGCTCCTTTGGCCAGAGTCCCGGATGTCGGCGCTCATCCTGGTCAAAACATTTTTTTCCTTCCGATGGTGATGCAGAAAAGATCTTAACGAACCCGGCCTTAAGAGAGGATACCGGGCGTCCAGAATCAAGATGTCTTTCCCTTTGTGGCGAGTGAGAACGCTTTTCTGCGACAGGATGACGTCGGCAATACTGGCTTGTGTTCCTCGAGCAGTAATAGGATGAACCCGGCCTGTTATGCCTGCCTCAGGGATTTCTCCTTTTTCATCTTCCTTGACGATATAAATCTTCTCAGGCTTCAAGCTTGTCACAGAGTCCAGGGCGAGCTGAAGCATTGACTTCCCCAGCAGAGGATGGGGAGTTTCCAATTTTCCCGGTTTATCCTCCGTCCTCCCCTTTGAGGCGAACACGACGGCCAGGATATTTCCGCTCATGACATGCGGGTGATAAGCTTGAACTTTTTATCCTCCCAGAGAGGCTCAAAATCCGTCTCGTTCTGGGCCAGGATTCTAAAGAATTTGTCTTTCTGAACGGCCTTTTTCAAACACTCGAGCGCTTCTTCTGTTTTGCCCGTAAGAATATAGGCGTCAGCCATAAGATAATAAACCCGTCCTTCTTCCTCTTTCATCTCCAAGGCTTTCTCGAGCAGCTTCAGGGCTCCCTCATGATCCCCTGTGTTCATCTTGTAAACGCTATAATAAAAGTAGTCGTCAAGAGTCTTCAAGGAGATAACCGCTTTTTTCCCCTTCTCTTGGGTGATTTGGAGATAAATCTTGGCCCGGTCAACGAGCTCCTTCTCCAGGCCGTACTTTTCGAGGAAGGATTTCAACAGTTCTTGAGCCTTATCCAGCTTTCCCTTATGAAATTCCTTCATGGCCTCGCCGTAAGCCGAGAGGGCCCTCTCGTAACTATCTTTTTTGGCTTTTTCTTCCTTCACATTCAATCTCCCAGAGTCGATATTTAGGTGGGCTCATTTTAGCGCAGAAGGTCACTTTTTACAAGGGGAATTCCCCTCATTCTCTTAGATAACCGGGAAAGGAGGTCTCCTCAAAAGTCCAAAAGTCAGGGTTGTGGAGGAGAAAATGGACGGCTTTGAGGTGAAGGCGGTGGCCGGCCCGGTCAGCCTGGAAGTGGCCTAACAGAGGATAGCCCAAAAGGGACAGATCGCCGATTAAATCCAGGATCTTATGCCGGACGAATTCGTCAGGGTAGCGGAGAGGGCCGCTGATGACCCTTTCGTTGTCGAGGACCACAGCATTCTCCAACGTTCCCCCCTGGATTAGTCCCTGTCTCCGGAGCTCAGAAACCTCTTTCAAAAATCCAAAAGTCCGGGCCGGGGCGATTTCGGCAAGAAAGGCTTTTTGGGTCAGGATAAGAGACAGCTCTTGCCGGCGGATAAGCGGATGAGAAAAATCAATCAAGTAGGTTATGCGGAAATCCGGATCAGGAGAGAAAGAGAGGCTGGCCTGATCATCATAAAGAGTGCAAGCTTTTATGATTTTCACAGCCTTTTTCTTCTCGGATAGAAGCTTGCGTCCTGCTTTGAGGACGTCCTGGGCGAAAGGAGCTGCGCTGCCATCCAGAAACGGGATTTCCGGGCCGGAGAGTCCCATCTCGAGGCTGTCGATGCCAAGAATGTAGAGGACAGCCATCAAATGCTCAATCGTTTGGACGACGCCGGACTCTCCGACCAGAGAAACGGCGTTCTTGACCTCGACCTTTTCGGGATCAACGTCTATCTCCAGACCGGCCAAGTCCAGGCGGCGGAAGACGATTTTTCCCCGGGATGATGGGCTTAAGGTTAGGGTAACTTTTCTCCCTGAATGGATCCCGATCCCGGAAAATGAGACTTGCTCGCGGAGGGTTCTCTTTTCGATCATCTGTGACTCGCCTTCTAGAATTATTCTCTAAACCTTTATTTCCTGTCAACGATATTTAATTTTCAAAATGCATCGTCTTGTGCCGGAATGATTTGAAAGGGCCATCCGCAGGCAAGCCATGTCTATTTCGAGGACTGCCCAGAAGATCCGGAATGTGCCTAGCCGGACAGCACGCTACCAGTTCCCACAGCGCCTAAGAACTGGAGGCGCTTTCCAAGACTCTGATCTTAGAACGTTACCCCCCCTACCTCCCCTGGGCAATCAGGGGAGGCCAAAGCGGTAAGCGTCTCCACAAAGGTCGGCGATGGCTTGGGGTGAGGAAGCCCGTCGAAGACTGAGCGGGCAGGGTTTCTCTCGGTTTTTCGAGAGGAGAGCGAGGAGCGAATCGAGCTTGTTTTGCTGATTTGCGCAAGCAAAGCAGCGGGGGTTCCAAGGGGGTGTGACCCCTTGGTCGCAGGGCAGATGCCCGAGAAGGGGAGGCAGGGAGCGAAGCGAACGTTGGAAGGGGGAAAGCAACAGCTGTTCCCCCTCCAAAAAACCGATGTGGGAAAACGAGCTCGGTTTCGAGGCCACTGGTCCGAGCCTCTCTGGTCAGGACTTCTGCCTTATGGTAAAATAAACAGCGTGAAGACGGAACTCGAAGAAATCCTGGAAAAGGTCTCGAGGAAGGAAATTTCCCCCAAGGATGCCTTCAACAGGCTGAAAGATTATCCTTACCAGGACCTCGGTTTTGCCAAAATCGACCACCACCGGGAGGTAAGGAAGGGATTCCCTGAAATCATCTATGGTCAGGGCAAAACAGAGGATCAAGTTCTCAAGATTGCCCAGGAAATCACGAAAAGGGGAAACAGCCTCCTGATTACGCGGGTGGAGCCCGGGGTTTACGCAAAACTGAAGAAGAAATTCCCCGGATGTGTATATAATCCCCAGGGAAAAATCGCCTGCCTTAAGCGGAAGAAACCCACTCCGGGGAAAGGAAAGATTGTGATTATGACGGCCGGCACTTCTGATATCCCGGTCGCTGAAGAAGCCTTCGTGACTTGCGAAATGCTGGGGAACGACGTCGAAAGGATTTATGACGTCGGCGTTGCCGGCCTTCACCGCCTCTTCGGAGAGATGGAAAAAATCAAGAAAGCCCGGCTGATCATCGCCGTAGCGGGGATGGAGGGGGCTTTGCCCAGCGTCGTAGCCGGGCTGGTCAAGGTACCGATCATCGCCGTCCCGACCAGCATCGGATATGGAGCCTGTTTTCAGGGGATCTCAGCCCTGCTGGCGATGCTCAACTCCTGTCCCGGCGGTGTTGCCGTCGTCAACATCGACAACGGGTTTGGGGCCGGCTTTCTGGCCAGCTTGATCAACCACCAGTAGGGAAGTATTGATAAAATGCTTATAAACGCCGTCAAAAAGGGAAAAAGGAGACTGTTTTACTTGACAAGCGTGGGGCTGCTCCCTATATTTACGTAGACTCTTTCCGCCGGTTTCGCGCCAAGCATGGAAATCATCGACCAGATCAGGCAAGTTGCCAATATTGTCGAAGTCGCCTCTCTCTATACAACTTTGAGAAAGAGAGGAAAAAAGCACGTCGGGCTTTGTCCCTTTCACTCGGAAAAAGGCCCGTCCTTCACGGTCGATTCAGAAAAGCAGCTCTTCCACTGTTTTGGCTGCGGAGTGGGCGGGGATGTCTTTACCTTGATTATGGAAAAGGAAAATCTCAGCTTCCCCGAAGCCTTGAAATACTTAGCTGAGAAATACCATATCCCCCTGCCCCGTCAAACCAAGCTCTCTCCGGAGCTGGTCAAGCTCGAAGAAAAAATATTCAAAATCAACGAGACGGCGCTCGCCTTCTTCCGCCGGAACTTATTCCAGACCAAGGAGGGAGAGGGGCCTCTGGGCTATCTGAGGAAAAGGAATCTCTCGGCGGAGACGCTGGAGACGCTCAAAGTCGGCTACGCGCCGAACTCCTGGAACGCGCTTCTGACCTATTTTCAGGGGAAAGGGGTCGACCTTCCCCTTCTTGAAAAGGCCGGACTCGTCCTCCCAGGACAGAAGAAGCCGGATTATTATGATCGCTTCAGGGGCCGGGTCATCTTTCCGATTTTCAGCCTTACTGGTAAGGTGGTGGGTTTCGGCGGCAGGACCGTTATCGACGCCGACCCAAAATATCTGAACTCTCCTGATACTCCTGTCTATTCCAAGGGCAAAATGCTCTATGGCCTGAACTGGACGAAAGAGTCTGTTCGGGAAGCCGGAGAGGTCATCCTCGTCGAGGGATACACGGATTTTGCCTCACTTTATCAAGCCGGGATCAAAAACATTGCCGCTTCCCTGGGAACAAGCCTGACAATTGACCAAGCGGAACTGGCTCGGCGTTTCGCAACAAACATTATCCTCAATTATGATGGAGATTCGGCAGGAAAAATGGCTACTTCCAGAGGAATTTCAATCTTTATCGAACAAGGTCAAAGCCCAAAGATCGTTATCTTACCTGAAGATTTGGACCCGGACAGCTACCTCCAAAAATATGGGACGGAACGTTATCTCATGCAACTCAAAAAAGGAAGTGTGCCGCTAATTAAGTTCCTTGTCGATCACTTTTCTACAACTGGAAGATTAAATACAGTCTTGAGCACAGTTTATGAAAGGATCCAGATTGCAGAAAAAATAATTAACCTCGTAGGGGTAAACCCTAAGACTTTAGAAGGCAGCGAACATCTTAGGCAGTTGAGCGGCTATCTCAATTTAGAGGAACAGCTCCTTAGGGACAGGATTAAAGGCAAGTCCATCGAAAATAATACAGAGGAGAGGGATTTCTTCCTTCCGGCAGAAAAAAGGCTCCTCCAGATTCTTCTCGAGAATCATACTATCACCCCGCAGCTCTTCCCAAAAACCAGGGAGGAGGACTTCAGGGGGCTTAAGAGCGAGCCGGCTTTCAAAATCATGGTGGAGAGCCATAAGAAAGGGAAAAAGGTTGTTTTTCCCGAGCTTTCGCGTGCCGTGGAACCAGATCTCGCCCGGTGCCTCTCCCAAATGATGCAGGAGCAAGCTGGGCAAGGGACAGTAGAGGAGGCTCTGGACTGCTTGCGTTCCCTGCGCAAGGCCTCGCTCGAGAGCCAGCTTAAAGCACTCCAGAAAGAGATTGTTCGCTGCGAGCGGAACGGCGAGACAGACAGTCTCAAACGCCTCCTCTCGCAAAAACAAAATTTGACCAAAGAAATTCTGGCCACATAAAGGAAGGCCATGGCTAAAAACAAAGTTATTTATGAAAAGGAAAAAACCTTCAGGTTAAGAGGTGCTTGTCTTGTCTTCTGATAATAAATTCCAAAAAGACGAAATCAGCCAGCTCCTTTCCAAGGGGAGGAAGCAGGGATATCTTCTCTACGAGGAGATCGACAAAACCTTCCATGAAGACTTGGAGTCAGAGGGAAATTTCGATGATTTTCTCAGCTCCATGAACGATTACGGCATCAAAATTCTCGACTCCAAGCAAAGGGACCTCATTCCCAAGAGGAGGAAGAGCGACCTGGTTTCTGTCCACGGCCTGGAAAGAACGACCGACCCTGTCAAGCTCTATCTCCGGGAGATGGGCAACATCTCCCTCCTGACCAGGGAGGGAGAGATTGCCATCGCCAGGGAAATAGAGCGCGGGGAAAAATCCATCATCAAAGCGCTGTCTAAGACGCGACTCGTCCTAAATTTCGTCCTCAGGCTGGAAGAGCAGATCAAGATCAACCCGTTCATCTTTCAGGAAATGTTCGACGTCAGCGATGAAGAGATCACCGAGGACAAGCTGGAGGAGAAAAAGAAGCAGGTCTTGGCCAAAATAAAGAAGATCAGGGAGGTCTGCCGCAAACTGGATAGTATCCCCGTCGCCAAAAAACACAATTTCGCCCGCGGCCGGATCATCGTCAAGATGAGCCGCCTTATCCGCGAGCTCAATATCCGTTCGAGCGAACGGGAAAAAATCATCGCGGCCCTGCGGGAAAAGCTCAAGATCATCAATGATCTCGAAGATACCAAGGAAGAATTGGCCATAGCCTTGAACCGGGCCAAGAGCAAGAAGAGTGAAGCAGTGCTGAAGCAAAAGATCAAAGACGTCAACAAGCAGCTGAAGGTTTTTCACAGAGAAATCGGCCTCGATACCCAGAACTTGAGAAAGGTTATCCGGGCCATCACCAGAGGAAGGAAGGTGAGCGACCAGGCGAAAAAAGAGCTTGTGGCCGCCAACCTGAGGCTCGTCGTCTCCATCGCCAAGAAATACAGCAACCGCGGTCTCCAGTTCCTCGACCTCATCCAGGAAGGAAACATGGGTTTGATGAAGGCCGTGGATAAATTCGAGTACCGGCGGGGATATAAATTCTCGACCTACGCCACCTGGTGGATCAGACAGGCCATCACCCGGGCCATCGCCGACCAGGCGAGGACCATCCGAATCCCCGTCCACATGATCGAGACCATCAACAAGCTGATCCGGATCTCGCGAAGCCTGGTGCAGGAAATCGGCAGAGAGCCAACGAGCGAAGAGATCGCCAGGAAGATGGATATGCCGGTGAGCAAGGTCCGTAAAATCATCAAAATCGCCCAGGAGCCGATCTCCCTCGAGACCCCCATCGGAGAGGAAGAGGACAGCCATTTAGGAGACTTTATTGAAGACAAGCTCATGCCTTCACCCCCCGATACGGTCATCCACATCAACCTCCGCGAACAGATCGAAGAAGCCCTGAAATCTCTGACTGAAAGAGAGGGCAAGGTCCTGAAGATGCGGTTCGGGTTGGGCGACGGGAATGAGCATACCCTGGAAGAAGTCGGCCAGCAATTCAAGGTCACTCGAGAAAGAATCCGGCAGATCGAAGCCAAGGCCCTCAGAAAGCTGAAACATCCCAGCCGCAGCCGCAAGCTCAGGTCTTTCACAAACAACTATTGAGAAAACGCTGAGTAAAATCAGCGTGCTGTAAACTCCCAAACCCTCACCTTTTCCCTGAAAAAAGGGAGTTCTTGCGGTGTTTTTTCGTTTGTTTGACTTGGTATTTAATATTTGCTATAAGGGAGCAAGGGCCTATAGCTCAGCGGTAGAGCTACCGGCTCATAACCGGCAGGTCCCAGGTTCGAATCCTGGTAGGCCCATATCGATCCTGAGGAAAAGATGTGGACATCGAGTTCGAGAAGTTAACCCAGCTTCAGCGACTTGACTCGGAAATCAAGCAGATCACTCTTTTCCTTGAAAACATCCCGGGTTTGATCGCAGAGACCGACAAAAAAATCGAACGCAGCTCCCAGGTCGCTGCTTCCGCCCAGGGGAAAATGACCCACAGCCAGAAAAAAAGAAGAGAGCTGGAGGCTGAAGTCAAGGATATCAAGGACCACATCGCCAAGTATAAAAGGCAGCTAAACGAAGTCAAAACCAACAAGGAATATACGGCCCTCTTGAAAGAGATCGAGGAATCCCAGAGCAAGGTCGATCGTCTCGAGGAAGAGGTCATCGCTGAGATGCTCCTGGCCGACGATATCCAGAAAGAGATCAAAGAAGCCAACCAGAAGTTTGCCAAGGCCAAAGAAAAGTTTTCTCGGGAAAAAGAGGCGATCTTGCAGAAAAAGAAAGAAACGGAAGAGAAGGCCGAAAAGCTAAATCAGGATAAGCAAGCGCTCCTGCCCCAAATTCCCCCAGAACAGGTCAGCCTCTATCTCAATATTTATCGCAAGAAAGGCGGTGTGGCCCTCTCGCCGGTCAAGGGCGATTTCTGCGCTATGTGTCACATGCGCATCCGGCCGCAAGTTCTCAACGAACTGAGGGACACACGCAAGCTTATCCTCTGTGAAAACTGCGGACGAATTCTTTTCTGGCAGGAAAAAAAGAAAGATTCCCCTTAAGTCTTCGAGTTGTTTCTTTCTTCCCCGTAGAGAGCATCGATCAGGCCGCAATATTTCTTCTCGACAATATTCCTCTTGACTTTGAGCGACGGGGTCAGTTCTCCTTTTTCTATTTCGAAATCACGGTCCAGGAGGGCAATCCGTTTAATCTTCTCATAAGAGGCCAGGTTGGGTGTCGCCCGGTCGACTTCGGCCTTGATAAAGTTCGTGACTTTGTCGTTCTTGACGAGCTCACTGCGGTCCTTAAAAAAAATATGGCTAAACCGGGCGTACTCCTCTAATTTCTCGAAGTTCGGGACGATGAGAGCACAAACAAATCTTCTTCGGTCTCCGATGACAACGGCATTTTCAATGTAGGGGCTGGTCTTGAGCATATTTTCGACAGGCTGGGGAGCGATGTTCTTGCCGCCCGCCGTGACGATGATATCCTTCTTCCGGTCGGTGATCACCAGAAAGCCGTCCTCATCAAGATGGCCGATGTCGCCGGTATGGAACCATCCTCCCTCGAAGGCTTCCTTTGTCTCCTCTTCCTTTTTGTAATAGCCCTTCATGACATGGGGGCCCCGGGTTAATATCTCTCCGTCGGGCGCGATCATCACCTCCACTCCCGGAATGGGCTTGCCGACAGTCCCAAATTTCAGGTCATCAAAAGTATTAACGGAGATAACCGGAGAGGTTTCCGTCAGGCCGTAGCCTTCCAGGACAACGAGACCAAGAGCATAGAAAAACTCGGCGATGTCCTTAGAAAGAGGGGCGCCGCCGGAGACAAAAAAACGGACTCTTCCCCCTGTCCGCTCGACGATTTTAGAGAAGACCAGCTTATGGGCGAGATTCCTTTTCCTCTCGAGCCCTTTTGGGATCGGCTCTTTATTTAGCTTTTTCCGGCCATATTCTTTGCCCACTTTTAGTGCCCAGAAAAAAATCCTCTTTTTAAGAGAGGAGCCGGAGAGGACCGTGTCCGTGACGCGGGCGTAGAACTTCTCCAAGACGCGGGGGACATTGACCATGATATGCGGCCGTATTTCACGCAAATTCGCGGCGATTGTCTCGATAGACTCGGCATAGCCGATGCTGCAGCCCTTGCTGATATAGGTGAAAGTGACCATCCTCTCAAGCACATGGGAGAGGGGGAGGAACGAAAGGACTGTATCCTTATCGGAGAATTCAAGAAGAGTGGAAACCGCTTTGATATTGCTTAAAAAATTGCTGTGAGTCAGGATGACACCTTTGGGCATTCCTGTAGTCCCGGAGGTATAAATGATGGAGGCCTCATCATCGGGTTTGACCTCGAGGGCCAGTCTCTCGAAAAGCCCGGGGTCTTTTGCCGCCAGCTTCTGTCCAAGCTGCTGGACCTGGCTGAAGGAGAGAGCTCCTTGGGGGGCCTCCTCCATAAAAGTTATGAAGTGCCTCACTTTGGAAAGAGTGCCTTTGATCGCTTCTATCTTCTCCCATTGCTCCTTCGCAGAAACGATGACGGCCTTGGCATCGGAATCATCGATGATGTACTTGACCTGCTCGGGCACCAAAGAGCAATAGATAGGAACGGTATTCGCCCCCAGACAGAGGTTAGCCAGGTCGGAAATCACCCATTCCGGCCTATTTTCCGAGAGGAGAATGATTTTATCTCCTCTGACTAAACCCAACTCTTTCAGCCCCAGGCAGAAGCTCTTGACGTGCTGCCCGAATTCCTCGGTGGAAATAGGAATGTATCGACCTCCCTTCTTAAACATCATGAAATCTGGCTTGGGGTAATTCTTGACGGTATTAAGCAGAACCTGAGGCAGGGTCTCAGACATTTTTCCCTCCACGATTCAAGGTGCGTTTATTGTAGAATCGAAAGGACAGGCTGTCAAGACTAATCGGGGACGGTTCTATTTTTTCTTAAACCCGGGAATGATAAATAAACCGGAAGAAAAAAATAGGACGGTCCCTATTTAGTTAAGAGGCTGTCAAAGGAAAAAAGGAATAGGCTGCCAGACCTCTGTCAGCTCTCGCTGGCCTTGGCCACCGAGCAGACCTTGTCCCTGTCCTCGAGGTGGATGAGGCGGACACCTTGCGTGGCCCGTCCCGACGCGCGAACCTGCTTGGTCTGGATGCGGATGACTTTGCCGCTCGCCGTGACGATGAGGAGGTCGTTCTCGGCAACGCCCAGCACGGCCACCGCCGGGCCGATCTTCGGCGTGATCTTGAGGTTGATGAGACCCTTGCCGCCCCGGTGGTGCTTGCGGTAGAACCCGACTTCGGTCTTCTTTCCGTAACCTTTCTGGCTGGCGGTGAAAATGAATTTCTCTTCGTCGCCGATGGCGACCATGCCGATGACCTCGTCTTTCTTAGCCAGGGTCACGGCCCGCACCCCCGCAGCCGTGCGGCCCATGGAGCGGATGTCTTTCTCGCTGAAGCGGATGGCCTTGCCGAACTTGGTGGCGATGACAATGTCCCGCTTGCCGTCGGTCAGCCGCGTCCACATCAGTTGGCTCTTGGGCCGGAGGCTCATGGCGATGATGCCGCCTCGCCGGATGTTTCGGAAATCAGCGAGACTCGTCTTCTTGATCAGGCCGTTAGTCGCCAGCATGACAATGAACTTGTCCTCGCTGAAATCCTTGACGGCGACGACCGAAGTCATCATCTCCCCCGGCTGGAAATCGATGAGATTGGCAATGGCCTTGCCCCGGCCGGAGACGCCGACATCCGGGATCTCCAGAGCCTTGACCCAATAGACGCGGCCTTTGTTCGTGAAGAAAAGCAGGTAGGAATGGGTCGAGCAGACGAAGACGTCTTCGACCACGTCCTCGGCTTTCATGCTGATCCCCCGCCGTCCCTTCCCGCCGCGCATCTGGAAGTGGTAGGAAGAGAGCGAAGTCCGCTTGATGTAGCCCGATTGGGTCGTCATGACGACCACGTCCTCCTCCTTGATGAGGTCCTCGGGCCGGATGTCGGAAATGACTTCATCGCGGATCTCGGTCCTCCGTTCGTCGCCGTACTGCTCCTTGATCTCCTTGAGCTCGCTGATGATGATCTCCTGGACGAGTTTGTCCGAGCCCAGGATCTTTTTCAGCCTGGTGATGAGGGATCTGACCTCTTTGTGTTCCTGGACGATCTTATCTCGCTCGAGATGGGTCAGGCGCTGGAGCTGCATCTCCAGGATAGCCTGGGCCTGGACCTGGGTCAGCTTGAACCGCTCCATGAGGCCCGTGCGAGCTTCGTCCACGTTTTTCGAAGCCCGGATGAGCCTGATGATGGCATCGATGTGGTCGAGCGCGATGGTCAGGCCTTCCAGGATATGGGCCCGGAGCTCGGCCTTCTTCAGGTCGAAGCGCGTGCGGCGCCGGATGACATCCTGACGGTGGGAGATGAAGTACTTTATGATTTCGATCAGGCCCAGGTACTTGGGCTGCTTGTCGACGATGGCCAGCAGGATGATCCCGAAGGAGGTCTGAAGCGCCGTGTGTTTGTAGAGATTGTTGAGGACGACCTCGGGCATCTCCCCTTTCTTCACCTCGAGGACGATGCGGATTCCTTCGCGGTCCGATTCGTCCCGGATGTCGGCGATCCCCTCTATTTTTTTCTGATTGACGAGATCGGCGATGCTCTCCAGGAGCCGCGACTTGTTGACGGCGTACGGGATCTCGGTGATGACGATGCGTTCACGCTCGCCCTTGTCTCCGTGCTCGATCATCGACTTAGCCCGGATTTGGATGACGCCCCGGCCGTCGCGGAAGGCGTCGCGGATGCCCGGCTTGTTGAAGATATACCCGCCTGTCGGGAAATCCGGGCCGGGGATAAAGTCCATAATCTTATCCAGCGAAGCGTTCGGGTGCTGGACAAGGTAAATCAGGCCGTCGCAAACCTCGGCCAGGTTGTGGGGCGGGATGTTGGTCGCCATGCCCACGGCGATGCCCGAACCGCCGTTGATCAGGAGGTTGGGGAACTTCGTCGGCAGGACCTCGGGCATGGTCAGGCTCTCGTCGTAGTTCGGGACGAAGTTGACCGTATCCTTCTCGATATCGGCCATCATCTCCTGGGCTAACTTGGACATACGGACTTCGGTGTACCGCATGGCCGCCGGCGGGTCGCCGTCGATCGAGCCGAAATTCCCCTGGCCGTTGACCAGCACATAGCGCATGCTGAAGTCCTGGGCCATCCGGACCAGAGTGTCGTAGACAGCTTGGTCGCCGTGAGGATGGTACTTGCCGATGACGTCTCCGACGATGCGGGCCGACTTCTTGTAAGGCTTGTTGTGCGTCGTCCCGGTCTCGTACATCGCGTAAAGGACGCGGCGGTGGACCGGTTTGAGACCGTCCTTGATATCGGGAATGGCCCGGCCGATGATGACGCTCATAGCGTAATCCATGTAGGACTGCCGCATTTCTTCTTCGAGGCTGACGACGGAGAGGTGGGCCGCGGCCGGCGGGAGAGGCTGTTGTTCGGGTTTGTCTTTGTCCTTTTCTTTTTCCGGTGGGGTCATCGGTCAGGTTCTTTCGCTGCACCCGTTAGATATCGAGGTTGGTGGCAAGCTGGGCGTTCGACTCGATGAAGTTGCGGCGCCGTTCGACTTCGTCACCCATAAGGATATTGAAAACCTCGTCGGCCTGGACCGCGTCCTGGATCGAGACCTTGAGCAGAGCCCGGTTTTCCGGGTTCATCGTCGTCTCCCAGAGCTGCTCCGGGGCCATCTCGCCCAGGCCCTTGTAGCGCTGGATAGAGACTCCCTTTTTGCCCTTTTCATGGAGGTAGTCAAGAAGCTTGTTTTCGTTCTCGATGATGACTGTGTCGCCATTGCTGAGGACCTCGTAGGGAGGACGGAATTCCTCGAGTTCCTTGTAAATCTTGTAGAGGTTCTTGTATTCCACGGAATCGACGAGCGCCAGGTTGACTTTGCAGGTAATCGCCATACCGTTGATTTGAAATTTGATCCCGAGCTCGTAGGCCTCGTACTCTTCGTCCTTGGTGAGCTCGGTCTGCAGGCCCTTGGTTTCGACCAGCGACTGGATCCTTTTCATCTCTTTTTTGTTCTGCAGGAATTCCAGGCCCTCGACGCCCTGACGGATGAGAAGATCGATGAGGAACAGGGGGAAGTTCTTCCGTTCCAGGAGCTGGATGTAGTTTTTCTTCTGCATGATCCGCAAGAAAAGCTTGCGGAACTTCTCGCCCTCGACGACCTCTTTTTTCCCTTTGATCCGAACCTTGAAGTCTTCGGATATCTTTTTGACAATCCACTTCTCGTAGTTCCGCTCCTCTTTAAGGTAGATGACTTCCTTGCCGCGGGAAATTTTGTAGAGCGGCGGCTGGGCGATGTAGAGATATCCCTGTTGGATGAGCGGCTTCATCTGCCGGTAGAAGAAGGTCATCAGCAGGGTGCGGATGTGCGAGCCGTCCACATCGGCGTCGGTCATGATAATGACCTTGTGATAGCGGAGCTTGTCCATGTTGGACTCCGCTTCGCCGATACTCATGCCCAGAGCGGCGATCATCATGCCGATCTCGTCATTGTTGAAGATCTTGTCGGGCTTGGCCTTCCAAACGTTGAGAATCTTCCCTTTGAGGGGCAGGATGGCCTGGAAGCGGCGGTCGCGGCCCTGTTTGGCCGAGCCTCCGGCAGAATCGCCCTCGACGATGAAGATCTCGGAGAGGGCCGGGTCGCGCTCCTGGCAGTCGGCCAGCTTGCCGGGAAGCGAAGAGGACTCGAGCACACTCTTGCGCCGGGCCAGGTCGCGGGCCTTGCGGGCCGCCTCTCGGGCACGGGCTGCGTCCACGGCCTTCAGGATGATGCGCTTGGCGTTGGTCGGGTTTTCCTCGAGGTAGGCCGTAAGTTGTTCGTTGACCAGTGATTCAACGACACCCTTGACCTCGGAGTTGCCCAGCTTGGTCTTGGTCTGACCCTCGAACTGGGGGTCGCGCATCTTGACGCTGAGCACGGCGCACAACCCTTCCCGGCTGTCATCTCCGGAGAGTGAGCCTGCGTTCAAATCTTTGAACAGGTTATTCGCCACGGCATAGTTGTTGAGGCAGCGGGTCAGGGCCGATTTGAACCCGATGAGGTGGGTGCCTCCTTCGGTCGTGTTGATGTTGTTAACGAAAGTAAAGATCGTCTCGGTATAGCCGGCGTTGTACTGGAAAGCCAGCTCAACCATAATATCGTCCTTCTGGCCTTCGAAGTAGACCGGCCGCGGGTTGAGGACGGTCTTGTTCTGGTTGAGGTACTGGACGAACTCGACGATGCCTCCTTTATACTGGAACTCATGGTTCTTATCGACCCGTTCGTCGGTGATGGCAATACGGATGCCGCGGTTCAGAAACGACAGCTCTCGCATCCGCTGAGTCAAAATCTCGAAGTTGAACTCGGTCGTCTCGAAGATCTCGTCGTCGGCCCAGAAGGTGACCTTAGTGCCGGTCTTCTTGGTTTTCCCGACCTGCTTGAGCCGGGTCACGGGGATGCCGCGCTCGTAGCTCTGCGTGTAAATCCCGCCGTCTCGCTTGATTTCGAGGTCGAGGCGCTTGGAAAGAGCATTGACGACGGATACTCCTACGCCGTGCAGGCCGCCTGAGACCCTGTAGGTCTTGTTGTCGAACTTTCCGCCGGCGTGGAGCATGGTCATGACGACCTCGGCCGCGGACTTCTTCTCCTTCTTGTGCATTTCGACAGGGATGCCCCGGCCGTCGTCGATGACTGTGACGCTGTTATCGACATGGATGATGACGTCGATATTTTTGCAGAAACCGGCCAGAGCTTCGTCGATAGAGTTGTCGACAACCTCATGAACCAGATGATGGAGCCCCTCGACCGCAGTGCTCCCGATGTACATGGCGGGACGCTTGCGAACGGCCTCCAAACCCTTTAAAACTTTTATGCTTTCTGCGGTATATTTTTTGTCTTTCATCTTCGTTCGGTTTTAGAAAAAAGTGGGGTCATGCGAGAAGGCCGAGCACATAACCCTAAAGGCATAGGATTAGATAATATTATACCTGAAATATTGTGGTGGAGTAAAGAAAAAAACACATTATTTTGCGCTTTTCACTGGTTTTTGCCGCCTGTCGAAAAAGCCCTTTTTTAAACGTTTTTTGATCGTTTCGAGAGAGAAACGTCCAGGCGCAATAAAACGGAAATCGGGTCTCTTCCATGGCGTCAAAAAAACGCCTATTGCAGGCAATCATGTTTTGATTAGACGACCCCGTTTGAGTATAATTCTCATTCCGGGAAAATCCGATGCCAGCCAACCTGACGCCTCAATACATCGAAGCCGAAAGGAAGTTCCGGACGGCCAAGACTTATCAGGAAAAGATCAAAGCCCTCGAGGAAATGATGGCGACCATCCCCAAGCACAAGGGAACTGAGAAACTGCAGGCTCTGCTTAAGACAAAAATGGCCAAACTCAAGGCTTCGGCGCAGGCTCGGCCCGTTGTGGCGAGGCACGGACCCAGCTTTCATATCGAAAAAACAGGAGCCGGGCAGGTTGTGCTCGTGGGCCCGGCCAACGCCGGGAAGTCGCTGCTCATTGCTTCGCTGACAGGTGCTCAGCCCGAGGTCGGCGACTATCCTTACACAACGCGTTCTCCCTCCCCCTACATGATGAAGTACGAGAACATCAAGATTCAACTTGTGGATACCCCGCCGATTGCTCCGGATGACATCGAGACGGGACTCGTCGAGCTCATCAAAGTGGCAGATGGCGTCCTGTTCGTCCTGGACCTTGCCGACTCGGATCCTTCTTCTAAGCTCGAAGTTCTTCTTTTAAGACTCAAGGAAAAACGCCTGGAGCTTTTTCCCCAGAATGCTGTTCTGCCTCCTGATAGCGCTTCCGTTGTCAAAAAAACTCTCATCGCAGCCAACAAATGCGACTTCCCTCAAGCCCAGGAAAATTTTGCTCTTCTCCAAGAACTTTTCAGCGACAGGTTCAACTTCGTCTCAGTTTCTGCCTTGCGGGGCGACGGGCTCGAGGAACTCAAAAAATTGGTTTTCGGCCTACTCGATATCATCCGCGTCTACAGCAAGGCTCCAGGCAAAAAGGCAGACCTCAATGACCCATTTGCCCTAAAAAAAGGAAGCTCGGTGAACGATGCGGCTCGGGCCGTCCACAAGGACTTTGTGGAGAAATTGAAATACGCCAGGATTTGGCGGACAAATATCCTCCAGGGACAGATGGTGAACCGCGACTTTGCCTTAGAAGACGAGGATATCGTCGAACTCCATATTTGAGCGATTCGTTTTATCCCTAAGGTTCCCGGGAAGTCTTTTTCAGGATAGCGAGATAATCTTCGGCGGTGACCAACTTCGGGTTAGAGGGGTTCGAGTTGTTCTCGAAAGATTTCTGGGCGATGGCACTGAAATCTTCTTCAGCAATTCCCAGGTCAAGCAAAAAGGGAATAGAGAGAGTCCGTGAGAGGCGCTTGATTTTCTGGATAAGACGGCGAGCCGCTTCCTCTTTTTTCTTAACCTTTATCCCGGCGATTTGAGCGATTTCTGCATACCTCGCCACCGAAACATCGAAGTTGAATTCCATCACATAAGGCAGAAAGACGGCGTTGGCCACGCCGTGAGGCGTATCGTAGAGTGATCCCACCGCCTCGGCCAGGCAGTGGACGGCGCCGACATCGCTGTTGCCGAAAGCCATTCCCGCGAAAAGGCTCGCTTTCATCATCCCTTCTCTTGCCTTTTTATTCCTTTTGATGTCTAAGTAAGCATCTTCAAGATGCTGGAAGATAAGGCGCAGCGACTCCCGGGCAAAGATATCCGTGATGAAGTTAGCCTGTTTGACGGTATAAGCTTCAACCGCATGGGTGAGGGCATCAAGTCCCGTCGAGGCGACAAGAGGCGGCGGAAGAGTCATGAGGAGATCCGGGTCGACAAGCGCCACAGCCGGAAACATCTCCGGCCCCTTAATGCTCATCTTGAATTTACGGGAAGTGTTGGTGATCACCGAAACCCAGGTGACCTCGCTTCCTGTGCCGCAAGTCGTAGGCACAGCGAGCACAGGGACAGGAGGAACCTCGTACCGTTCCCTGCCTTCGTAATCTTCTATCCGGCCGGGGTTTGCCGCCAGCAAAGCAATAGCCTTGGCGGCATCCAGAGAGCTGCCGCCGCCGAGCCCGATAACCAGGTCCGGGTATAGCTGTCGGGCCAGACCGCCCCCCCAATTGACTGTGGAATGCTTGGGGTTCTGTTCCACCTCATCAAAAATGGGAATCCCGGGCAACTGGTCTTTAATTTTATCGACGATGCCGGCTTCCTGAATTCCTCTATCCGTCACCAGAAAAGGACGAGAAGCATGGAGCTTCTCTTTGACAAGTTGGGCTAGCTCAGAAATTTTTCCAGAGCCAAAAATGATAGTTGTGGGAAAGTGATATCTCATCCGGTCTGCTCTATTATTCCTTACTTGCGGAAATTCAGGGAATCTTCATCTCCCATATCGAGGAGACCCGCAAACAGAATCTGGGCCAGGTCTTCCATAATCTCCGGAGTAATCGTGTCAATATTGTCCTTGCTAACGTGGTAATAGGACCTCGCGCCAGAAGCGCTGAAAGAGATGCTGGGGACGTTGTTCCGGAGAAAACGGGCAGCATCAAGCCGCGGACGGGCGATATTGGCCCAAGACGAAGGGCGCACGATTCTGTGAACATATTTCTCGTTGGCTTTCTCCAGAAAGCCCCAGAGTTCGGGGAAGTTTTTGCCAGCTAAGACATCTATTTTATCGCCGCAGCCCACTCCATCCAGATTGAGGAGAGCCACGGTTTTCTCCAGGGGAAAGGAAGGATGGTTGACATAATACTCGGACCCGGCGACACCCTGCTCCTCGGCCCCAAAGAAAAGGAAGACTATGGAGCGGCGCGGCTTGACGGGACACCCGGCCATAGCCTCAGCCACACCCAGCATGACCGCCACCGCCGAGGCATTGTCGTTGGCGCCGGGCATGAGTTCATAACAGCGTCCGAGATGGTCGAGATGACCGCCCAGGATGATGACTTCATCCTTGAGCGCCGGGTCCGTTCCTTCCAGGACTCCGATAACATTGTATCCGATGCCTTCCGGATGATGCTCCGTCCTGTTCTTCAGGGTGAAGGTTTTTCCCGTGGCGAAAGACTGAGGTTTCAAAGTCTTGCGAATTTTATCGACTGTCTCTTCATGAGTCCGTCCCGTGCCGGCAAAGATATCCGCCACGACGACATCGCCCACGTGGCTGTAGACGAAACCTTCGCTGTAGGAATTATTGGGGTTGCCGATGGGACCGTAATTATAAAGCATTCCTCGCGCCCCCTGGGCGACGGCATTTTCCAGCTTATATTGGTGAAAGGAATAAGGCCGCCATTTCTTGAACAGCTCGGGGTTTTCATCGGGAGAGACAGGAACTTCTCTCTCCATCAAGACGATCTTTCCCTTGACGTCGACTCCGGCGTAATCATCGTAGCCGAGCTCTGGAGCAGTCGTCCCGTAGCCGACATAAATGACCTCGGCCGTGACTTCCCCTGACCCCGAGGTTCCACCGGGAATAAATTCATCGTCATAGTGGTAGTATTTTTTCACCTCGTCTTTGTTGACCGGGAGGTGGAGATAAGCCGCGCAGTCCTGGTAAACCAGAGTGTACGGGTTAGGAAAAGCCTGGAGATAGCTTCCGTTATCTCCGGCAGGAGCGATGCCCCATTTTTCGAGCAGCGAAGCTACCCAATCAGCGCAGGCATTGTAATCCTCAGTGCCGGTCAGGCGTCCGCCGTACTTCTGCGATGTCAGCTCCCTGACGTAGTCGAGAAGCGGGTGGCTGGAAATCGAATGAAGACCGGCCAGGAGCTTTTCTTCGGCCCCCGTTTTCTCCGCCTGGGCCTGAACAGAAGAGGTCAGAATGCTCGTGCCGATAATGAAGAAGACGAGGCTTGAAAGCAGCAGTAATTTTTTTCTTCTCAACTTTTCCTCCTTTCTTTGTCCATAGGCTAGACTCAAGAAACTGAGTTATCAGTTTAACATTTTTACCGTGCGGCTGAAAAGAAATCAACTCGGCCGGGTTGATTTGAAATCCAGTTTCTGTTATTTTTTCTTTTCGACTTTCACAAGAATGAGGAGTTAAGATGACCAAAGTTTTTCTTGCCATCCTGTCGCTTGTCTTCTTCCTGGCCATCTTTGGGGCCGATGCCGGGGCAGCCAACCCAAAGGTTCTGATGAAGACGAGCAAAGGTGACATCACCATCGAGCTTTACCAGGATAAAGCACCTATCACCGCCAAGAATTTTCTCTCTTACGTGGACGAAAAATTCTATGATGGGACGATTTTTCACCGCGTCATCAAAGGCTTTATGATTCAGGGCGGAGGGCTGACCGCTGGTTTCCAGGAAAAGGCAGCCAAGCCGCCGATCAAAAATGAAGCCGGCAACGGATTGAAGAACGACCGAGGCACGATCGCCATGGCGCGCACTCCTGTCGTTGACAGCGCTACCTGCCAATTTTTCATCAATCATAAATATAACGATTTTTTGGACCATAAGGACGACACTCCGCAGGGATTCGGCTACTGTGTCTTCGGCAAGGTGATCGCCGGCCTGGATGTCGTTGATGCCATCGCCAGCACTCCCACAGGGACCATCCAGGGCTATGCAGATGCCCCCCGCGAAACTGTAACCATCATATCCGTCCGGCGGACAAATTAGCGACGGGGCCCCGAAAACCCCGAAAGGAGGCGTGGATGAAGCGGAAAACCTTAATGCCTTTTTTCCTGGCCCTGGTTTTGTTTTCTGCCTCATTTTCTTTTTCGGCTGAGAAGCAGAATGCAGACCTTCAAAAAGCCTTAAATTCTATCCAGCCTTTTGATGCCTACACGATCACAAAAATTCTCTCGTCGGAAAAGTTTGCCGGCCGGCTGACCGGCGCTGCGGGCTACACGGCTGCAGCTAAATGGGCGGCCGGCAAATTCAAAGAATGGGGGCTTAAGCCTTTTAGCCAAGAGATTGGCTATCTCCAACCTTATCCTTCTCCGTATGTAATTGTGGATAAGGCAGAGATGACCCTCTATCTCGAAGAAAAAGCGGAAGAAGCCAAAGAGCCGACGGTCAAGGAAATCAAGCTTCAGGCGGAAAAGGATTTTCTCCCTCTTTTATTCAGCGCCGGCGGCGATCATAAGGCAGAAGCTGTCTTTGCCGGATGGGGAATCAGCGCCCCGGACCTGGGCTATGATGATTACGCCGGTTTAGACGTCAAGGGAAAATTCGTGGTTTGTTTCCGCGGGACCCCTGACCCGGCCGATAAACAGTACGAACCTTATGACCAGCACCGTTTCCGGATGAAAACGGCCAAAGACAAAGGCGCCCTGAGCATCATCTATATTTACGACGAGATTGCCTCCAACCCCAACGGCGACTGGATTGAAGGATTCACCCCTGCCGAGATCAACACGAAGATTGCGGACCTGATTCTTAAAGAAAAGGGCCTGACCTCGGCCGAGTTGAAAAAAGACCTTTTAACCTTCAAAAGACCTCTGTCCTTTCCTTTCCAGACAAAAGTCAGCCTCAAGGTCGAAGCGAAAAACTTTCCTAACGGCGTCGGCTACAATATCGTCGGCTATGTCGAAGGCTCTGATTCCAAGCTTAAGAAGGAATGCCTGGTTGTGGGCGGGCATTTCGATCACAACGGCTTTCAAATGGGCCTTCTTTTCCCCGGCGCCGATGATAATGCCAGCGGGAGCGCTGCCGTGATGGAAATCGCCGAGGCTTTCTCAAAATTAGGCAAGAAGCCCAAAAGGTCGGTCGTTTTTGCACTTTTTGGAGGAGAAGAGAAAGGTCTTCAGGGGTCCGACTATTTTACCGAGCACCTCCCGCCGGGTTTCGAAAAAGTGAACGCTATGTTCAATTTCGACATGGTTGGAGAAGGAAATGCCACGGGCATCGGCTACAGCGCCGACTTTCCCGAACTCAAAGCCACCCTCGAAGAGGCCAATCAGCAGGTGAAGACACTGCGGGAAGCTTATCCGATCCGGGGAGTGGGGGTGCGGGGTTCCGACTTCGCTCCTTTCTATCAGAAAGGCATCCCCTGCGTTTCTTTCCATTCCAACGGACCGCATCTTTATTACCATCAGACCGGGGACACCATCTACCGGATCAATCCAGACATATTGGCCGACATCTCCCGGCTTGCCTTCTTGGGCGCCTGGGCGCAGGCAAACAAATAATTTTCAGGATGATATTGAAAGAGTCGAAAAACGGTCCTAACGCCGCGCCTGAACGGAGGAATACTCCGAAAAAATGAAGGCCGCCAAAGTCCAGATCAAAATCCACACGGAAAAAAGAAAAAAGCTTCACCTGGTTACCTTTTTTCTGATCGTCCTTGCCGCCCTGATCTTTTTTCCCGCAAAAATGATTTACGACAAAAAGGCCTCTTCAGAAAACTCGAGGCCTCCGCCTGGGCCCCTTCCCGTTCCAGAGCCTGCCTCTCCATCGCTCATCGAATACAACGAAACTCTCCGCCCCAGGACGACTATTGGGGAGGTCCTTTCCGATTACGGGTTTTCGCCGTCAGAAATCCAGACCCTCTATGACCAAACCAAGCCGGTTTATGACCTGCGCCGGGTCAGAGCCGGCCAGCCGCTCCGGGTTTACGCCGGTCCCGACGGAAAGATCGTGCGGCTGGAATATGATCTCGACGGCATCAATTATCTTTCCATCATCAGGAACGACCACGGGTTTGAGGCGGCGCTCAAGGCTCATCCGGTCGAAACGAGGATCGGGATGACCGGGGGGACGATCGAGGACAGCCCCATCTTGGCCTTTAAGCAGCTCGGGGAGGAGGACATTTTGGCCCTGGCCTTCGCCGAGCTTTTTGCCTGGGATGTGGATTTTTGCATAGACATCCGAAGGGGCGATACGTTCAAGGTTATTTTTGAAAAGAAATATATGCAGGGAGAATTTGCGGGCTATGGCAATATCCTGGCAGCCGAGCTGACCAATCAGGGAAGAGTCCTTCAAGCTTTCTTCTACACTCCGCCCGACACCCAAAAGCCTGAATACTACGATGCCGAAGGAAAATCTTTAAGGAAAGAATTCATCAAGTCCCCGATTAAATATGCCAGGATCACTTCCCGGTTCAACCGGAGCCGGCTTCATCCCATCCACAAAGTCTATCAAGCCCATTATGGTGTGGATTATGCCGCACCGGTAGGAACGCCTGCCCAGGCCACGGCCGACGGCACGGTCACTTTCGCCGGCTGGAATGACGCCTCAGGCCGGATGGTTAGAATCCGCCACATGAATGCCTATGAGACTATGTATCTTCACCTGCGGAGCTTCGGCCCCAGAATAAGGGTCGGGGCCAGGGTCAACAGCGGGGATATTGTGGGATACGTCGGGGCGTCGGGCGAATCAACAGGCCCGCACTTGGATTACAGGATCAAGTTAAGGGGCAGCTATATCAACCCGCTGAGTTATCGGTTCAAGCCGGTCGAGCCGCTTAAACAGGAATTTTTAGAGGATTACAAGAGGGAAATCAAAAAATATCAGATTCTCTTGGAAGATCCTCTTGTTCTGGTAAGCCCGAGTCTCCTCTGACAGAGGAACCTGTCCCGTCAGTTTTTTTTCGACCCGCCTCCCCCTTCTGATCCCCGAGAACCTGAAGAGCCGGAGGAATGAGTCCCGGGATGTCCTCCCGAGGAAGACCCTGTTCCTGAAGAAGACCCCACTCCTGAGGAACTGCCTCCCGAACCCGAGCCGCCGCTGACGCCGGACCCGGTCAGCCTGATGCCTCCACCCACATTCCGGGAGGAAAGCCCGAGCTCCGGACAGGAGACTTCGTTGGTGCGGCTGGAATAGGAAATCTCTACTCCGAGACTCAGCGCCGTCCTGACGTCAGGATTCCAGTCCCGGAACCGGAAAGATGATTGGGCCGGAGGAATTCCTTGCCTGGGCATAGGAGTATAAGTCTTCTCGACTTTTCCTGCGCTGTTTGATGCCTCCGGGCGAGAAGGAGGAATGACCTGCCCGGGCACGAAATGAGTGTCTTTAAGAGCGGCGGGAGCACGTTCAGCTTGCTTGTTCGGGGGTGTCGCAGAGCGGGCCTTTAACTCGGAGATAATACGGCTCCGCTGGATATTTCTCAGGGCATCCCTGGAGACATCCTGCGGCCTCGCAGCTGGGGACGTTTTTTCAGAAGGCTGGAGGGCCTCTCGCTGCTTGGAGAACTGCTCAAAACTGATGATTCTCTCCCGCATTTTGGGGGAAGCCAGGTCGCTTCTTTTGACGATTGCCGCCTGCCGAGGAATCTCCTGGAGCGAAGACAGGACGCTTTCGTCGCCTCTCTTTAGGGCTGCAACGGTGAGCTTATAAGCCTTCTTCATCTCTTTGGGCAGGGGAAGCGAAGGCGTTTCTTTTTTCTGTAACTGGTCTTTGCGGATGCTGTGGATAGTATTTGCCGGATTCTGTCCGGGAAGGAGGCGTTGTCCGGGCAGACCATAGAAATAGTCAGCGCCGCCATAATAGTATCCCGAAAGGTAGCTGGCTCCGTAATACCAGTCAAACAAAGTCCACGGCCTCCAGAGGTAATTGCCGAAGTAAAAATCCCAGACGGCCCAGGCCGGAGCGAAGGCTGAACCCGGAATCCAGAGCCAGCCCTTGTTCTTATCCCACATCCAGATGCCTAAGTGATAGGGAACCCAGCCCCACGGCTCGTCGGGAATCCAGAACAGCTGGTTCTGGTAGCTGGCCCAATTTCCATAATAATAAGGCGTCCATCCTCCCCAAGGATAATAATCATTATAATTGGGGCGCCAGACGTAGCCATAGAGGTCATGCCAGACCCATTCGCCGTATATGTTCCCGAATTTCTGGGCAAAATAAAAGACGGCCTTGGGAAGTTTTTGGATAGGCTTGGGGAGGAAGCTCGCTTCGTGAAGCGCCGCAAAGTCTTTATTGATAGACTCATTCCAGGATTTAAAATCAGAAAGCACGGTGTATTCTTCAGGCCGAACCTGGTTATCCTCGGAAGCAATGAACCTCTGATTCTGTCTTATCTTCGTTTGATAAATATGGAATTTATCCGGACCGTAAAGAAGATTCACCTTTCCGCGCTCAACTTGGACATCGGCATTTCCCCCTTCGGTCACCTTGATGAAGGCCACGGCATTGTGGTCTAACTTTACGGCAGCACCAGGGGTGATGACCTGGAATATCTCCAGGGAATTGTACTTGTTGTACATCACATAGATTTGCCCCTTGCCCAGGAGAAGGTTCGACAGCTTTTTTGCGGTGCTCAGGCTCTGGGCCAGAATCGTCTCAATTTTCAAGTCTGTGTTAAGGTCAAGCCGGACGATGGTGCCGTTATCAAACTGGACCTCGCATCTCCGGCTGTCCGAGGTCTTGATCGTATCGCCGGGGCCCAAGGGAAGATTGAGAATGGCCACCTCGGGACGAGTCTGTCCTTCTCTAAACACGAGTGGATCTTTGCCGTCGTTTTTGATTTCAGAATAACTGATGTGGCCGAAGTAAAAGTCTTTTGGCCCGTTGACGACTTTGTAGCCGGAAAAAACCGGCCTGACAATAAGAAGTAAGGCCAAACATAAACCCAGAAAAAGACCCTTTTGCTTCATGGCTTGCCTCCTCTGTTCAGGGTTCATTACACTTCTATTATAGCAAACTTCATGCCATCTGCGGAAAAGCTAAAAACTCGCTATCAGAGCAAACCCAATGTCCCTATTTGAGGACAGATGTAGCAATTATTAAAAGTGGTTCTCTTCCATCTTGTGTGGGTGGAATACACGGAAAGGAGAGGAGCGACCTTGAGGATTTAGCCTTCCTGAGTCGTTCTTCGAGGGAATCCAACGAAGTGGGACGCCGAGTATGTTTGAGCACGCGGGAATTCAATCCCATAACCCTTCTGATGCCAGAGAAATATGGTCCAACGATAAAGACGAACGTGCGGAATTACGCAGGCGCCGAGAAGAACGGCGAGGGAATGGCGTTAAAAATCCGAAGGGAGCGACGACATTTCCGTGTCTTCCACCATCCTATCTACCAACACTAAATGGAAGAGAACCTTAAAAGTTGACAAGCCCAGAGGAGAATGACTACAATGGTTGGATCAGTCAAACCAAAACAATAAAGGAGGCAGGATGAAAACGACTCTCAGTGTCCTCAAAGCCGATATCGGGAGCATCGGAGGTCATATCAAGCCCAGCGCGGCCGTCCTCAACGAAGTCAAGAATTTCGTCAGCCAGAACGGAAAAAATCTGGTCATCGATTCCTACATCAGCTCGACGGGGGATGACATCGCTATTCTCTGCACCCACGAACGGGGCTTTCCTGATGAGAAAATCCACAAGCTGGCCTGGGAGGCCTTTCTCTCCGGAACGGCCGTGGCGAAAAAGCAAGGCCTTTATGGCGCCGGACAGGACCTTCTCAAGGACGCTTTCAGCGGGAACATCAAAGGCATGGGTCCGGCCGTGGCCGAGATGGAGTTTGAGGAGAGACCCAACGAGCCGTTTATCTTTTTTGCCGCCGACAAGACGGACCCGGGCGCTTATAACCTGCCCTTTTACCTGGGCTTTGCCGACCCCATGTACTGTGCCGGTCTCCTCTTGAGCCCCAAGATTGCCCAAGGTTTTACCTTCCGGATCATCGACGTGAGTTACATAGAAAAAGACAAGGTGATTGAACTCAATGCTCCGGAAGAGCTTTACGACATCGCCGCTCTTCTCCGGGATAACGAAAAATATGTCATCGAGAGCATTTTCGCCCGGAGCACAGGCAACCAGGCTGCAGCCATCTCGACAACGCGCCTCCACAATATTGCCGGAAAATACACCGGCAAAGACGATCCCGTTGCTTTGGTGCGTGTCCAGGGCGAATTTCCCGCAACCGGAGAAATTCTCTCGCCTTTCCAGATCGGACCCTATGTGGCGGGTTTCATGAGAGGAAGCCATGTCGGGCCGCTGATGCCCTGCAAGCTCAACGCGACAATATCTTACTTTGACGGTCCTCCGATTGTGACCGGAGCGGCGTTCAGCATCAAGGAAGGAAAACTCACCGAGCCGGCCGACGTTTTTGATCAACCCTTCTGGGACTATGTCCGGCACCAAACGGCAGAGAAAGCGATTGCTATTCGGCGCCAGGGTTTCTCCGGAGCGGCCATGCTTCCGTTCAGCGAACTCGAGTATGGAGGCGTGGTGGAAACGTTAGAAAAATTGGAGAAAAAATTCAAATTGCGCGGATAGCGAGAAGATGGCCAGGCCGAAAAATCCATTTCCCACTGTGGATATCATTATCGAAATCAAAGACGAAAACGGGAACGCGGGTTTCATCCTCATCAAGAGAAAGAATCCTCCCTATGGCTGGGCTTTGCCGGGGGGGTTTGTGGACTACGGAGAGTCGCTCGAAGAAGCAGCGGTGCGCGAAGCCAAAGAGGAGACCTCTCTCGACATTGAGCTCGTCTCCCAATTCCATACGTACTCCAATCCCGGCCGAGATCCCCGTTTCCATACCATCTCGACCGTTTTCATCGCCAGAGCCGAAGGCCGGTCCAAAGCTCAGGATGACGCGCAGGAAATCGGCATTTTCAGTGCAGAGAGTATGCCTCACCCCCTGGCCTTTGACCACGAACAGATTCTCGACGACTATTTCCGCCGCTAAAAGCCAAACAGTTTTGACGACTGAGCCAAAATAGAATAGAATGACCGCCCCATGGAAAACAAAAAAGACCAGAAAAAAGAAAAAGATATGGAACTCAAAGAACTATGCCGAGTCATGGGTCCTGTCGAAGCAGCGGTCATCAAGAGCTTTTTAGAAAGTAACGGAATAGCCTGCCTGATGAGGGGAACCTGGGTTCAGTCTGTTGCACCTATGTCAACCGATGGCCTGGGGGAAATAAGAATTCTTGTTGCGGAGACGGACTATGCCGTCGCCAAGGAGCTCCTGGAAAACAAGCCGGGCGGCCAAGAACAATAGAATCATCTAAGCCCCATTTTTAGTACCTCTTTCTACCCTTTCCCCTATATATAGATTCTAAGTATATACTCTATAACTTTTCTTATTTTTTTCTTGACTTTTGAAATTTTCTCTCCTATATTTTATGAAAATGGGATGAAATGGGATAAAATGGGAAACACGTTGATCGGAAACTACACGGCAAAAATAGACACAAGCGGCCGGGTCAAGATCCCGGAAAAGTTCCGTGCTGCCATAGAAACTGAGTACGGAAAGGAAGTCTTCATCACTTCCCTGACTGATGAAGCCGTTCAGATTTACCCCCTGGCAGTGTGGGAAGAGCTTACCGGTATAGCCAAAGAAGGAGCTCTTCACCTCAGGCCGGATGTCAGGAATTTCATGCTGCGGGTCAACCGGAAAGGCGCCAAACACGAAATCGATTCCAAGGGCCGAGTTTTGCTCAACCTGTCATTGCGCGGAACAGCCAAGCTCCAGGGAGAAGCGGAAGTCATCGGCCTGAACAACCATCTCGAAATATGGAACAGAGAGCTTTTGGATGAGAAACTCGAGAAGAAACCGCTGACGGATGAAGACTTCGAGAACATCGCCAGCCTCATCCCTCGCGGAAAGTCGGAATGAGCCTAAAAGGACATGTGCCAGTCCTTCTCACGGAAGTCCTGGATTATTTGGACATCGCGAGAGAGGGAATTTACGTCGATTGCACCATCGGTCTGGCCGGACATGCCCTGGAAATCCTGAAAGGAAACCCCAAGGCCGGTCTCATCGGGTTTGACCTTGACGGGGCCGCTCTTTCTGAAGCGAAAAAAAATTTAAAGCCTTATGCCGAGAGAGTCCAACTCTATCACGGTGATTTCCGGTATCTTCCCGAGATGGATATCGATTTCCCCTCCATCCGGGGATTGCTTCTCGATTTGGGCCTTTCTTCTTTCCAGCTCAACTCCCCGGAGAGAGGATTCAGCTTTAATCAGGAAGGCCCCCTGGATATGAGGATGGATTTGCGGAGCAAAACGACAGCCTTCAAAATCATCGACACCTATTCTGAACCCAAACTCAGCCATCTTTTCCAGGAATACGGCGAGCTCAGACAGGCCAGGAGATTGGCCAGGGAGATTGTGGCCAGGAGAAAAGCAAAAAAGATCGAATCCACTACCGAGCTCCGCCGGCTCATCGAGGAAGTCTGCTATTGGATCCCGCAAAAAGGAAAAATCCATCCGGCCGCCAAAGTGTTTCAGGCACTCCGCATCAAGGTCAACGAGGAACTCAAGGGCGTCGGAGAATTCCTCGAAGACATGGCCGGGAAAGTGCCCTCCGGCGCTCGTTTTGTCGCGATCTCTTTCCATTCCCTGGAAGACCGGATTATCAAGCATACCTTTGCCCGGCTGGCCTCGTCCGACGACAGGCCGGCCCTTTTCCGCCTACTCACCAAGAAGCCTGTCACTCCAACTGCAGAAGAGATGGCGGCGAACTCGAGGTCGAAGCCGGCCAAGCTGAGGGCCGTCGAGAAAATATAATGGTCAGGAAGAAATATCAGAAAAAAGAGATCGTCTTGGCGGCGGGATGTATTCTTCTGGCCATCGCTATCCTGACGTTCTATATCTGGCACCAGGCCGCGCTGGTCAGCCTGGGTTACAAAACGGGAAAACTCGAGCAGGACATCCTCAGCTTTAAGGAAGACATCAAAATATTAGAAACGGAAAAAGCAGCGCTCCTGGCACTGGACAAAGTGGAAAAGATTGCCCGGGAGAAGCTCAACCTCTCTGAACCTAAGGAAGGACAGATCATTTATGAAGACTTTCGGCTCCCGGACGACAAATGAACGAGATCAATGATTCCTGCCAAAAAAGAGTCAACAAAAGAACGGTCATCCTGACGTTTTTTTTCTTCCTTTGGTTTCTTGGGCTGACTCTCCGGCTCATCCAGCTTCAAGTGATCGAGCACAGCCGCCTGAAGGGGGCCGTCGTGAAACAAAACGAATACAAGCCGGAAATAATTCCTGAAAGAGGAACAATCTTAGACCGTCGAGGCGAGATCATGGCCCGCAGCCTTCCCGCGCCGTCTGTCTATTTTGTTACCTCTGACGACGAGCCCACGGAGCAGCAGTTTGCTCGGGTCCAGCGGCTAAAAAACATCCTCGATCTTTCAGATAAAGAGCTTCAAAGAATTAAGGCCAAAATAAAGGACAGAGCTTCGTTCATCTGGGTCAAGCGAAAAATCAGCCCGGAAAAGGCGGAGACTATCAGGAGGCTGAACTTAAACGGAATCGATTTCCAGCTAGAACACAAGAGATATTATCCCTTAGGGACGCTGGCCGCTCATGTTCTTGGGGGCGTGGATATCGACGACAGAGGCGCCAGCGGCGCGGAATTCCAGCACAACGCCAGACTCGAAGGAGTGCCCGGGCAGAGCCTCATCCTGTGGGACGGAAGAAAAAGGCCTTATCATTTAGAAGTCCTCAAAGAGCCGATACCCGGACAAGACCTGATCCTGACGATCGATGAAACCATCCAGTATATAGTCGAAAGGGCCCTTGGAACAGCCGTCCGCGAGAACAGAGCGCAATGGGGAACGGTGATTCTCTCTGATCCTTCGTCTGGAGAAATCCTGGCCATGGCCAGCTACCCGGCTTACGACCCGAACTTCTTTCCTCCGTCTTCTCCTGAAGCCCAACGCAACCGGGCGATCCAGGACAATTTCGAGCCGGGCTCAACGTTCAAGATCATCACTGCGGCTGCGGCCACAGAGACAGGATTGGTCAATTTCCATGATACTTTCGACTGCAGCGCCGGCAAGATCAAGGTGGCCGGCTGGACAATCTATGACCACAAGAAAATGGGCGTTCTCACTTTCCCGCAAGTCATCATTCATTCCTCCAATGTTGGGACCATCCAGGTCGGGTTTCGCATCGGGCCGGAAAATTTCTATAAGATGATCAAAAATTTCCGCTTCGGCGAAAAAACGGGCATCGAACTCCCCGGAGAAGAAAACGGCATTTTCCATCCTCTCAAATCTTGGAGCAAAACTTCTCTTTCTGCCCATTCCATAGGCTACGAAATCTCCGTCACGGCTATTCAAATTCTTCAGGCCATGAACATTATCGCCAACAGAGGCTGCCTTATCCCGTTCCGCATAACGCGCGAAACGCCGGACCTCTCCGGGTCGATGAAGGCATCCTCTTCTCCCCGCGAGAGAATCATCTCCGAGAAGTCGGCGAACGAACTTATAGACCACGTCTTTGAAAAAGTCGTCTTGGACGGCACCGGGCAGGCGGCCCAGCTCGACGGCTTCACTGTCGCCGGTAAGACCGGGACGGCTCAAAGAATCGACCCGGCAACCGGCAGCTACTCGGCCGGCATGCACCTGGCTTCTTTTGTCGGTTTCGTTCCTGCTGAGAGACCCGTGCTTTCCATGATCGTCGTAATCGACGACCCCAAGGTCGGCCTCCACTACGGCGGCCAAGTGGCCGCCCCTGTCTTTCGCGAGATTGCCGGCCGGGTTCTCCTTTATCTCGGACAATCACCTAAGATAGACCCGACGAAGAAGATGGTCACAGCTCAGCTAAGGAGTATAAGCGACTGATGAGGCTTAAAGACCTGCTCAAAGACATTCCCAACGTGCCCGTCAACGGGAACGGCGACACAGAAATCTCCGGCCTGGCCTATTCTTCCACCCGGGTCCAGCCCGGGTTCCTGTTTGCGGCCCTGAGGGGAGAAAAGAGGGACGGCTATGATTTTATCGAGGAGGCCGTCCGCCGCGGGGCCGGCGCCATTCTCTCCGAGAGGCCCAAACCTCCTGATCTCAGGGTTGCCTGGATCGAGGTCACTGACGCTCGGGAAGCCTTAGCCCTTGCGGCGGCTAATTTCTATGGCCACCCTTCGATGAAGATGAAAGTCATCGGCATCACGGGGACGAAAGGAAAGACGACTCTCACTTATCTTCTCGAGTCCATTCTTAAGCGGGCAGGCTTCGAGCCCGGCGTCATCGGAACGATCAACTACAGGTGGTCGAACAAAATTCTTTCCGCTGTCAGGACCACTCCCGAGGCTCCGGAAATACAGCAAATGATCAGTGAAATGCTGGGCCAAGGCATTACCCATTGCCTGATTGAAGTCTCCTCCCATGCCCTCGACCTCAAAAGAGTCTGGGGAATCCACTTCGACATCGCGGTCTTCACCAACTTGAGCGCCGAACACCTGGATTACCACGAATCCATGGAAGATTATTTCTTGGCCAAAAGAAGGCTTTTCTTCCTGAACACCAAAAAAAGAACAGCCGTGGTCAACCTGGATGACTCCTGGGGAAAGAAATTGATCGCTGAACTCCCCCTGACGACGGTCTCCTTCGGGCTTGAACCCGCGGCGATCGTGCGCGGACAAGAATACCGGCTGACCGAAACGGGAATAAAGACGGAGGTTGATTTTCCCGGCGGCCAGATAAAGATCTGTTCTCCGTTGATGGGAAAACATAACCTCTATAACATCCTGGCTGCCTTCGCCACGAGCTTGGCTCTGAACATTCCTGCCGCGACCATCAAAGAAGGGATAACTGCGCTCAAGGGAATCCCAGGAAGGCTGGAGAAAATCGAGAACTCCCGTGGCTTCCAGGTGTATGTGGACTATGCTCACACCGATAACGCCCTCCGAAATCTGCTGGAAACAGTCCGGGAGCTGAAGCCCCGCCGGATCCTGCTTGTGTTCGGAGCCGGAGGCGACAGGGACAAGTCCAAAAGAGCCCGGATGGGAGAAGTCGCCGCGAAGCTCGCCGACTGGAATTTTCTAACCTCCGACAATCCCCGCTCCGAGGACCCTCTCGCCATCATCGCCGATATTGAAAAAGGGTTCAATCAGCAAGATTCAAAGAACTATGGCATCGTCCCGGACCGCCGAGAGGCCATTGAGCAGGCCCTGGCCTCGGCCAAAAAGGGCGATTATGTTCTTATTGCCGGCAAGGGACATGAACACGATCAGGTCTTCAAGGATAGGACCGTTCCTTTTGACGATGCCGCGGTTGTTCGTTCCATCCTCAAGACAATGGAGTCGAGCGGGTGATGGTGGAACTTCGTTTTGACGAGATCGCCGCAAGAATAAGCGGACATATCCTCCAGGGCGATCCGGCCCATCTTTTTCATAAATTTAACATCGACTCCAGGTTGAGCGAGCCGGGAGAACTATTTTTCGCCCTCGTCGCCAAGAGAAACGGTCACGATTTTATCCCCGACGCTACCAGCAAAGGCGCCCAAGGCGCGGTGATCTCCCAAGACATCCCCCTCCGAGTTCGTGATTTTGCTCTGGTCCGGGTTGCTGACACAGTGGCGGCTCTGCAGACACTGGCCAAAGCCGTTCTCCATGACCACCCTCTTAAAATCGTCGGCATTGCCGGAAGCATCGGCAAGACAACAACAAAAGAATTCACCGCCAGCCTGCTCTCCCGCCAATTCAACGTCCATAAGTCGGAGGGCAATTTTAACAATTACCTCGGTCTCTCCCTCTCACTGCTCAAGATCACTCCAGGCCAGCAAATCTCCGTCCTGGAGATGGGCACAAGCGCTCCGGGAGAGATCCAGGGCCTCACCCGGATTGCGCCCCCGGATGTCTCTGTAATCACCAACATCAACCCCGTTCATCTCGAGTTTTTTCGCACCCTCGAAGGCATTGCCCGAGCCAAGAAAGAAATCCTCGAAGGGACCAAAAAAGGCGGCACTGCAGTCCTTAACGGCGACGACGCCATGGTCCGAAAAATCGCCCGGGACTGGAAAGGAGAGGCCTTCTTTTTCGGCCTTTCCTCGCGCTGCGAGGTCCGAGCTTCAGCCATCCGTAAAATGGGAATGGAAGGCCTGGAGTTTGAGCTCGATTTGGCCGGGCGGAAAAAGAAGGTTCGCTTCCCCTTCCTCTATGAGGATTACCTTTACAATCTCCTTGCCGCTGTCGGCGTCTGCTGCGCCTTTTCCGTTCCTTTCGAGAGCATCGTCGGGCAGATTTCCGAGCTTAGGCCCTTCTCAAAAAGAGGCAGCCTGGTTTCGCTCGGACGCAGAATTAAGCTTATCGATGATTCTTATAACTCCAATCCGAAGGCTCTCGAAGGCGCCCTCAAAGGATTGGCCGGCCTGCCGGCCAAAAGGAAACTCGCCGTCTTGGGAGATATGCTCGAACTCGGAGAAAAAGAAGTAGATTTTCATCGACGTGCCGGAAAGATGGTCGCCGAATGCGGCTGGGATGTCTTGATCACTATAGGTCCGCTGAGCCTTGACCTGGCCGAAGGAGCGTTCTCGGCAGGGATGCCCCGGGACCATATTTTCTCATTTGCCGCCTCCGAGGAAGCCGCGGAAAAAATTCCTGCGCTGATTCAGGAAGGAGACCTGGTCCTGGTGAAGGGATCGCACGGGATCAAGACAGAAAAAGTGGTCGAAAAACTGAAAGAAGAATTTAGGGAGAATTGAAGTGTTGTACTGGCTTCTCGTTCCGTTGACAAAATACTACGGCTTATTCAATGTCTTCCGTTATATCACCGTCCGAACCGCCTTAGCCGGGATTACAGCCCTCTTCGTCAGCTTTCTCCTGGGGCCCTGGATCATCAAAATGATGAAAAAGCACCAGGTTAGTCAAGAAATCCGGCTGGAGGGGCCCCAGTCTCATTATCTCAAAAAAGGGACTCCCTCGATGGGCGGCATCCTGATTATCGGGTCCACCCTCATCCCGACGCTGCTCTGGGGGAACCTCAACAACAGCTATGTCTGGCTCGGCATGATGACCATGGCCTCGTTCGGAGCCGTCGGGTTCTGGGATGATTACCTGAAGGTGAAGAGACACAGGTCCCTGGGACTCAAGGGCCGGAACAAAATTCTTCTTCAGTGTCTTTTAGCTGCTCTTATCGGGCTTTTTCTTGTCTATTTAGGGTTGACCGATGGATTCAGCCTTAACCTGAGCTTCCCGTTCTTCAAGAAATGGGTTCCTTACCTGGGTTGGTTTTATCTGCCCTGGATTATCTTCATCCTGGTCGGCTCTTCCAACGCCGTTAATCTGGCCGATGGCTTGGATGGATTGGCCATAGGCCTGACCTTGATCAGCGCCTCGGCTCTGACAGCTTTGACCTACATCGCCGGTCATGCTGTCTACTCTCAGTATCTGAACATCCCGCGCGTCGCTCAGGCAGCCGAGCTGACTGTCTTCGCCGGGGCTCTTGCCGGAGCCTGCCTGGCTTTTCTCTGGTTCAATTGCCATCCGGCCCAAATCTTCATGGGCGATGTGGGAGCCCTCTCTTTGGGGGCCACGCTGGCCGTCATTGCCATCTTGATTAAACAGGAATTCCTTCTCTTCACGGTCGCCGGAGTTTTTATCCTGGAAGCGCTCTCCGTCCTTCTCCAGGTCGCCTACTTCCGAGCGACCGGAGGAAAAAGAATTTTCAAAATGGCCCCTCTTCATCACCATTTCGAGCTCGTCGGCTGGCACGAGGAAAAGATCGTGGTCAGGTTCTGGATCCTGGCCATTATTTTCGCATTATTCAGCCTGACAACTTTAAAGCTGAGATAAAAATGGACTTTACCGGAAAAAGAGTCTTGATCGTCGGTTTAGGAAAAACCGGCGAGGCTGCGGCGAATTTTCTCCTCGGCCGGGGTGCCCGAGTGACGATCAGCGAAATAAAGACGGTGGAAGAGCTGGGAAGCAAAGTGCGCTTTTGGAGAGAAATGGGCGCCGCCATAGAAACAGGAGGGCACAGTCTGAAGACTTTTCTCGGTGTCGACCTGATCATCCCCAGTCCGGGAGCGGCGTTTCTTCCTGAACTCAAGGAGGCCAAGAAAGCAGGAATCAAAGTTATTTCTGAGATTGAATTGGCCTTTCATTTCCTCAAGGGAAGAATCGTGGGCATCACCGGCACCAACGGAAAGTCCACCACCGCCACCCTGGCATACAAAAGCCTCAAAGAGGCCGGGGTCAAAGCCTATCTCGCCGGCAACATCGGAACTCCCCTGATTTCTTTCGTCGAAAAAAGCCGCGCTGACCATGTTTATGTCACGGAAATCTCGAGCTTCCAGTTAGAGCATGTCGACCGGTTCAGAGCGGCAATATCCGTTTTTCTCAATGTTTCTCTTAATCATCTGGATTGGCATGCCTCCTTCGACGACTATTACAGCACGAAAAAGAAGCTCGTCCTGTCGCAAGGCCCGGATGATATCGCTATCCTTAACCAAGATGATAGGCTGGTCTGGACACTCGCCAAAGTGACCAAGGCGAAAGTCTATGCGTTCAGCAGCAGAAAAGAAGCCCGCCGAGGATGCTGCCTCAAAGGGGGGTGGATTGTCCTGCGCGATGAAAGCGAAGAGAAAGTTTTGCGGACCTCTGAGGTTCCACTTCCCGGCCGCCATAACCTGGAAAACGTGATGGCGGCGGCGCTGGTAAGCCACTGCCTGGGCGTGTCTCCACGTCAGCTGCGGTCTTCGGTCAGGAGCTTCTCCGGGTTGGAGCACCGTCTGGAGAAAGTCTTGAGCTTCCGACGGGTTGATTTTATCAATGATTCCAAGGCCACCACCGTTGACGCCACGATCAAGGCTCTGCAGAGCTTCGACAAGAGAATTATTCTTATCCTGGGGGGCAGGGACAAGGGAGCCGATTTTACCCAGCTCCGCAAGCCTGTCCGGGAAAAGGTCAAGAAAATCATTCTTCTCGGCGAAGCCAAAGAGAAAATCAAGAATGCCTTGCGAAGAACGGTACCGATGGAAGAAGCCTCTTCGCTGCGTCAGGCGGTTTCGCTCTCCTTTGCTGCGGCAGCGCCGGGAGAAATGGTCCTTCTGGCGCCCGCCTGCACGAGTTTTGATATGTTCAAGAATTTCGAGGCGCGGGGCCGGGCCTTCAAAAAAGAAGTCCGGAGGCTCAAAGGATGCCTCCAGGAGAACCTGAGGTAATGGAAATCTTTAAGCCTTTGAGTTTTGATAAAGCGCTCGCTTTTATCACTCTCTTCCTGCTCGCGGCCGGGTTCATCATGGTCTTCAGCACGACCGCCGTCCTGGCCAACGAGAAGTATCATCAATCCCTCTACTTTCTCATCCAGCAGATCATCGGCGCCGCTGCCGGGATCGCCCTCATCGTTATCATTTTGTCTGTCAGAAAGCCCTTTTACCAGAATCCCTTTCTTATTTATGGACTCTTGGCTCTCTCTCTTTTTCTCTTGGCGCTGTGCTTTGTCATGCCGTCCATGGCCAGAGTTAACCGCTGGGTCATGCTCCTCGGCATCCGTTTCCAGCCATCGGAGTTGGCCAAAATCAGCCTGATCCTCTTTTTAGCTTATTACTTAGAGCGGAAAAGGAACAAGCTGCATGAATGGAGGACTCTGGTTTTTCCTTTCTTTATCGTAGCTTTGTTTACCCTGCTGATCTTGAAGGAACCCGATTACGGGACAGCCCTGCTGCTCTTTTTTATCTGCGCGCTGATGCTTTATCTCGGAGGAGCGAAACTCCATCATCTGGGAATTCTGGGCCTCGCAGCGGCGATCTTCTTTGCCATTCTCCTCTTTCAGGCCAGTTACCGCATCGACAGGATCACCGGATTCATGTCGCCGGAAAAAGACCCCCAGGGCAGGAGTTATCAGCCGCTCCAGTCTAAACTCGCCGTCGGGTCCGGAGGACTTCTCGGAGTGAGTTTAGGCTTCAGCACCCAAAAACTCTATTTTCTTCCCTACGCCCATACCGATTTCATATACGCCATCCTGGGGGAAGAGTTCGGGCTCCTCGGGACGGTCACCATCTTGTTTTTCTTTTTCGTCTTTCTGTGGAGAGGCTTCGCCGTGTCCTCAAGAGCCCCAACCCTGGCCGGTCAGTTGGTTGCCGTCGGCCTAACCCTGATGATCGGCGTCCAAGCGCTGATCAACATCTCCGTCGTCCTGGGGATGCTTCCACCCAAAGGAATCCCTCTCCCTCTCATCAGCTTCGGCAGGTCTTCTCTCATCTGCAACCTGGCGGCCATAGGAATCATCCTGAATATATCCCAAAGGAAGGGCAACGGCAGAAAAAAGACATGAAAGAAAGGAGAATCATCATCAGCGGAGGAGGAACAGGCGGCCACCTCTACCCCGCCCTGGCCGTCGGACAAAAACTTCAGGAGAAGGATCCCGGCCTTCATCTGATTTTTGTCGGAAGCCAGCGCAGCTTAGAAAAAAATCTGATGGACCGGTCCGGCGTGCATTTTATTGCCATGAAAATCGAAGGACTCAAAGGCAGAGGGCTGAAGAGTCTCAAGGCGCTGGCCGTACTGCCCTTCGCCTTCCTCAAATCTCTGGTCATACTGCTTCGGCTGAACCCAGACCTGGTCATCGGAGTGGGCGGCTATAGCTCGGGACCGATTGTTTTGCTGGCTTCGCTGCTGAAGAAGCCGACTCTCATCCTCGAGCAAAACCTTTGCCCTGGTTTCACCAACCGCCTCCTGCTCCGCTGGACGAAAAAAGCGGTCGTCGCGTTCGAGAATTCCTTGGTCTTCTTCAAGGGAAAAGGCGTCTTTCTCGGAAATCCTGTCCGGGAGGAATTCTACGGTCTTCGGCCCAAGCAGAGGACGAATGAGCTGGCCGTCCTTGTCTTCGGAGGAAGCCAGGGTTCGCATGTCCTCAACGAGGCCATGACGGCGGCGCTCCCTCTCCTCAAGGCCGAAAAAGACAATTTGAAGATTTTCCATCAGACGGGAAAACCCGATTTCGACCGGGTCAAATCGAGATATATCTCGAACGGTTTCGAAGAAGCCGAGGTCGCGCCTTATTTCTTTGAGATGGCGGGCTATTTTGAGCGATCCGACCTCATCGTCAGCCGGGCCGGAGCCACGACCATCGCCGAGCTCATCGTCTCTCGGAAAGCCGCCATCCTCGTTCCGTTCGCGCTGGCCTCGGAAGATCATCAAACCAAAAACGCCCGCGAGCTCGAAAGGGTCGGGAGCGCACGAGTGATCCTCGAAAAAGATCTCACTCCTCAATTGCTCGCCGAGACAATTCTCTTTTTCTTAAAAAATAAAGAAAAAATCAGCGAGATGGAAAGAAATTTAACGGTCCTGAAAACGGACAGGCCGGCCGAAAAAATTGCCCATCTCTGTTTCGAGTTAATGGAGGCAAGCGCTTAGGAGGCATGGGGTGGTCAAGAAGATCTATCGGAAACTGAAGCATATCCACATGATCGGAATCGGAGGAACCGGGATGAACGGGATCGCCGAAGTGCTCCTGAACTTAGGGTATAAAGTCTCGGGGTCCGACCTCCAGACTAACGAGGCCACGCTCAGGCTCGCCCGCCTCGGAGCCAAAATTTACAAAGGCCATAAACCTGATAGGCTTCAGGGAGCTGATGTCGTTGTCATCTCTTCGGCCGTAAAAGAAGACAACATCGAGGTCCAGGAGGCCAGACAGCTGAAGATACCGGTGATCCCCCGCGCCGAGATGCTGGCTGAACTCATGCGGATGAAGTACGGCATCGCCGTCGCCGGCTCCCACGGCAAAACCTCCACGACCTCGATGATTGCTCTTGTCCTCGAATACGGCGGGTTCGACCCTACCATCATCGTCGGCGGCCGGCTGAATACGATTGGCGCGAATGCCAAGCTCGGCGAGGGGGATTTCATCGTCGCCGAGGCTGATGAAAGTGACCGTTCTTTCCTCTTCTTGTCTCCCTTCATCGCCGTGCTCACCAATATCGACGATGAACATCTTGACCAGTACAGCACCGTCGAGGAGATCAAGAAAACTTTTGTCAATTTCGCCAACAAGGTTCCTTTTTACTGCCCGATCATCCTCTGCCTCGACGACCCGAACCTTCAAAGCCTCATACCTTCTCTTGGGCGAAGGCTCATCACCTACGGTTTCTCCACCCAAGCGGATATTTTTGCCCGAGACCACGCCTTTGAGAATTTCAAGAGCACATCTTCGCTTTACTACAAAGGAAAGAAGCTCGGCGGGCTGAAGCTTCAAGTGCCCGGCAAGCACAATATCTCCAACGCCATGGCTGCCGTGGCCGTGGGGCTGGACCTGAATATTCCCCCCAAGCTGATCCTCGAGGCCCTGGAAAGCTACACCGGGACAGGCCGCCGGTTCGAGCTGAAAAAGGAAATCGACGAGATCATGATCATCGAGGATTACGGCCATCATCCGACGGAAATCAAGGCCACCCTGGATGCGGCCAAGCGCGGCTGGACGAGGCGCGTTGTCGTCGTCTTCCAGCCCCATCGTTATACCCGTCTTTCTCTCCTGATGGCCAGCTTTGCCACGGCTTTTAACCAAGCCGATGTCCTCATCGTGACCGAGGTCTACCCGGCCGGGGAACAGCCCATTCCCGGCGTTTCCGGCAAAACTCTTTATGGAGAAATCCAGCAGTTTGGCCACAAAAACGTCCATTTTGAGCCAAATATGAAGAAAATTCCTCTCCTTCTCAAGAAGCTCGTCAAGCCTAAAGATCTGATCTTGGTCCAGGGGGCCGGCAGCATTTATAAAATTATCCCTGACATTATTGCCTGTTTGGAGGACAAAACCTGACTATGGGCTATCTTAATCCACCCCTGAGATACCGGTCCCCATCAGCGCAAAGTGAATCCTTGCAGTTCCACCGGGGCCTGGAAAAAGTGCCGGTCAAGAAGGTCCAGAGAAAGCTGACTGTTAGGTTCAAACATATCTTCCTCTTTTTCTTTCTCCTCGCGGCCATCTTCTACGCGATAACGAAATTTTATCTTTTCCTGATCACCTGGAAAGACCTTAATGTGACTAAAACTCAAATCCTCTGCCGGCGTGATTTCGTGGCCGGCGATATCCGGGCTTTGCTCGACGCCTCGAAACTGGGCAATCTTCTGCTTCTCGACATCGCCGGCCTTCAGACCCGGATTGAAGGCCATCGTTGGGTCAAAGAAGCGCGTCTCCGCAAAGTCTTCCCTTCTTCATTAAGGATAGAGATCAAGGAGAGGGAACCCGCGGCCGTCTTGAGAATAGGCCAGAGCCATCTCCTCATCGATGAGGAGGGAGCGGTCCTGGAACGTTATTCAGGCCCGGTGGAAACGAGCCTCCCGCTTCTTCTGGATTCATCCCAGTTCCAGACGTGTTACCAAGAAAAGCTCGCTCTAGCCTGGGAATGTCTGAAATCCCTGACCGCAGAGCAAAAAGCGGGAGTTGAGGCTCTCGACCTCTCCCGGGGCGACTGCGTGAGCCTGTATCTTAAGGGCCGGCCGACGCAAATCATGCTCGGCGATAACAACTTCTCTCAAAAATTGAATTTTTATAACTCCGACAGGGATAAACTGGAAAGCCAATACGGAATTCTTGAGTACGTCGACCTCCGTTTCAAAGGAAGAATTTACCTCAAGCCTCTGGATACCCAGGAGGTTGCCGCTCTTGCGAACTCCAAAATGGAGGGAAAGTAATGCCAAAAAACAGCTACATCGTCGGGCTTGACATCGGGACGAAAAAGGTCGCCGCCATCATCGGCGAGATCACCGAGGAAAGGAAGGTGGAGATCATCGGCATCGGGACGGCAGACTCTAAGGGGTTGAGGAAGGGCGTGGTGGTGAACCTGGAAGCCACCACCGCCGCCATCAAGAAAGCCCAGGAAGAGGCCGAGCTCATGGCCGGGGTGGAGATCGACTCCGCGTTTGTCGGCATTTCGGGAGCGCATATCAAGAGCTTCAATTCGCGCGGTGTCATCGCCGTCTCGGGGAAGAACCGAGAAATCACCCGCGAGGATATCCGCAGGGTTATCGATCAGTCCAAAGCCGTGTCCATCCCCCCGGACCGGGAGATCATCCATGTCATCCCCCAGGAATTTGTCGTGGATGAACAGGACGGGATCAAAGCGCCGTTGGGCATGAGCGGGATCAAGCTGGAAGTGAATGTTCACATCGTCACCTCGGCGATCACTTCGGTCCAGAACCTGAGGACTTGCGTGGAAAGGGCGGAGATCGAGATCGAGCAGGTCGTCCTGAACCAGATCGCCACCTCGGCCTCCGTTCTGACCCATGATGAAACAGAGTTGGGCGTGGGCCTCATCGATATCGGCGCCGGCACGACAGAAGTGGCCATCTTCGAACGCGGCAGCCTTTGGTACACCGCCATCATCCCCATCGGCGGGGACAATTTCACCAATGACATCGCCGTCGGGCTCCGCACCCCGATTCCCGAGGCCGAAAAAATAAAGAAAAAGTTCGGCTGCGTCGCCGGACCGGCCACCGACGAGCAGGAGACGATCGAAGTGCCGTCAGTCGGACGGGTCAAGAAGCCGCGGGTTCTCTCCCGCCAGATCCTGGCTGATATCATTCAGCCCCGGGCCGAGGAAGTTTTCCGCCTGGTGGACAACGATATTAAAAGAATGGGTTATGAAAAATCCCTCAACTCGGGAGTCGTCCTCACCGGCGGCACGGCGCTCCTCGAAGGGCTGGAAGAGGTGGCCGAAGAAATCTTTGATCTGCCCGTGCGCCGAGGCGACCCTTCAGGCATCGGCGGGTTGGCGGACCGAGTCAGCACACCCGACTATGCCACTGCGGTTGGCCTCATCCTTTACGGGTTCAACCAATGGCAAGAAAGAGGCATGTCTCAGGATAGAAAGAAAGGACTTTGGGCCAAAATGCGTGATTGGCTCAAGGAATCATAAGGAGAGGAGGAACAATGAGTGATGATTTGATCGGCAAACTGAAGTTTCATCTTGTCGAAGACGTCATCGGCGCCAAAATCAAGGTCATTGGCATCGGCGGCGGAGGAGGAAACGCCGTCAACCGGATGATCGAAGCCGGAATCGAGGGCGTCGAGTTCATCGCTGTGAATACAGACGTACAGGCTTTAAGCAATAACCGGGCCGGGACCAAACTCCAAATCGGCAGCCAGACCACCAAGGGATTGGGCTCGGGCGGCAGGCCCGAAACCGGCAAGCAGGCGGCCATGGAAGACACCGAAAAACTGATCGAGCTCATTCAGGGCGCCGACATGGTCTTCCTGACGACAGGTTTGGGAGGCGGGACCGGGACGGGAGGGACGCCTATCCTGGCCAACCTGGCCTCGGAGATGGACATTCTGGCCATCGCCATTGTCACCCTGCCGTTCGAATTCGAAGGCAAGGTCAGGGCCAAGCAGGCAGAGGAAGGATTGAAAGAGCTGAAGGGAGCGGTGGACACGGTCATTTCCATCCCCAACGAGAGGCTCCTCCAGACCGTCAACCTGGACACCTCGATCCAGGATGCGTTCAAGATGGCCGACGACATCCTCAGGCAGGCGGTCCAGGGCATTTCCGACCTGATCACCAAGCCCGGGCTGATCAACCTCGACTTTGCCGACGTCAAGTCCATCATGAAAGGTATGGGCATGGCCTTTATGGGAACCGGCATCGCCTCAGGCGAGAACCGGGCCGTCGACGGCGCCCAGAAAGCGATCTCCAGCCCGCTCCTCGTCGACACGTCTATCGAAGGCGCCCGCGGCGTCCTTATCAATATCACCGGCGGCAAGGACCTGACTCTCCACGAAGTCTCCAAAGCCTCTCAATTGGTCCATCGGCTGGCCCACCCTGAGGCCAATATCATTTTCGGGACTGTCATCGATAACGGGATGAAGGAAATGGTCAAGGTCACCGTCATAGCCACGGGGTTCGATACAGTGGAAGAAAAAGAAGGCGCGGCGCACGAAAGGTATGTCGTCTCCCGCAAGCCCACGCCCCCTCCGTTCCAGGTTGACACCGATACCCCGCCTTTTCTTTTCGAGCCGAAGGGAAGTCCTTCCCTCTGGGAACCACCGGCCTGGGAAAAACAGTATGAACCCTATGAGACCCCAACGTTTATCCGTCGGAGCAAGCACTCCTCGATGAGAAAACATCCGGATGAGACCGTCTGACCTTGTCATCGAGAACTGCCGCCAGCTTCTGACGTGCGGCGGCAGGATCCCGAAAAGAAAAAATGCCCTCCGAGAGGTGGGGCTTTTAGAGAAGGCCTGGATAGCTTCACACAGAGGGAAGATTGTCTTTATCGGCACAAAAAAAAATTATAGGGCTCAGGTGCGCGCCGAACGGTCTGCGCTCCGACTGGATGCAAGCGGACTCGTTGCCCTCCCTGGATTCGTGGATTCCCATACCCATCTTCCGTTCGCCGGAAACCGTGTGGAAGAGTTCAGGCTGCGGCTCAAGGGCCACACTTACCAGCAGCTGGCCAAAAAGGGAATGGGCATCCAGACCACGGTCAAGGCCACACGCAAGGCTACAAAAAAAGAGCTCCTCTCCCTCTGTCTCTCCCGGCTTGACCAGATGCTTCTCCACGGCGCGACCACGGTCGAAGCTAAGAGCGGCTATGGCTTGAACCTCAAAGATGAAATCAAGCAGCTCCGGGCGCTCGAGGAAGCGCAGAAGATTCATCCTGTCGATATCGTACCCACCTTTATGGGCGCTCATGAGGTTCCCAAAGAATATCGGGGCCGGAAGAAAGCCTACATCGACCTGCTCATCCACAAGGTCATTCCCGAAGTGAAGAGACGAAAGCTGGCCGAATTTTTTGATGTCTTTTGCGAAGAGGGTGTCTTTTCAGTTGCGGAGACCAGAAAACTGGTCAACGAAGCCAAGAGGATGGGATTCAAAATTAGAATTCACGCCGACGAATTTTCCCCCCTGGGCGGCGCAGAATTGGCGGCTGAGACGGACGCAGCTTCAGCCGACCATCTGATCAGCATCACGGAAGAAGGAATCCGGGCCTTGGCCCGAAGCGAAACAGCGGCCACCCTCCTGCCGGCTGTATCCTTCTTCCTGATGCTCGAAAAGCGGGCGCCGGCACGAAACCTCATCGATGCCGGCGCCTCCGTCGCCCTGGCCTCGGATTTTAACCCGGGAAGCTCAATGGTCGAGTCGATGCTTTTCGTCTTGCAGCTCGGCGTTTATCTGCTGAAGATGAGCATCGAAGAATCCATCAACGCCGTGACGGCCAACGCGGCTTATGCTTTAAGAAAACATGGCGAGGTAGGAAGCCTGGAAGTCGGGAAAAAGATGGACGTGCTGCTCTGCGACGTCCCCGACTACCCTTCTCTCGTCTATCAGTTGGGCATCAACCCCATCCGCCACGTCATCAAAAACGGTTACGTCGTCGTCCGTGACGGCCTCCGCGTCTGAAATTTCGCGAAAATCGGGGACATCTAATCAAATTCTTTGAATTTGGTACGTGTCCCCAGAATTTCGCCGACGGCTTCTTCAGAGGCCTTTATCTTTTAATTTTGCAATAGCCCTGGCAATCTCCGCCTGCTGCTCTTCGATGATCGCGATCAGTTCTTCCGGCGTTCGCGTATCTTCCACGCTTTTTCTATTGGGATTGACAGCCTTGATGTCATAGTTTGTTGCCTCAATTTCTTCTATAGAAACTCTCCAGGAGCGCTCGCTCGCCGCCCGCTCAGGCAACAATTTAAAAAAGTCCTCAAACTGCTCTAAAGTTAACGGCTGCTTTTTGGTTATATTCAGGTCTGACAGATCGTAGTACCAGATTTCTTTTGTCGGCTCGCCCTTGGCAAAAAACAAAAGATTGGTCTTGCTCGCCGCTCCCGCATTCAGAAATACCCTGGGCGGGAGGCTCACGATACACCACAGGTTGCACTCATTCAGCAATTTACGTTTTGTCTGGACAAACGCATTCTCGTTTGTCCTGAACAGCACTCCCTCATCCATCACGATTCCGCACCGCCCTCCCTGCTTCAAGCTGTCCATCACGTGCTGAAGAAAAAGCACCTGAGCCTCTGTCTCCTGCCAGAACTTTTCCAGAGCACCCAGCTCTCTTTCTCGATTGATAAACGTCATTCTCGCCCCCGTTTAATATTAGTCTACTTTAAAGTAGACTACTCAAAAGTAGACTAAATGTTAATACTAATGCAAACGTAATATGTTATGTGTCATTGCGAGGCGGCCTTGCGCCGTGGCAATCTCTAAAACGTTTAGAATCTTATGGTTGGGGAGATCGCCACGCTTCGCTCGCGATGACAAAGTAACAATACTTATTACGTTTGCATTAAATCCCTTTTTAGGTTTGACTCTGGGCTGGGCGCTCAATTTTCAACTCTTTTGTGTTCGCTATTTGCTCTTCTAAAAATTTGATAATTCTCTCCACTCTTTTTATTAGGAAAGGTCGTCGAATTTGTCTTCTTTTACCTTTCAAATATCTTAAAAGGGATTTTTGAACCATTTTGGTTTCCGAAAATTTAATCACTTCCAACTTATATATTTCGTCAATTAGCCTTTCTTCCCTAAAATTACCAAAAATAGAGCTTATCTCTCTTAAAGATATATCTTCTTTTTTTATTAAAAGAATTAACATTTTACACACCTGATTGATCCTATCTTGGTTTTCTAAAACAGTGTCATGTATTTTCCGGTTGAAAGCGGCCAGGTATTCCGGTTCAATCCGGCCACCCGTTCCGGTTCAAAGCGGCCACCGATTCCGGTTGATTCCGGCCACTTTTTTGATAGGACCGGAATCTGAAGCGGCG
>Ga0315280_10001017_pt1 | contig 49916 bp, 60 predicted proteins | sample YL17G06_40_MG_FD_203697 | JGI IMG/M metagenome (GOLD analysis project Ga0315280, IMG submission 203697) | Sediment microbial communities from Yellowstone Lake, YNP, Wyoming, USA - YL17G06_40 | ecosystem: Environmental > Aquatic > Freshwater > Lake > Sediment | place: USA: Wyoming | collected... | reverse complement strand
TTCGCTCCTTCACCAGTTCCTCTAGATGCTCAGAATACTCCTCCAATTTCTCCTGCATCTGCTTTCTTTCGGTGACGTCTCTGGAGATGCCGACCATGCCGATAAGTTGGCCTTCTTTGTCTTTGATAGGTACTTTAGTGGTTGAAGTCCAGAGGATATATCCGTCTGGTCTCTCTGTTTTTTCGGTCTTGTTGATTAAAGGCTGTCCTGTTTTCATAATTTTTTGTTCGTCCGCGTAGGCGTCTTGGGCATGTTCCTTCGTGAAAAAGTCGAAGTCTGTCTTCCCTAGGGCTTCTTCCTGGTTTTCGATTCCTAACATCTTAGCTTGTGCTTTGTTGATTGTTGTGAAGCGGGAGGCAGTATCCTTAAAGTAGATGGTGTCCGGAATGTTGTTCATGAGGGCGTATAACAGGTCACGCTCATAGGTCAGCGCCGCCTCCACACTTTTGCCTTCGGTGATGTCTCTGAATATTCCTTGAACAATTTTTTTGTCTCCGAGTTCAAAGACATTTGCTTTGATTGCAACGTCTTTGATTTCTCCCTTTTTGGTAACAATCTGCGTTTCCAAAATTTGCCCTTCTTTTTCTTTGAGATGCTGTTTGAAAGTCCTGCTAAATCCTCCTTCGATTTTTTGCGGAGGATGGAGGATACGCTGGTGTTTACCAACCAGTTCTGATTTCTCTCTGCCGACCAAATCGCATGCTGCACGGTTACAGTCAATAATTATGCCTGTTTCAGCATCGGCTAAAAAGATAGCGTCTAATGCTTCGTCAAACTGCTTCCTATATCTTTCTTCTGATTCTCTTAACGCATCCTCAATCCTTTTGCGTTCGGCGATTTCCTGTTTAAGTTGTTCATTGATCCTTCTTAATTTGGCTGTGCGCTCCTCTACCAGCTTCTCAATTTGTTCGCGGTATCGCCTTAATTCATCTTCCGCCCGCTTACGTTCGGTGATGTCTCTGAATATCACTAGGTCTGCTGGTTTTTCATCGTATTCAATCTTTGTTGCATTTACATCGACTGTTAATTTTTTGTCGTCTTTTGTGAGCACTTCAACTTCATACGGCGCTACGTGCATTCCCATCATTCTTTTAGTCAAATTCTTAATCAGAATGGTTTTGCTTTTCGCTGTCACGATTTTTGTCTTTAGGAAATTCTTTCCAAGGAGCTCTTCCCTTTTGAAACCAGTTTTTTCTTCCACTTTATCGTTAACTGCCAAGAAATTGCCTTTTCCATCAACAATAACCACAGGATCTGGCATGAGGTTAAACAAAGTTTGGAATCCCTTTCTAGATTCCCTCGGTTCCTCTTCTATGTAAAAGCTCTCGATAGGACTTTGCACGCTATTATGCTTTAGCAACTGCACTTTTCCCTCAGCTCCTTTACGTAGTCTGAAAACCCGTAGCCCTTCTTTTCCTCAAATTTCAACTCAAGCTTAGAGTACAAACTTTTGAGAATCAAATTCTCAATTAGGACGGAGCCTGATCCGAGAATCTCCCGTAGAGCCTCCGCAAAAGCCTCAACTCTTTTAGGATTTTCCTCCCACTTCGCACTTTTCTTTGCGTGTTGAAGAATAATCTTCGCAGGCTCCTCTCCGAAAACCTGCTTCAAAACATCGTCTATTGTTTCCAGAAGTAAATCGCCAAAACTTCGCCCGCGTGAAACCGTTTCTAAACCTCCTGTTTTCTTTTCTCCAATATTTCTGTAATGCGTTCTGTCTATTTGTTTAACACTTATACATAAAGTGTTTATAAAACTTTTGGAACAAGATCACAACAGCATTTAGAAGGCTTTTACCTTTAACCTAAACCAAGAGACTCAGTGCTATGCCTGGAAATATGGCGTGACCATGTGTTTTTAGAAGGCCTGTAAAAATTTGTCCATTTTGCTCTGCAGCCTCCTTTGAGGAGTAGGCACATACCATCGTCATCGGCATATGTAACGTGCGACCGAAGGCCTTCTCAGCGGCTAACTGAAATGCTGGTTCCCGGGTGCCGAGTCCTATGTTGATTGCGAGCCTTGCTTTTTTACTTTTAGATTGGAGCCATCGCTTCCAAAATCCTGGAATACCCTTTGGGCTCCATTCAAGTTCCAAGCCTAATGCGGTGCCACTGCGTTGCATCTCTTCTCGTGCGGCTAGGTCAATGATCATGACACGGGAAGGATCGATTCCAAAGCATTTCATGGCATTACTTATCGTACTGGCTGAGGCGATGTCCTGATGTAAATCGCCTCTTCCCCCATCCTCAAACCTTCCTTAAGAAAGGTGAAGAGCACCTCGCGCTCATATTTAGGGGCCTCATAAAAGAGAATCACATGATCGCCGGTGGAAAGCTCATTGACGTAGTCCAGAACCCGCCTTGGAACCATCTTTAATAGTACTCCTGCTTCAACGACATTTCTTTAATTGTATTATCCCTCGTTCTTCTGGCCTCTTCAGCGTATAGAGCAACGGATGAAGCAAATTTTAACCAGCAATGTTTCTTTTCCTTGTTACATTTCTCATTAACAACGGTCATATCTCTATTGAATAGTTTAGAGAGGAACCCCGCCAAGAACCCTCTGATGAAGGCGTAGCCGCACTGATTATCACTACAAGCCATCATTTCAAATGGATGATCGATCCATATCTTTCCATATCCCTTTTTAAGATCAACATCCCTGAAGGATATTTTTCCCCAGTTTTCTTCCAGCTTTAGCTTAGATAGGCGGTTAAGCGCTTCCTCCCTTTTTTGGGCTTTTTCCATCATTCTTTCGCATAAATGCCCACCGCATTTTTTAGCCGATTCGTATAGAATCACCGAGGCTGCGGACGGAGAGAACATTTCTTCCAAAGCTGACCTTATTTCGTTAAATGTTTCAAACTGAATCAAGAAATAGCTCTCTAACAACTTCTTCTCAATAGAAGCGTTAGTCAAATTTTGTCACAAATATAAGTTATTATATGAGTTGATAAAATAAAATTTTCGCTTTCCCTTAGGCTTTGAGAATAATTCTACGAGGCAATTAGGAAGGAACTGGCAGAAATCTAGCTCTCGCCCTTATGCCAAAATATTCTTCTTCTCTTCTTCGCTGAGTTCCCTAAAGCCCTTTTCGTTAATTATGGCTACGTCGAAGCTGTCTCCGCTCGCCGAATCCCTCTTCATAGCTGAATTCACGGCGCGGACAACCACGGGCAGAAGCCCCTTAATCAAAGCGTCTTCCTTGTACTCGTCTTCCAGTACGCCGTAGGCTATGGGCGAACCTGAACCCGTGGCTACACATTTCTCCTCAGTTAGGCTGCCGAAAGGGTCTAAATTAAAAATGTGGTGACCAGTGTCGTCTACTCCGCCAACTAAGACTTGAGTTACTATGGGCGCATAACGAGACGAAAACAAAACATTTGAGATGAGACGAGCTGCGGACGCTATGGGCATTCGCCTTCCAGTGTCCAATCGGTAAAGCCTAGAATTCGCCTTAAGCATTTCCACCGTCCATTGGGCGTCGGCAACATTGCCCGCTATAGTCATGGCGAGGTGATCATCAATTTTGTAAACTTTCTTCGCCTTTTTGTGGGCGACAAAAGTTCCCATGACCGCGCGAGTGTCCGAGGCTAAAATGACTCCGTCTCGGCAAACTACGCCTATGGTTGTTGTTCCCTTCAAGGTGAGCTGATCACGAAATTCCTTCATTTTCCATCACCATGGAGAAGTCAAGGTTAAATGTATACGTAACCAACGCATTTAAAAGGGTTTCGAGCATTTAAAAATAGCAGTTAAGCGCTGAGCCGTGAAAGCCAATTGACCATGAAAGTTCATCGCATGGAACTCCCAAGGGAAGTCATCGTCGGAGAAGAAACCCTAGGGCTAGTGGGCGAAGTCTGCAAAAGGCTCGGCTTCTCAAAATCCGCCCTAGTGGTAACAGGACCAAAAACCTATCAAATAGCAGGCGAAAAAGTCGTTGACCTACTCCACGAAGAGGGAATTAAGGTTGCTCATTTCACTGTTTCCTCCACGACCATGTGGAGCGTAAAAGCCGTCGAACAAAAAATCAAGGAACTAGCGCCCCAAGTGATCCTCGGCGTAGGAGGAGGAACAACAATAGACGTAGCCAAGCTCAGCTCAGCTCGTCAAGTCATTCCATTCATAAGCGTTCCAACCGCAGCCTCCCACGACGGAATTGCCAGTTGCTTAGCCTCGCTTAAAGGACTGAAAAAGCCTTACTCCATTGTGGCTCAGTCTCCAATGGCAATTATTGCGGATACCGGCGTTATTCTCCAAGCGCCCCACTGCTTCACAGCGAGCGGATGCGGAGACGCCCTAGCCAAGTTCACAGCTGTTCGAGACTGGGAACTAGCCCACAAGGCAAAAAGGGAGTATTATGGTGAATATGCTGCAAGCTTAGCCTTAATGAGCGCAAAGCTCGTCATGGAAAACGCAGCCTCAATTAAACCAGAAAATGAAGAGGGCATCCGAGTCCTCCTAGAGGCTTTGATAAGCTGCGGCGTAGCCATGAGCATTGCAGGGAGCAGTCGACCATGCAGCGGCTCAGAACATTTATTCAGCCATGCCCTTGACCTTGTTGCGCCCAAACCAGCTATGCATGGGGAACAATGCGGCGTAGGAACCATAATGATGGCATACCTCCAAGGAGAAGACTGGAAACCCATTAAGGATACGTTAAAGAAGGTTGGAGCCCCAACCACGGCTGAGGAGCTTAAAATAGAGCCACAATGCATTATTCAAGCCCTAGTTGAGGCACGCACCATCCGACCTGAACGCTACACGATTTTAGAAGAGAAAAAGCTGGACCATAACTCTGCTAAGCAGGTTGCAGAAGCCACAGGCGTAATAGGTTAAGACTTCTAGCTTTTTAGAGTCCGACATCAAGAGGGAAGGACTACTTGGCTTTTGTCCTACGCTTTTCAGACGCCTTAGAGGCTGTTTCTTTTTTAGGCTTTTGTGCTGCGGCAGCTTCCTTTCTCTTAAACTCTTCAACGAACTTTACGTTAGTTATTTCTGGAAAGAACTTTTGTATGTCTGTGGCTATGCCCCTCTTTGCGAGTTGAATACCCTCAATAAGGAAGGCTTCTTCTGGCACGCCTATAGCAGCTAAGTTTTTCCCAATTTTTATGCCAAACTTTTCTATTTCGATTGTCGGTATCCTTCTGTGAACTAGGGCCGCCGTTTTTTCCGCCTTCGCTTCAAGCTTTTTCTTAACAGTAACCTCATAGACCAGTGTTTTTCCAGCCAATGGAGGATTAAAGTCAAGCTGAACCCTTCCTGAACCCAAGGTCCTGACGATGGCGAGTTTTCCATCGAATTCTAGGCGCATTCCCAACTGAGGCGTTATTCCGCGGGATGTCAGCCTCCTAAGGGGAACAATCCTTACTTTTTCTGGGTCTCGGCTTCCAAAAGCCTTATCGGGCGGTATCTCAACCGACGCTGTTTTATTCACCTCAAAAATTGAGAAGCCTTCATCTAAAGCCTTTAATACCCAGCCTTCGCCTACGACGATGAGCCTCGACTCGTAAATGTCGCCCTCTTTATACAGTCTTTCCTTCTTGGCTACTTCTTCTATGGTGGTGTCGAAAACTTCGCCGGTCTCCTTAACCTTTCCCGTATAATCGACAAGTATGAAGTCGCCTTTCTCGATGGGCATTTCCTAACCTCCTTTAACCCTTATACCTCGCCAACAGTGGCTTTAAAGGTTTAGATTCTAAAGGTAAATTTTTTATGTGGACTTTTCCAATAATTCTGTGGGGGTGGAAATTTGAGTTATCGGGATGAGTGGTTCAGAAAAAGAAGGCGCAATTTTCCATTCTTCAGCGAAATGGACAAGATGTTTGAAGACATGTTTAAGGAGCTTTCCAAGGGCTTCCCAGAAGAATTGGTTAAGGAGCGTAAGCTGCCAGACGGAAGCACCGTTAAGACTTGGGGACCCTACGTTTACGGATACTCCATGACCGTTGGACCAGACGGAAAGCCCGTTATCAGAGAGTTCGGAAACGTTAAGCCGTCGAAGCTTGGGGTTCCTCAGGCAGCGGAGGAAAGAGAGCCCCTAGTCGATGCGGTGACTGGCGACAAGGTGGTTCAAGTCATAGCTGAGGTTCCTGGCGTCGAGAAGGAGGACATTCAGCTATTTGGCACAGAAGAAACTTTAACCATTTCCGTGGACACTGAAAAGCGCAAATACCGCAAGGAAGTGGACCTACCAGTTAAGGTTGATCCAAAGAGTGCTAAGGCTTCCTACAAGAACGGCGTGTTGGAAGTAACCCTAGAAAGGCTTGAGAAAAAGCCTGAAGGAAAAAGAATAAGCATCGAGTAGTCAGCGAAACCTTTGTTGCGTGCCCTCTGTAGGAAGAGGGTCCTAAGATAGCCTCACAGAGACACGGGTAGATAGGGGTGTAGGGGATATTATTCTCAAAGATTATCCGCACCTAACAAAAGATGACATAATGGCGGCACTGCTCTACGCAGCAAGGCTCACGGGTAAAGAAGAAGTTTATTCAGTAACAGCGGAATGAAGTTGCATTGCTGAAGTTTTTAGTCGACGGAAGCACAGGTATCTAAGCGTTGTGCCAGTCTATGAACGCCTTGTTAAAGGCATCGTTTATGCCCCAACCGTATCCGAAGCTTAAAGTGAACACGTAAAAGAGGCTGAGGGAATCCGTCGAAACGTTGAAGGCTGGAAAAGCCAAGGATGCAACAATGAAGCTAGTGAAAAGCGCCGAAAGAGCCGTGTAGGCGTACTTCCAGTTCCAAATCAGTTTTTCATCTCTTTTAACGGTTTCCTGCATCTTAACCACGTAGGGCAGCAAGGTTCGACAAAACACGCCTAAGAGAATGCCTGCAAAAGCCACGGTCTCAAACATGTTTCATCCCACGTCCTCGGGCTCCCGTAGCTCCCAGCCCCTTTTTGTTAACATTTTCCGAAGCTCCTCGCGGCGCACAAAGCCAAGTTCAGCCGCCTTCAAAAAATCCTCAATTTTAGTCTCAGGGACTTGAGGAGAACCCCAATTAAGTCGCACACCAGCCTTTTCAGGGTCTAAGCCAGCTTGCCTAATCACTGTTCGAAAGACTTCCCGTTCCACGATCCGTTTAATGAAACGCTGCAGTGAGACAACCTTGCGCTCAGCTATTTCGACGGCGGCCCTTGCACTAGCCTCAGTAAAGCCTGGAGTAGTGAAAAGCTTTGGAAGAGGAGTTTGAAGACCAAGGTAAAACTGGTTGATTAGGTGCTCCACGTAGCCGTCGAACCTAGCCCTCGGGTCCACGGCAACAGTCTTAACATCAGCTGGCCTATTATATACGAATCTGGCTCCAGCCTTAGGCTTATCCTTTATTAGGCGCTGGTATTCGGCGAGTTTGTCGTCTCCTACGCCTTCGAAAATCCAAAGCTCATCAGGCCCAGCGTATTTTTCAAATATTTCGGGCATCACTTTTTCAAGCCTAGCCTTAACGGCGATTAGGCTTTCCCTTGTCTCTCCATCCACTGTCAACTTTTCAGCGAGAACCCTTAAGATTCCCGTTCCGAAGGGCTCGCCGTTCACAGGGCTCCAGCAAAAATGGATGATGCTGTCTGGCGCCAGAGTTTTTCCGCCGTAGCTAGCTGTTTGTTTGTAGCCCTTTACTTCGCCGTAGGCGTCCCGCAAAACTTTTTCCATGCTTGTTATAGGCAGGATTTTAAGGTTTTCCAAGCGGTTGGGCGTTACTTTCTCCCAGAAGCTGTTTCCGTATGCAACGATTTCTCTGGCGCCGATTTGCAATAAGCCGTCAAGGTTCACGCTTTCGTTAAAGTCGTCCACAATTTCCTTCGCCTTTCCGCCATAAAAATCCATGTCCGCCGTCGTGTAGAATCCGCTTCCAACTGCTTGATCTGCCAGAAAATCAACAGCCGCCTTAGCCGCATAATCCCCTAAATATATTTCCACCAAATCATTGAAGGTAACTGCGGGCGCTTCGCCATACGCCTCCTTCCAAGCGGGCAGCAAAGTTCCCCGCTCCTTTGCCTCTGTCAGTCGCAGAGAGAAAGCCTTAACCTTTCTTAAAATTTGGCTCAAACCCCTTCAACCAAAACAATTTTTGAGGCCTTTTTCATTTAAATCAAAATTACGAATAAAGCCAATATTGCTGGAAATCGTGGCAACAACCTATAAAGCTTTTAAGAAAATAGGGAATTACTGCATTTCTAGGTTGGAGGAAAATCAACGTGCGAGTTTCCGGAGTTGATAAAGCCTTTGGAGCAACCTTCGTGGATATTGAGGGCCTTAAGTTCGTGGGTTCCTTGACGTATCGTAAAGGCGGCTCCCTCTACGTACACCTGAAAGGAGAACTCAACACTGAGAAGGTTATTGACGAGGCGCAGAAGGAAATCGATGAAGTCTTCAAGGAAATTTTAGGCATAGGCAGCGGCGACATTGAATTGAAGGAACGCCGAGCCCGCGACTACTGCTTCAATGTGATCAACGAAAAAAACGTTAAGAACGCCTTCGCTAAGTTATCCCGCAAGTTCAAAAGCGAAACAGCAGCAGCAGAAGAATAATCTTACGGACGGCAAACCTTGGTGCACTAAGTGGGTAAAAACCTCTATGATGAAGCCTACTTTGAAGGCAGAAACTCAAACTATTGGTGGACGGTAGGAAGCTACAAAAATTTACAAAAGTTTCCCCACTGGAATGAAATACTAAAAGTTATTAAACAAATTAAGGGAAACGGAAAGCTCCTAGACGTCGGATGTGCATATGGCTTCCTTGTAAACTCTGCTTCCACGCATTTTGAATCTTATGGAATAGACATATCCAAGTTTGCGGTTAAGAAGTCAAGGGAGTTCTGCAGAGGAAAAGTTTCGATGGCTTCCGCTGTTAATCTTCCCTTCAAAAACGAATCTTTCAGTGTTGTAACCGTCGTGGACACGCTGGAGCATGTGCTAAACTTAAATCAGTGCCTAAAGGACATCGTAAGAATCCTGAAGAAAGACGGAGTTCTCTTCTTGCAGTTGCCCAACTCACTATTTTGGACGCACCTATGCGGGCGCTTAGGATTAAAAGATGAAACCCACACGAACGACTTATGGCTCAAACAGTGGAAAACCGTGTTAGCAAAGCACGGGCTTAAGGTCGAAAAATGCTTTGGAATGGTTGCCTTCGCCTTTAGTGAGATTCGATTTTTCGTAAAGTCAAATAGAGTCACTTTCCTGTTACCGCAATGGTGGATAATCGCCAGGAAATAGAAGGCACAAGCTTAATGATCTTCTAAAGATAAAAATTTAATAACATTTAAACCTTTTAGATAACGTTCATTTAATTTAACATATCTTCTCATGTTCCAAATGGTTTTCCAACTCGAATCAAACTTGCTGCGACCTATTCTCCTGAAACAAGGAATTGGAATTTCAATCACTTTCAGTCTATTCTTTGCCATCTTAACTTCCATTTCCACCTCAATCATAAAATCGTTTGACTTTAAATTCAACCTGTTCCACGTCTCTTTTCTCATTGCTCTCATGCCAGTAAGCGGCTCAGAAGTTTTGAATTTTTTTAAATAATTTTTTAAAATAAAAGGGAATAAACGATGATGAAAAAAAGTACTTAAAGAATCGTTAGCATTGTGTTTTAACAATAATCTTGAAGCTACAACCATGTCACAATCATCCAGTAAACTTATCATTTTTGGGATGTATTTTGGAGGATAGGTTCCATCACCATCTAAGAAACAAATTATGTCTCCCTTGGCAATGTTTACTCCTGTACTCATCGCTATGCCTTTGCCTTTTCTTTTTTCAATAACAATTTTAGCTCCATATTTCTTGGCGTTTTCAACTGTATTATCTTTTGATAAGCCGTCAACAACCAACACTTCTTTATCAATGTTCAACTTGTTTATATGCATCAAAGTTCTGATGATGCCCTCCTCTTCGTTTAATGTTGGGATTATGATGCTCAACATCAGAATAATCCCTCTAAATAGGTCGGTATTATTATTGAAACGAGAATTTTATGAGGTGACATGGAGCGCCCCACTACTTGAAATGAAGGTATCGTTATTTGTATTGGATTTATAAATGTTAACCAAAAAACAGATATGGGTTATGAATTAAAAATAAGGATTCTCAATCCGTATGTAAACTTTATGAAGATTCAGTTTGTTCAGCAAGAATCCTTTCAATTTTGTCGAGGTGTTCTGCGACTTTTTTTCCTTTCTCTGTTAGTGAAACATGAATGGTGAAGGGAAATGACTCCTTTCCCTCTTCTTTGATTAATCCTAGTTTTCTGAGTTTGGGGAGGGCGTTGTAGATGGCGGCTACGCTGGCGTCTATGTCCCTTCTCAGGTCGGTTCTTGAGGCTGTGTTTCTTCTCAATAGGTAGATCAGTATTCGTATGGCGGTTGTCTGTTCTAGGTCTGAAATGCTCATATTTCATCTTTTGTATGGTGGGTGCTTTTGGTATTTAATTGTTTGCTTCTCGAATTTCGGACAACAGTAAACTTTAAATCCTCGGACATCGAAATAATCGTTGCACGTATATTGAAAAACGAACAACGGTGCGAGGAAGCCCTATTGACAAGACCACACGAAGTCGCCCAAGTCCTAAAACTCCTCAAAACTTTATCTAAAGCGCCAAAGAACACTTTAGCGATGTACCGCGATTTGAGGAACGAGGTTGGCTTCAGAAACCATTGCGGCTTCTACCGCCAACTAAAGCTCTGCCTAAAATATGGTCTAATTGAGCTTTCAAACATGAACAAAAAGTGGGGAATTCCAACGAAAACCTACTGCCTAACAGAAAAGGGGAAGGATTTCCTAAGGCTGTTCAACGAAAAAATATGGTTCAATTAAACAATATCTGCTTTTTAAGTAATTTTGACTTTTAAATAAATCCCGCGACATATCTCCCGATGTCCTATGCCGATCCATCCAGAATGGCAGGAACTGTATCAAAGCTTCGTTAAAGAATATGGCGAAGACAAAGGAGAAAGCAACTTCTACGCCTACTGCAAATCCAACGGCATAGATTATACCAAGCCTAAGCCGAAGGAGGAAGGCTTCCGCTGGCTCGGCGACGTTGAAATCGCTGACATACCGAAAAAGAATCTGGTTAAATTCAGGGCCTTGCATCCCATCAAAACTTTTCATCCAGAAGAGTGGCCGAGCGTCCGCGAATATTTGGAAGACGAGCTGATTAGGTCTGCTAGAACCCTCACGGACAAGCCTCTAGGAATAGACCACGAAACCAGAATCCCCGACCCCTACAAGATATTGGCTTCTGAATACGAAGACGGAGCCGTCGAAGGCTTAGCCCACGCCCCAGACGAGGTCATTCAAAAAATTAGAGACGGAAAAATAAAACATTGCTCAGTCGAATTCAACTGGAGAACCATAGAAAACGTGAACGGCGCAGCCCCAAAAGGAATAATTTTTTCACGCCTAGACTTCCTCGAAAAATACGAGCCCGGCGACCCGATCACCATGCTCCAGCCTTGGGAAGGCATAGTTAAACGCCTAAAAGAAGATGAAGACGCTAAAAGGGAGCAGGCTGAACCCCAAGAGTTCATTTTATACACCGTAAAAGACCCAGCCGCATTCCTTGAAGAAAGGTTCTCAACCACATGGATCGACCGAACAAACGGCATACAAGCCATAATGGGACGCTTGCGGGAGCAGCCTGAAAACCCCGTTGTTCAAAGCCTAATTTTCATGAAGGCTAACGGCTGGACCCTCGAAAAATTGAGAACATGGCTTCAGGAGCACCCTCAATACTTGAAGCCCGAACTTTCAACCGCACAAGTGACGCCTACCATTGGAGGTGAAGCAAAGCCGTCTTTAGGTGAGGCTGTCATATCGCCTACGGATAAAGCTGAGCCTGAAAGGAGCGACATGATTAGCAAAGGAGAAGTTTTGGCGCTTCTGCCAGAGAGGATTCCGCGCCACTGGGGCTACGGCCCCTACGAAATGGTTCGCAGAATCCGCAGGAAGTTAGAGTCATCTGTTGACTCGGAGTAGCCGCGATGGAACGGTGAAACGAAAAATTAGGAGAGGAGAATGAAAAATGGCTGATTTGTTTTCTCAATGGGCTGTTGGCGAAGGATATGGAATCCTAACTCAGTCGTTTAAGTGTCAATCCGCCGTTACAAAAGGACAACTAGTAGTAGCTGACACTCACACGTCAGGGGAATACGTAAGCGTTTCAACGGCTGGAGCCGCTGCAACAGACGTAATAGGCGTAGCTTTAGCCTCAGGCGCCGCAGGCGAGTACATTCCAGTAATGATTGTCGGAATTGCTAAAGTCACTGCTGGAGGCTCAGTCACGGCTGGAGAAAAGGTGAGGTCGGCGGCTAGTGGACAAATTCAGGCGATGCCAGCAACACCAGCGGCGGGAGACGAAAAACAGATTGTTGGCAGGGCTTTACAGGACTTTGCTGCCGGCGACACTGGCCTCATAATTGTGGGGTCGATTTAGAATGTCTCAAAACACTTTGAAAGAAGCGGTTATCAGGGATCCTGACATGGGCGAAGGCGCATGGAAAGAGATGACGGCGAAGGCTCTGGACAACCCGCTTTATCAACTTGTTATGCGGGAAGCCCTCTACAAGGATGTTGCCCAAGCTTTAGGAGCTGTGCACGACATTGTTGTGGATGCAGCGAAGCCGGCTTGCATAGGACGGGAACTAATCTGGGTTGTTCCAACCGAGAAATACCTAGTTCGCTTTATTCGGGCGAAGAGAGGTAAGGCTTGGAGAGTTGATCAAACTGAGCCTCCGCCGACGGGTGAGAAATATGACTATGCAGATGTTGAATGTAACTATGAAATTGCATGTAGCCAGGAGTGGGGTCAAAGCTTTCTTGAGGATGCGTCGTGGAATGTCTTGGAGAGGCAGATAGCCGAAATTGGGCTTAGCCTAGCGGAACAGGAAACAAAGGACATAGTAGCCCTATACGGAGGCATTGCGACAGCCGATCTTGCGGGTGGAGCAGAAGTAACTATTGCGTCGCCTATAACTTGGGCTAACTTCACGGACCTTTGGAAGGCGGTTGAAAGCGAAAACTTTCATCCAAACGTTTTGGCCGTTTCGCCCACCATTATGAGCGAGCTTCTGAGGCTCGACCAGTTCATTGAAAGCCTTTACTATGCGCCTGAGCAAGCCCTGAGAACGGGTGTTTATCCGCAGAGGATATTGGGCATTGAAATCGTGGTAAGTTCCCTAATAACAAAGTCGCTGATGATTGACACTCGATATGCTGCCGCCATGCCCTTGAGAAGGGACGCTACAACTAAGCCCTACGAAAACCCTGATAAAATGCTCTACGGAGCCATAGGCTCAGAACGATACGGATTAGGCGCCCTAAGAAGCAAGGCAATTGCAAGAGGCACAAGATAGTTCCTTGATCCCTACAATCTTCAGCTTCCCTTTTCTTTTTCGTTTATGGTAATTGAGGTGTAATGGATGCCTGAGCCAACTTGGAGCCGATATGACGAAGCCTATAAGGCTATTCATGATAAGCTGCCTTACGATTTGAGGAGCCAAATTGAAAACTGTGACAGGATTGAGTTTGCCTACGATGCGGAAGGAGACTCTTCCACCCTAAAATTTTATGATGGCACAAATTTGCTTCTAACCTTAACCTTCAACTATGATGCTGAAAAGAAACTTACGAGCATAACGAGGAGTTAGCCTAATGGCTGAAGCAACACATCTTTTAGGTCTTCCGCTTAAACATAAGCCCAAAGACATTAAACCGCAGGGTGCAGGAAGCGGGCTTGATGCCGACAAAGTGGACGGGCTTCACGCAAATGAGCTCGGAGGCGGAGGCCCACATGCCAGCAGTCACGAAACAGGCGGCGGAGATAAAGTTCATTTTGCCGATTTAGAACATAGCGGAATTGATGTAACACTCCATGATGTCCTTACCGCTACGCCTCACATTAGTCAAGCGTTAAAAGATAAAATTCATGACCGCCTTCACGCTTTAGATTCGGTATCTGACCATTCCGGAGTGATCACGGATACACAGCATGGTTCGAGAGGAAGTGGGTTACATGGCGACAGCCATCCAAGACAACACGCCTTAGATTCTGCGGCAGATCACACGGGCGGTATAACCGATGCACAGCACGGCACTCGAGGAGTTGGCCTTCACAGTGACGCTCACAGCGTTTATGGCATTGTTAGTTGCCGAGTAGGAGCATCCGTAACAGGGACTTCTTATGCCGTTATCGCTAACAGCGACATGCTCCTCAATATTTCTGATTTTCCCGCTAATGCGAAGGCGAGGCTGAGAGTGACTTGGATGGGTAATGCTACGGGTGGTATAAACTATATTCAACTTTATGACCAATTCGGTGCCGCTGTTGTGGCTGGCAGTGAAATTGCACAAGCTATCACTCCTTACGTTTGGCGAATAGATGAAAATTCCACATCTTTTACTTTGCCCGCCGGGTTAAAGAGTTTCCAAATTCAAGCGAAAGTAAATGCTGGAACCATGACGATCTCCAAAATAGAATTGCAGATTGAGAGGAGTTAAAATGATACTGCATTATTTTGTCACTTACCGATGCAATTTAAGGTGTAATTTCTGTGAACTCTGGAAGTTAGGACAATGGAAATTAGGACAGCTTAAAGAAGAATTAACAGTTGGAGAGTTAGAGGAACATTTACCTATTTTCAGAGAGTTAGAGTCCGTTGTTTTTCTCGGTGGAGAGCCATTCCTAAAAAGAGAGCTTGTAAGTATTGTGAGAGCTTTCGTGAAAAAATATGGTTCTGGTCTGGGAGTCTGCTTCATAACGAATGGACAGTTTCCTGATTTAATCAAAAAGACTTTGGAAGAAATAAGGAGCTTCCACAGTTATTTGTCCTGCTCCGTTTCAATAGATGGAACAAAGGAGATACACGACAAAATAAGGGGAAGGGAAGGAGCCTTCGATAAGGCTGTTGAAACTCTAAAAATGCTTGGAGAAATGGACATATGGAAGGATTTAAGCTTCACCATTAGCCCTCTTAACTATTACCAAACATATGAAATTTTTGAGTTGTCAAAGAAACTTGGATGTTCTTTTTCAACCCGTTTGGCGCATGATTTGGATCACCAAACCTTCACAAGAAACCAACTTGAAATAATTGATGGGCAACTCAATAGAATAGCGGAAGAAAAAGAAGAACTCGCCTTGGAGCCAGAGTCTTTCATCCATGCTTATTATTTGAGGAGCATTGTGGAAGTTTATAGGACTGGGAAGAGGAAGGTTCCATGTTTGGCTGGAATGAACTTCTTAATCTTAGACCCGTACGGAGACATGTATCCTTGTTTTAACTCGTATTGGTGCAAGGAGGGTTATGGAAATCCAGAAATGAGGATAGGAAACATAAAAGAAAATAGTTTTGAAGAAATTGAAAAAAGAAGGGTTGAAGTGGTAAAAGATAGGTTGAAACCCTGGAAATGCAATAGATGTTGGAATGAGTGCGATGTGTCTTCATTTAAGGTGATTAAATGAGGCTTCCCCATGAAGAACATATATTTGCGAATTGCCCTAAGTTCTGTCAGTACAAAGACCAATTTGAATTCAAATGCTATGAGGATACTAATTTAACTGAAGCCATCGTGGTTTGGCAAGAACTCTTCGAGTTCGATATTCCACCAGCCATAGATGCTGGACAACTTAAGGATATGATTGAAAAGTGGCTGAGGACCACAAAACTTCTTGGAATAGCTTATCCAGGTTTCGTGGAAGACCCCGAGCCTTACGATTTATACACCAGAGTTGAAACGATTGTCCTCACAGAGGAGAGCGCCCAAATATACTTTAGGAGAGTTTGTCCACTTTGGTTTATTTTGAAGTTTGCAAAAAAATGCTTTGACAAGGATGAAAAGTTCTTTGATGAATATCCTAAGTATTTGCCTGATATTGATTGGTTGCAAGAGAAATTCAAGAAACCTCAGGGACTTTATGAAAAGGTTGAAGGAATAATTGCACACTTCAGGTGGGAACCCAAAAAATACAAAGGAATAGTTCCCAGAGAATACTTTAAAGGCATGATGTTGCCGTACGAATCGGATATACAGAATAGAATGTTTCTCGATTTCATGAAGGCAGAGTTTCCAGATTGGAGGCATCTAATAGAATGAACCTTCCTTCATTAGCAATCTTAATTCCTATTTACAAGGAAAAGGAAAGACTACTGAAACAGAATTATGAAGTTTTTAGTAGACTCAAATATTCTGGGAAACTTCAGGTGTATTGGTTGTTACATGAATCTGATAAAGAGACAATTGAGATAGTCAAAAGAATAAATGACAAGTTTAAAGTGATTATTGACGATTTGAACCCTCCTCTGAAAGCCAACGCCCTCAACAACGCCTTAAAACACTTGAAGGAGGAAATAGTCGCGGTTTTTGATGTGGATAATGTGTTTTCCTTAGATTACATCGAGAAGGGAGTCCGTCTACTCTTACGGTTTTCAGATAGGAATGTGGTTTTGACGCAGGGACCAAGATCGTTTTATAATGCGGATGTAAACTGGCTTACCCGTTGGCAACAGTTAGGAGTGGGGTGGGATGAGTATCACCATAAGTCAAAATGTTGCGGTTTAGATAAGCCACACTGGTGGTATATGTTTGGATATGCAAAGGACGGCTCCATGGACGAATGCAACATTGGACCTTGGTTTGGCGTTAGCGGAACAGGATATTTCGTGCCAAAAAAGGTTTTAGAGGAAGTCGGTGGTTGGTCTCAAAGCCTAACGGAGGATATGGATTTAAGCATAAAACTCTATGCAAAAGGGAAGAGAATGCTGGTTTTTTCTTATCCTTGGCAATACGAGGAAGCTCCTGAAACAATCATAAACTATTTGAGGCAACAAGCTCGGTGGCGAAAAGGTTGGGTAAAAGATGCAATGAATTATAACGTGAAAGTCAACTTCCCAAACATTTGGCATTTCTTCCGTGAATTAAGGTGGTGGTATGTCACTTACTCCCTGGTTTTTCTTTCGTTTGTCTTAGGTGTTACATCACTTCCAACCATAATACGTTTGCCTCTTTGGACGGCTTTATTTCTCGGTGGAACTGTTCTATGTGGGTTTCTCTCAGTTCTCCTTTTAGTTGTGATTTTACCTTACTTAATCGAAACACAATATCGTCCTAACTTCAGCAAAATATATGGCTTTCTTAATATGGCTCAATGGATACTGTGGGGTGCTCTCACATTGAAAGGCTGGCTTGAAATAAAAATCGGCTTCAAGCCTCTGGGTTGGTATCGCACTAAAAAGAGGGGCATCTTCAACCTCATGGAATTTTTAAGGAGGTTAATCGGAAAATGAGCTTGCCGAAAGTTGGTTACGCAAAAGGAACGTGTTCACGATGCGGCAAAACTTATAGTGTGCCGAGACCCGCTTTCCCAATTTATTGCGACTGCTGGAAATATTGTCCCCTTTGCGGCCAAGAAATGACGCCCTATACGCCGGATTTAACGCCGAGCATTTATGATCCTGATAAGGGCTTGAAGGTTGTTATGGTGTGCTTGGATCATACGCCACCCTACTATAGCAAGGACTTGCCAGTGGAGGTAAGGCTGAAGTGAGCATGAGGGCCGAGGAGCGTTTTAGGCTTGCAAAAATTGTTCTCCGCGAATTAAGGGATGAGCCCCTGTCTTGGACTGAGTTGGAGAAGCGCATGCTTAGGCAGTGCGGAACCCACACAAAGTTTCGCAACCTGATGCGTTGGCTAACAAAAAACAACTACATAGTCAAGACGGGCGGAACAGGAACCCGAGCACCCTACAAGGCCAACCAAGAAAAAGTCAAGTACCTAATAAACGGGGAAATTACCATCAAAATATAAATTAACATTAGCGTCGCAAATTGCAAAATAGTTTTCGAAAGGTTGGCTTTAAATTAGGCGTTTAGGTGTCGGTGTTGTTAACACTTATGGTTTTGTGGGCAGCATAGGTGCTTGCAGATTCTTAACTTGGTCGTCCATGATTTTTAGAATTTCTTCAATGGCTCTTCCCTGCTCAGGATCATAGTAGGCTTCGCCGCACTGGGAGCAGACGTCAGTCTGAATATCACGGATAATAACGCAGTAGTCTCCCCTCGTAACTGTGAAGTTTTTCTTTCCTTTCACGATGTCTCCGCCGCAAAAGTGGCACTTCGCCATTCATGTCTTCCTCCTAGCCTTAATTTGGCTAGCGGGTTGTTATTGTGGCTTTTATCGGTAGGTCGATTCTTTGAGGCTTTTTTGTGTGCTTAAATCTTTTCATGAAGTTTAGTATGGTGAAGCCTACAATTTCTCCGCTTTCTGGGTTTACCCTTACGGCAATATCATTTTCCAGTTCTTTTGAGATGGCTTTTTGGGGCTCTCCGATGGAAACATCGAGTACGTCTCCTTCTTGGTCAAAAAAGAAGGTTATTTTTCCCTCCAAATCTCCTCACCTATTTTAATTCTATCTGTGAAGTAGCTTGTGACTACGAATCCCTTATCATTTAGTATCTTTACTGCCACCATTAAATACTTTTCAGTCACAGGAGTTTCTTCAAAGAGGCGGTAAAACAACCAGACCTTATCATCATATGTGCTTCTTCTAACTATTTGCGGTGAGACCAGGGTTTTCTTCATTTTCTCTTTCTCTTCGAAGACCTCTGGATGCCTAGTGCAAACGTGATTGTATTTTTCCTCTGTAAGACGAATCTTTTTATCGAATTTTGAAACAACATCAAAAATAACCTGCTCTTCATCCCTATCTCTCAAAGTCATTAGCCTCCTAAACCCATGCAATCAAACATGACCATGACATATTCAACCATCTGATTTGTAAGATTTGCCATTCAAATTCCACTTATTATTACCGCGCCGCTATTATAATAAACGGAGAAATCACCATCAAAATATAGGATTAAATTTTAGCGTCTTCTTAAAAAATGCTTTAAAAAAGCGCCTTTTTTCCGTGAAAATAGCTTAAATAACCTCGTTTTTATAAAATGTCTCCAGAGCGTGCCTAAATGACTTATTCAACACCGTCGGATGTAAGGCGTTTTGCACCCGTAGAAAAGTCAGTTATTTCTGACACGGAAATAAATGAGTATATTGCTGATGCCGACGCCCAAATTGATCAGGAGATAGGCGCTTTCACGGAGCCCGTGCCAAGGCGAATAAAGCGGCTCAGCGCCCTCCTAGCCGCAAAAGATATTCTAGGTAGGCCAGACGTTGCCATTTCGTTTTCGGCTGGCGACTTTTCTGAGGCCGAAAGCAAGGAGGAGTTAATCGCCATTTTAGACATTGAAATCGAGAAAATCTGTCGCCATTATCAAACAGGCTTAAGAAAGGTGTAGCGGCGCATGGTTCGATACATCAAAAAATATCAGAGGCAGACGTTCACTTGGGTCGACGGACTCATAAAAAGGGAGACGGCTCAAAAAATTAGGGACGCCCATTTCACTGACATTGTTTTCCGAGACAGGGAAAGCCGAACCCCAAACTATAACGAGGCAATAAACGTAAGCAACTTACACGAAGTTGGACTAAAAGCCTGGGGCTTCATCCAATGCCCCAATCATGGCGAGGACTTTAACTCATACTTTACGACTAAAAAGGCTGACTTTCCCCACGTTGACGGCTTCTACATAGACGACACCCAAATAATTTTTGAGACAGGCGGCAACACGGCAGAATGGAACCAGATGGCGGAATCCGCCTACAACGTTCTAGGAACAGAAGGCAAAGACGTCGTCATCGAAGCCTTAGCCGGATGGAACGGCCAATGTCCAGACCCCTCCCAACTCATTGCCAAAGACTTCGATTATTACGCCGCCATAGATCACAATTATACAACCGAAACTTGGCCTCAATGCACAACCAAGGGAATTTACATTTGGCTATACAAGAATGCTTCAACCGTTTCCCAAAGCCAAGTCGAAGCCATATACGCTCAAGCAGGAGCACTTGCATGCAAGAGAATGACGGTTTGGCAGTGGTATTTCGCTGGTGAGCCCGACGCAAACCCAGAAAGCTGCAGCATATGCTACTATCCCAAATTAATCGCCATCATTACGGAGCAAAACAAGGCGTTCCTCGGACCCCTCGCAACCGTGGCTGAACTAGAGAAAAAAGAAATCACTCCTTCATCCCAATTTGACAAAAGAGCCCAATCTGAAGGCCTAGACATCAACATAATTCAACTTACAAGCATGAGCTTGGACCCCTATGGGAACCCTGCCTATTCTGAGGCAGCTACAACAGTTAAAGGCTTTGTCACACTCTTAGGTCGGGAAAAGGCAACTCCTACAGGAACCGTAAACCTTGGAAAAGCCACTTTCTTAATCGGTTTGAATGTAGTCGTCCTGAAGGATGGCTACGAAATAAGCTACGGCGGCACAAGATGGAAAATACTGGCTGTTAACCCGAAGCGATCACACCTAGAAGTTTTGGCAGAAGCAAAAATCGAAAAGGAGGCTAAAGTAGGATGACTGTAACTGCTCACGACTTCACCGAAATGACTTCATTCCCCACGGGTTGGGAAATCTACACCAACAACGTCGCCTACGAGTTTGGAAAAGGCGGCTTAACAATCACTCCTACGGGCAGCGGCTATCACTGGATGTTCGCAGACGAAATTCCAGCCAGCCAAATTCAAGTAGTAAAATTACGTTTAGCTACACCCCTGCCCAATGTGGCTGGACTGACCGCAGGGACGCAATTAGGCTGGATGGCTCAAGGAGCAAACATGGGAACAGCCTCCTTCTCCCTTAGAATCAATGGAAACACGGGAGAATTAATCGCACATGCTGGGGCATCACAAAAGGCTAGCGGAATCACCTATGCCCTCACTGAAATCAAAGCCATCTACGTTCAGCGTCCCACGCAAACAGAAATGAAAGTAGCCATAGAACTGCTGGACGGAACCCTAAACGTGCATGTGCTTGAAATGCCGAGCACCACTTACACCATGAGAAACGACGCTGTAGGCTTCCTCGTTTATGTGGCTGACGCTCCGAGCACCCTAGTTCTAAGTCACCTATGTCTAAGCCCTCAACAAATGATTGAACATGCATTTATGGATCCCAAGCGGGCATTAGTAAATCTGCTCTCCGAAAATTGGGCTGAAAAAATGGTGGATTTCACGCCAAAATTCAGCACAGACTGGTACGACCGCAAGGAAGAAATGCCTCAAATCATGGTTAGCCACGTAGTAACCCCATCGCGGTTTCTAGGCATAGGGCAAACGCCGAGAAGATTTGACGCGAATTATGCAATTGACGTTTGGAGCAAGGGTGACAACGCAAAACGCTGGAAAATGGTCAAAGAAGTTGATCGCATAATCGCAGAAAAGCAACGTAACCTGGGAACAGATCTCGACTTTGTTCAGGTTTCAAACTGGCGGGACTTAGACGAAGTTGATGTCACGCCAAAAATTTATCGGAGCCAAATTTTGGTGAGGCTCCTTTACTTCAAGTCCTAGTCACATGAGGTGAAAAAATAAAATGGAGAGTGAAAATGGAACATGTCAGTAAGATACAAGGGCAGAGACGAGATACCAGTGGCTTTCACGCCCATAACGGAGGACAATTATGGCGGCGGAGCCTTTGCCGGAAACACAGGAACAAGATTCGGCTGCGTGGAGGAGCTAGTGCCTCATTATGACCCGGAGATCAATCCCGTTTACGTTCTGCGGGACGGAGGCAACCAAGGGCTTCCCTTTCTACTGAGTCGTCGGAAAAACGTTCGTTTGAGAATGACCTGGCTTCAGCCCACCTATGAGGTGTCTGGTCAAAGCTTTCTGCAACACTATCTTCTTAAAGACCCGGGCGTAGACGGAGGAGTCCCCTGTAGCAACGTCATTATGGAAGCCGTGATAAAAAGAGACGCCAGCAACATCATAAGCCTCACCTGGAAAGGGCTAAAAATTAATGTATGCACCGTGAGAGGCAGCATCGGCGAACCGCAAAGATGGACCGCAGAACTCATAGGCAAAAGCATGGCCATCAACAATGCGCAACAATACAACGCCTTCGCTACAGACTTCACTCAAAAACCCTGGATGTGGAACGACACATACGTGCAGTATGACGCGGGCTCTGGGCTAACTCTATTCCCAGATTTAACGGACTATGAGTTCCGATTTGAAAACGGCTTAAAGCCCAACTTCGTCTTCAACAGCGCCGGATCCCTAGAGTTGACAAGCCTAGAACAGACTCTTCAAACTGCCACGGCGCGATTAACGGCAAACCTAACCAGCAAAGCCTTTTTGGACTACTTACTTAACCTAACAGAATTGGACCTTAAACTCGTTATGCCAGACAACAAATACATTCTCCTAAGCGACGGAAAATTCCGCTCCGTTGAGCCTACAATTGAGCCCGAGGACCTCATCGCCCAAAAACTTGAATTCATGGCTAGGTCTTGGAGCCACAACCTCTAGGAGGCGAAAAGCAATGCATACAGAGGAAGTTGAAATAGACGGACACAAGTTCCGCTTCCGCACATGGAACTACGGTATGAAGCAGGAAGCCATGCAAAAAGCAGTGAAATTCGTTCCCTCGCAAATGGACCCCAACACGTTAGAACCCGTAATTGACCCTTGGATTCTCAACGATCAGCTTCTAATCAAAACACTGGTTGAGTGGGACCTAAAAGACGAGAAAGGGCAGCCGTTGCCCATTACGTTGGAGAGCATTCACGCCGTAGAGCCGCCTGAACTCGTCGAAAAAATGATTACCTTTGCTCAGCGCCTAAACAACGTTTCCACTGAAACCCGAAAAAAATCGTAATGGCTGTGAAGCGCGAAAAGCCTGAGCCACTATTGGACGACGTGATCCTTTGCTTAACCATGGGCTGGACTTGGCAGGAGCTAATGCATCAACCAGCGGAGTTTGTGGACAGATTGAAAATCTACCTAAACGCGGAGTCCAGAAAGAGGCAACAGGAAATGGAACGCATGAAAAGCGAAATTGAAGGCATAAGGCCGAGATAAGCATGATCAACCTAGAAGTTGAAATGGACGTTGAACCCCTAATCCAAAGGCTCAGCAGAATCAGTGAACAGGGCAAACTTGAAACCATAAAAGCCTTGGAAAAAGCCGCCGAAATGGTTAGAGACGAGGCGAAAGCCATCTGCCCCGTCGACACAGGAAGCCTTCAACGATCAATTCGAACCTTTAAACGCGAAGTTGGCGGAGTCCTATGCAGCGTCGGCGTAAGCGCAGGCGGCTACGTGGTTAATCCCGAAACTCGGCGTACTGTGGATTATGCTGGCTTTGTGGAGTATGGAACAAGCCGCATGGCTGCTAAACCTTTTCTGCGTCCCGCCTTCGTCACTATGAAGCCTTTGATCATCGCCTTGGCAAGGGAGGCTTGGAGAAAGGTTATGGAGGCAGGGGGCCATGCCTGAGGAGAGCCTAGACATTGTGATAAATGCCAAGGATTATGCGAGTGCCACACTTCAAGGAGTTACTGTTTATCTCAGAGAGTTGGGCACGGCTTCCATGATGGTGGTCAGTAATGTTGCCACGCTTACACGGGAACTCGGACTCGAATTGCCCCTTCTAAACGAAGTTATGCGCGCCTTCCACATTGTAGAAACAACCATAAACCTCGCTGGCGCCGCCATAAAAGCCTATGAGCTTTTAACTCGAAGCGCCACAGCCGCCACCATCGCCCACGCAATTGCACAGCATGGATTAAACGCCGCCTTAGCGGTTACAGTTGGTTTGTTGACCATGGGCGTCGGATTAGGACTAGCCGCGGCAGCCTATGAAACTTTAGCTCCGAAGTCAAACGTCATAGCCACAGGCGGTTCAACTCACCAAACTATTAATGTTTACTTTGAGAATCGAGCGCCAATAGGCAGTGAAATTGACAAGGAGAGGCTTTTGCGAGATTTAGGAAGCGTCGTAGCTGAAAAAACCAGAAGGGCGGGATACTACTGATGTCGAGTCCGGACGGAGCTAAATACAAAATCGAAATTTACGAGCGCCCAATAGGCTTTCTGGATGATAATTTTCGTGGCGGCTGGGTTCTCATTCGTTCCGCTGCCAGCCAATCCTTCGTGAACAATGGCGGTTTAGTCGCTGATTTAGGCGTGATGAGCGTAACGGAGTCTGGGCTGTCAGACGGCTGCGGCTACGAAAGAAACATTGAGAGCCTTAACCTCAGCACCGATACTTACAGAAAGTGTAGAGTGCGTCTGAAGGGCGCGGGTTACAACCCCATGTATTATGTTCTCGTAACCTTCACTGATGCCACCACCGTTAACGTAGGCTGGGCGCCTGCTCCTTCCGAAATGACAATCGTAACCCTTAGCCTGCCAACCGGAAAGACTATACTAAAAATAGAGCTGTTCGCGAGGGCTGGAAACGGGGGCAACAACCAGTCAGCCACGGTTTACTATGACTACGTAGCCATCATTAAAGACGACCCAATAGTGCCCACTGAAGTTGAAAGCCTAGATATGGAACTATGCGCCACCACAGCCATTTCAGGCTTCAAATTCACACTCCTAAACCACAGGGGCATATACACGGAGAAGCCTTCAGTCGGCGACCTAGCCATGATCTACCTAGCGGCTAAAGACGAAAACCTCGACCAAAAGCTCATCGCGGGATACATAACCGACAAAGAAGTTTCAGGCGACCCAGAAAATCCGACTGTGACTATGAGTGGCTCAGACCTTGGGCAAATTCTTCATGACAGAACCTTCACGAAAAAATATGAGACCGCCACGAAAATAAGCCAAATCGTAAAGGACATTCGAGATCAAGAGCTGACTGAACTGACGGTTGAGGTTGACCCAGACACCGACAATTCTATAACGCCAGAATTCAACGAGGAAGGCGTCTTCAACCTCCTAAGGAAATTGGCGAACGCAGCGCAGAAGAACGGCAGGTATGGCTACGACTTCTATGTGGACCCCGCTGGTTGCCTACACTTCGTGCAGAACCCAAAATACACGTGCCAAGAAAGAATCTACGCGGGAATATTATACGACGACTTTAGGGGAAACTTGGACAAGTGGATTATCATGAATGGAACGTGGACCATAGAAAACGAAGAACTGAGCCAAAGCGAAAAAGCATCAGACTTCAAACGAACATGGGCTGGAAAGGCTTCTCTGCAAGACTACACGGTCAAGGCGGACGCAAAATACGTGGCGGACGGAAACAGCCAAATAGGCATAGCCTTCAGAGCGCAAGACGAAAACCATTTTTATGCGCTTTTAATTGACAAAGCCAACGGAACCCTACAATTATATTGGACAGAAAACGGCGGAGCCACCCTAAACCCTATTGGATTAGCAGTAACAGGCCTAGTCTTCAATGACAACCAATTCTACGAACTAAAAGCCCAACTGGAAGGAAACACCATAAAATGCTACCTAAACAATGAACTAAAGAAAAATGAAGCAGACACGCATTACGCAACGGGAAAAATCGGCTTACTAACTAGGCAGACACATGCCCACTACGACAACATAGAAGTCAAAGCCGCAAACGAACCACCATACAACATCAAAAAAATAACATGGAAAGAAACCACAGAAGACGTAGCCAACCAAATCCAACTCCTAACCCACGAAGCAGAATACACGCCAAAAGACAAAGACGCATGGACAGAAAACACCGAGAATTGGGAAGGTTTTCCAGAACTATCAGTTGAACTTTCCGTTGACAACACCGATAAAAAAGTAGGAAATAACAGCATTTTAGCAAGCTTCACATCAATAGGCACTGTGCTTAGGCTAAGAAGAAAAGTCAGCATAGATATTTCTCTTTTTAAGAAGATTAAACTTTGGGACAAATGGAGTTTTACAGGACCCGCAGACTGGTTCATTATTCGGCTAGGAAGCGACAACTCACCTCTAGATTATTACGAAAAGAAGTTATGGGTCGGGCAAACGGCGGGCGTTCCAAAGCCTTGGGGCACTCAAGAAGTTTATGAACTGAAAGACTTTACGAAGGTAGGAAACCCAAGTAATGATATTGTCCTACTTGAGATAATGTTTTCAAATGTCACTGAGAACCTCGGTAGTGGTTACGTGAAAATCGATGGTTTACATTTTGCCGTAGATCCCTTAGTTAAGACAAGTTCCGACAGCGAAAGTCAAATCAAGTATGGAAAGAAAGAACGTGATTTTGAAGATTTCACCATCACAGACGAAAACTTTGCACAATACATGGCTAATGACCTATGTCAAGCTTTGAAGAACCCAATTAAACATGTCCACGTGCTTGTGCTCGGAAGAGCCCAAGAAGGTTATAGACCGCCAGCCCAAGTTAGACTGTCCAGTGCGAAGGACAACATTCAATATGAATACTTTAAGATCCTTAAGGTCCGTCATCATTATGTTACATCACGAGATGAAGCGCCCTTGTATATTTGCGATATTGACTTGATAGTTGCCGAGAAAACCGATGGAAGCTGTGAGATTCCAATAATGAAAGAGCCCTGGAGCATCAAGGCACTTAAGCTATCTGCAGAGTTAGCAAGGCGTCTAGATTCTGTTGCCAGAAAGGGGTATTATTGGTATTAGGTAGTGACTCAATGCCCCGAAGATCAAGAAGAACGCGAGAAGAAATTACATATGAAATACTAAAGATATTGAAAGCAGTAGATAAATCTCCAATTTCCCATATTATGCAGAAAGCACGATTAAACTATTATCAGGCGAAAAATTACCTCGCTAGCCTAACGAGTAAAGGATATATTGTGGAAAAAAATGGCTTTTATATCTTGATTGATATGGGCAGAGAGTTCATCAATCGATATGAAGCCCTAAAATTAATTAACAAAAAATTTACTTCGGATCATCAAGTAAGAACCTCTTGAACGATCGTTAGATTATACGTTAGCGTAAAATTATAGGTTCCCTTAGCCTTTAAAGACACATAATAAGAATGAATAGGATTTGCATTCATGTCAATGCCCAAAATCGCGTAACTCGTTGATAAAAATCTAAAATTTTTTTCACTTATAAGTATCTGAAGGGTTTGGTCCTCTAATCGAAGGTACTCAATTTCTACGATTTCCTCATTTTCATAATTGGTCACGTTAGCTTCAAGGGAGATGTGCAGGAACCTTACGGTGGCTTTGTTTGAAACATTTTCTATGAGGAGTTTATTAACATAGGCTTCATATTTCTTGCTTGTTTCGTTAAGCACGCCGATTAGTGTTCCTGAATGTTGTTGTTTTAGGTAGAGTTGGGGGTATTGTTGTTGGGTTTGGATTATTCCTGCGTTGATTAGGGTCCAGATTATGATTAGTGAGGTTATTGTTGAAATTATTATGGTGAGGAGGAAGTCTTTGAACCGCATGGAACAGAGTAGTATGCTTAGCTCTTATTATTTTTTTCATGAAAACCTTTATATTGGACTGTGGATTATGTTGACCTCGAGTGCCATTTTGCGCATTTGTTAAGCGCAGAATGTTTTAGTGTCTAGCAAACATGAGAATGAAAGCTTTTAAGGGAAGCCTAAAGGGAGCGAGGAAGCGTGACTACTACGTCGTCTGTTAAAAGCGAAGCCGAGATTAGCCAAACCATTTTGAGTCATGTTCCAAAGGAGGCTGAGATCACCCGCATTGAGTTTGAGGGACCAGCCTTAGCCGTCTATACGAAGAGGCCTGAGGTTCTTGTTGAGCAGAGCTACATTGTGGCGGAAATCGTCAACCTAATTAGGAAGAGAATTGTTGTGCGCTCCGATCCTTCAGTTAGGCTAGTGGAAAAGGATGCTGAGCGAATAATTATGGAGGTCGTTCCAAAAGAGGCGGAAATCACGAGCGTGAACTTTGACCCCAGCCTAGGCGAAGCAATCATAGAAGCTAAGAAACCAGGCTTAGTCATCGGCAAAAATGGGACGATTCTACAGGAAATCGTTAGGCAAACAAAGTGGAGACCCCGAATTCTTAGAACTCCACCTATTCCCTCCAAAATTACGGCTCACATTAGGTATTTCGTCCACTCTGAAAGCAAAGAACGAAGCAGAATAATGCGCACAGTTGGAGAAAGAATTTTTAGGCCCATGATTTATGGAGCTGGAGACGTTCGAATAACGGCGCTAGGCGGGTTCCAAGAGGTTGGGCGATCAGCCATTCTTGTGCAAACTAGGGAAAGCCAAGTGCTCATGGACTGTGGAATTCATCCAGGGTCTATGAGCCCGCTTGACGCTTATCCAAGGTTTGATGCAGGTCAATTTGACTTGGACACTCTGGACGCCGTGGTCATAACCCATGCGCACCTCGACCACTGTGGATTCCTTCCCTTCCTTTTCAAGTATGGCTACGACGGACCCGTATACTGTTCAGCTCCCACCCTTAGCCTCATGACTCTGCTTCAACTGGATTATTTGGACGTTATGAGCAAGCAGGGAGTGATGCCGCCCTACGACCAGAAGGACGTGCGGGAAAGCGTACTCCATACACTTCCATTAAGGTATGGACAGGTGACAGACGTAGCCCCCGACATCCGCGTAACCCTGCACAACGCTGGGCACATTCTAGGCTCGTCAATAGTCCATTTACACATTGGAGAAGGCCTACATAACATTGTCTATACTGGTGACTTCAAATTTGAGAAGACCATGCTTCTTGAGCCCGCCGCCACGGAGTTTCCAAGAGTCGAAACAATCATAACTGAAAGCACCTATGGGGCTCTCCAAGACGTAATGCCCACTAGGATGGAAGCCGAAGAAAAGCTTACCTCCATCATTAACAAAACTTTGGATCAAGGGGGAAAGGTTTTAATTCCAGTTCCAGCCGTGGGCAGAGCCCAAGAAATTATGCTGATCTTAGACGGATACATGCGGCGTGGAGTGCTGAAGGAGGCGCCCATTTTCCTTGAGGGCATGATCTCTGAGGCAACAGCCATTCACACGGCTTTTCCCGAGTATTTGGCTAAAACTGTTCGAGACAGCATTCTCTACGAAGGAGTCAATCCGTTTCAGTCTGATTACTTTACAGTCGTGGAGCATCCAAGTGCGAGGGAGGAAATCATAGAGGGGGAGCCGAGCATCATCATTGCGACTTCTGGCATGCTTGAAGGCGGACCCGTGATCGAATACTTTAAACGCTCGGCGTCAGACGAACGCAACGCCCTAATTTTCGTCAGCTACCAGATTGATGGAACCCTGGGAAGCAGAGTTCAGAAGGGCTTAACTGAAACCTCCATGATAAACACTGAGGGAAAAGTCGAGATCATAAAAGTTGGCTTGAAAGTTGAGTCTATCGAGGGCTTTTCTGGTCATTCAGACAGAAGGGAAATAATAAATTACATTCGCAGAGTAACGCCTAAACCCGAAAGAATAATTGTTTGCCACGGCGAAAGGTCGAAATGCTCAAGCCTAGCCAACGTGCTCTACAGAAAGTACAAGATCGAAACTAGAGTTCCAAGCGTCCTAGAAACGGTTAGGCTGCGGTAGGAACCTCAGCTTCAGATGTCGTGCTTCTCCGCCAAATTCGGACAAAGGGCGGCGTGACTACAACGCGTTCTTCGCCGAGGCGGGCGATGTCCCCCTCAACTGATTGAACAAACTCGCTCAACTCATCCACTGCTCGCTTAACGTCCTCTATGCTTTTCTTGGCGAGGGGAGTAACTCTTATGACAAGGATGTTTCCCGATTTAACCTCCTGTTTTATAACGTCCAAATCTTCAAGTTCACGCAGGGGCATAGCCTTAAAATAAACTTTCGGCGGAAGACTAGGAGTAAGGGCAGGGGCAGGACTTGGAGCGGGACTAACAGGAGCCTTCGAAACTGCTTCGGGCTCCTTCTCAGCCTTACCAGTTTTTACAGACTTTCCAAAAAGCTTTTCAATCTTTTTTCCTAGGCGCGGCAAACACTGCACCTTCTAAATACATTTAGTTGTAACGCGTTAACTTAAGGTTTCCTAATTTCCCCTATTAGGTTCGCCTCAACGAACTTGCTTCGTTCAGCTAAAAACTGCTAATGCAATTATGCATATGCTACAGGTCTCACCGAATCTGTAAGCGAGCCACTTCTAAGGCTTTCTACATTTGTCAAAGGCTTTTCAATAGGTTCCACAGTTCATCGCCCACAAAATGCATGTTTTTCGCTATTTTCCCGTGGGTAAGGTTCTTCGCAACTTGTGAGTTGACTAGGGCGACGCCTATCGCTAATGGTTTTTCATATCGTTCGTCCACAACGAGTAGGAAGTCTCCCTCGTTAAAGTTTCCATTAATACGGACCACGCCCGGAGCCATAACGTCGGCCCCGTTGCAAATGTGCGAAACTGCGCCCATGTTCACAACGATTTTTGGAAGAAAGGTGAAAAGCTTCTCAAACTTCAGCGTGGGAAAAAGCATTTCGTTGGACTTTGCCATTATGGGCTTTTCGTTGACGAAGAAGATTTCGGCGACTTTGGTTTCAGCTCGCTCAATGCGTGGCTTAGGCCCAAATAGCTCGTAGGGGTTCACTTTGAGTTTTTTTGAAATGCTGGCGAGGAATTGCTCCGCTTCCTTTTCTTTTAGGAAATGCCGCCGAGGAAGGCTTGGCATGGCAACACCGTTTATTTGTGCAATAACTTTAAATTATTAATGGAACCTTCTTAAAAGGACAAGTAGCAAATGCGTAGAAGGGCAAAGTATGAGCGAGATGACTATCCAGATTTTGGAGGAAAGCTTAGGAAAAACTGTTCTCGTAAGGTTGAAGGGCGGAAAAAGCCTGCGTGGCAAACTTAAGGGCTTTGATCAGCACCTAAACCTGGTCCTTGAGGAAACGGATGACATAACAGACAAAGAGAACGTTAGAAAGCTAGGCGTCATAATTGTGCGAGGGGACAACGTCATAATAATTTCTCCGCCTCCAAGGTGAAGGAACAGTGGGAAAAGGCACGCCTGCTTTTGGAAGGCGCATGGGGAAAACCCTCCACATTAGGTGTAGAAGATGCGGAAGAAGAGCCTACAACGTAACCAAGAAGCGATGCTCAGCCTGCGGCTACGGAGAATCACCGAAAATTAGGCGATATTCGTGGCAGACAAAGAAACTCAGCAGAGAAAGGCTCGATTAAACTAAATATGGGTTTTAAATAAGCTAAGATTCTTAGCACTCTTGATTAAGTTGAATTTTGTTGTGTATGTGCCATTAATCTTTTGAGATATTTGCTTTGCGGAAAATGATGCACGCGAACTAACAATCTACGTTTGGAAAAGTATAGTACTTTATGTTATGATTTTCTGCCTTCTTTTTATATATTTTTAATATATCTGGGTTAGATTTTCTGTCTAAGATGATTAGGTAAAGCTGACAATCTTTATTCTTATCTCTAATCATAACTAGTTTTTCTATATCTTTGTCGATTGTTTTGTTTCTATATACCTTGATTTTGACCTCGATTATTGCGTGAAAGGCTTCTACTGGATATGATAACATCCTCCAATACTTGAGTTCTCCAGAGCGCGCGTGCTGATCTTTCTTCGCTTTCTCAAGGGCTTCAAAAAATTTCGTCTTTGGATTTATTAGCGAAAGATCCACTCTAAAACCGCTCTTTGCAGTTTGCTGCTTATACCAACCAATTTTCCCGCCTTTTTCCTCCGTGATAACCAACTGATTCTCAACACTTTCATAAAATGGTCTCAGTTCTGAATGAATTCTAAATTCTTTTGGATTGCAGTTTCTAGTGAGTATTGAATAAAGTTTACAAATTACATCATTCTCAGTCAAGTAAGAGCATTCATTTTCATCATATTCTTGCATTAACTCTTTTATTGAGTTTCCAATAATTTCTTCTTGAAGGCTCATTCTAACGAACACCGAGAACTAGTTTCTTGCTGTATTAATAAATAATTTTATGTTTAGTAAATGGTTTTGCGCGCGCACCTCTATTTTGAACTCCGCATGGATGGAAAGAATTAAAACGGAAAGGCAGCCATATTAGAGTAACGGGGAGAAGGTTTGTCTTTAGAATCTAAGTTAATGGTCTCAGTGGAGTCTGTTATGAGGGCTCCGCCCGTCACCGCTTCATTCTCAGACAATGCTTCAACTGTCGTTAACAAAATGGTGACACGAAACGTCGGCGCCATCATCGTGGCTAGCGGCGGGAAACCCGTTGGAATAATAACGGAGAGAGACATCCTCGAAAGGGTTGTTAACGCCCACAAGGATCCAGATAAGATAAATGCAAGCGACATAATGTCATCGCCCATCATAACAATTGAGTCCAACAAGTCTCTAATAGATGCGCTCAAAATCATGCGAGACAAACGCATAAGAAGGTTAGCTGTGACTAAGGGCGGAAACCTGATAGGCTTAGTAACCGAGAGAAGAATATTAGACTCCGTGGTCTAGCAAGCCAGAAGGTCTCTGGCGTCACAAAGGTTCTTCATGCATATTTTACTCTCTAAATGTATTATTGGCAAAGACAACGCTCAATGGTTTAGCTAAGTTTGAATTCTTCGTGAAGCGCTTGAACTGCTTCCTCGCCGTCAGCCTCCTTGAATACAAATGAAATGTTAAGCTCAGACGAGCCTTGAGCAATCTATTCTATACGTATATGGGCGACTGTTTCGTTGCTAGTAAAACGTGTTCGACGAAGTGGTCTTCGGAAAGGACGCCTACAAACTCGATTGTCTCGTTTATAACGATTTTTGGGACTCCCATAACTGAGTACTTCTGTGCCAGGTGTGGAAACTCGCCGATTTCCACCATGTCTGATTTTATGTAATCGCTTTCAAAGGCGAATTTATGGGCTAAGCTTGTTGCGATTGAGCAATAAGGACAAGTTAGGGTCACAAAAACCTGAATGTGTACGGGTTTGTTGATTTTCCTTAGCTTTTCCTTTGTTTCTTCAGAGAGGTTTGTGTCTTCTCTTGACACGTTAATTATGTCTTCTGTGAGGGATTTAAGTTCGTATCCGTGGGGAATTCCATAAAATCGTATGCCATAATCCTTTTTGCCTAAAACCGCTATAGCTGGAACCTTGTCGATTCCGAGTTCCTTTGCTTTTTCGGCGTCCTTCACGAAGTCGTAAACCATGACTTTAATTTTGTCAGATGTTTCGGCGATGCCCTCCGCTAATTCTCTGTTTTCCTTACAAAATTGGCACTCAATCTCCTGAGTGAAAACCGCCAGCATAACCTCCCCTTTAAGGCTCTTCTTAAACTCCTCCCTCAAATACTCCTTATCTTTATCCGAAATCAAATTACTCACCTTATTGAAACTAAATGAGTCATGGATTTTTATTTTGCTTTTTCTACTACTTTTTGGCGGTATGCATATTCCTACTCACTTACGCCTCCAGATTCCCCTTTTTCCAAACTTGCGCATAAATCCCACATGAAAGTGTCATGAGTTGGTGCTGCATTCATTTGCGAATGCTTGATTTGGCTTTACGGAAAGAAATTGCCAAAGGATGCCAAATTTGATAGAGATTCATTTTGACTTCTATGAAAGCTTTATCTCGCCGCTGCTAGAATGACCGCTCTAGCGATCAGCGAAGCACCGATGAGCATTATTATTGTAGTCCAGAATACAAACCATGTTGTAGCCGTTGTCGTTTCATTAAGGAATGTGTAGATGAGAAAGCTTGCTCCCAACCAGAAAACAAGGTTTGACGCATTTTCCGCTTTTTTGCTTAATGGTGAACCTACGGAAAATCTCAGCACCAAAATTACGATTTCGAAAAGACCCCAGATTAAACTGAATTGCCCTACGGCTGAATAGACCACTGAATGTGCACCAGGAGATGCTGGCGCAGGAAGAAGAATATCCGTATTAGGAACACTCACGGTGCCAAAGTCACGAAAGAAAGCTAGGATGTTGTCAAAAAGATTAGGCATGGTTACAAAGATCGTTCCGACAAGAATAAAGAAAAAACCTGCAGAAACGCTGCTGAAGAGACCTTCTCTATATCTGGGTTGAACCACCTTAGGACTTTCGTTCAATTCATTCCCCTTAATCAAAGTATTTTGCAATATGAGCATATAACGTTTCTTTATTAATGATTTAGGCGCATGCTTAAATACTCAGTTTCCAATAAAAGGAAATAAATGGATCAAGGTGAAGAGTATGTCATATTGTCCTAATTGTGGTAATAAATTAGATGAGGAAATGGCCTTTTGTCCAAAGTGCGGCGCCCCCTTAAAAGTTAAGCAGCCTCCTGCCGAAGCAGCGCGTATTCCTGCACCAGTCAGAACTGAGAAAGCAGAGAAACATGAGAAGGGAGAGAAGGAAGAGAAGAGAGAGAAAACAGAAAAATACGAGAAGCGCGAATTCGGGTTCATGGGCCCGCTAATTGTAGGCCTAATCTTGATATTCTTGGGCTTAATGTCCTATCTTCAATTAACTGGTTTCATTGGAAGGGAAATTGCAGGGGCTTTATTCCTCTTTATAATTGGGATAATAATCATAATTGTGGGAATATACGCAGCGATGATGGCGGCGAGGAGACACCCTAGGACTTAGAGGAACCATCCGAAAAACAGCCTATAGAGCGTGTGTTCTATAAGCGTTGAGGTGTTATGTCTCCCAATCACGTGGAAATAGTTTTTCCCAGCCGCTTCTATTAAGTCTCCAATGTCGTATCTCGGAAACATGCAGGAAGAGATTATCAGTTTGCCCCACTCGCCACGTTTGAGTTCATATAGCATTTTTGTTCCTCGGCTGGTTTCAACCTCGAAGAAGTACTTGTCATAGTTTGGCGTAACATATGGTAGATCATCGATTTGCTGTGCAAAGACTCCTTCTGTTGCGCTATAAATCTCGACGACTGGGATTTGTCCAAAATATCTTCTGAGAATAGGTGCATACTTGAACTGTATTTTTCGCACACTTGTGCAGAACAAAGCCCTGAGACTCCACAGTTCTTTGGGCTTTCTTCCGTGTTTTTTCTTAACGTATCTTGCAAAGGATAGAATAACTGGCGTGACCCCCATTGCAGCGGTCACATTCTCGTTGAGCGCTTTCTGATAGATTAGTTCAAATCTCTTTTCCCAGTCTTGCTTAGTGATTCCTGAACCTAAGGCGTCTATTTCCTCTTGCCGAGGCAGAAGACTGACCTTATTAAGCATTGGATTGAGTCGTGCGTAGGTACCAGAACTGTATCCGTAGGTTATTGTTTTTCCACCTATAACAATTGTGTGAACTTGGGATGGAAAATTGAGGTTAAGAATCCTTCCGGTGAGAAGTTTAAATTCTTTTTTTCTCAGCACGTAATTTACTAGCGCTCTTGCTCCACACGTGAAAATCTGTTCAAGATGGGTTTTGGTTGCAGGTAACACTTTTGCAGAACCTGTTGAGCCTCTCGTCATGACCCAGCACACAAGCGGTTCAGGAAGAATAGCAGCGTAATCGCCCTTTTGAACCTCAGCAAAATACGGGTTGAGTCTTCTATAATCTATGATGGGAAAATTGGCTCTGAAATCTACGATTTCTTTAATTTCAGAGGCGTGGTGGCTCTTTCCATAACGAGTTTTTTCATATTTCTCAACCAATTCCAAGAGGACTTGTCTTTGAGACTCCTGAGGCTTCTTTAAAGACTCATACCATGAGCTTATTATAGGTTGAAAGATACCAAGACTGTGTTCTTCCGGAAACATTTTGGATACGGAAAACAATTTAGATTAATCTGCTTATATGTTTCATCTTCTTGGCAGAGTGCTGCACGCTAAAGATGAATTTATCTTTGTTTTTGAGCCTCTTAGTCAATTCATAGTTACTCTTACTCACGACTATACTGTCAAAGACTGTGAAATTTCACGTCATGAAATATCATGAGTATGTCTTGGTCTTCAGAAAACCATCGAACCGTTAAGTTTATAAATTATTACTGTCATGGTAATACTTATGTCCTATTATGAATTGTGGAACGTTTTATGGAACTGGAAGAGAGAGTTCACCGCGAAGGAGTTCTCCTCAATCTTCGTTAGTCCTGACCCTAACAAGGTATTGCATGACATGACGAAGAAGGGTTTGTTGGAGAGGGTAGGTTGGGGTAAGTATAGGGTTAACTCTCCTGAGGAATACTTGACTAAAAAGATCAACGTATCCAGAGCCTACGACTTTTTGAAAGAGGCTGGTATGGAATATGCCTTGACAGGACCTGACGCCGTGTTCTTCTGGACTAAGGGAGGGTATCAGGTCGACAGGTTCTTCGGTTTCTATCCGATCCACTTGAAGGTTAAGAAGAACGATTTGAAAAGATGGGAGAGGTTCTTCAGTTTAAAGAAGCAGAGGTTCCATGTCGAAGGTCAGCCTGTGAGAGAGACTTTATTCGGTTTGTTCTATGTCTTGTATCCTCAGCCAGGATTCAAGGCTGACGATGTCGGTGGTTTTCGAGTTGACTCATTGAAGGATACGGTGAAGTTCTGTCAGGGAAAAATCTATTCCTACGAGCCAGCTTTGGAAATGTTGGATGAGATGTACAGTTTAGGCTTGAAGGTTGAGTATAGAGAAGAGAAAACCAACTTTTAGTGTTCGAAATGGGATTCGTAGAAAGGGAGAACGAGATACTAAAGACGATCAAGAGTATGGTAGAAGCAAGACTCGACTTCATCGTGGTAGGAGGATACGCTGTCAGTGCTCTCGCGAGGCACAGGTTCTCAGTAGACTGTGACATAGTGATCTCAAAGAATAGACTGGAAAATTTTGAATCGACACTTGAAAGGGAAGGATTCGAGAGACATGTCGAGAGGACTGGTTTCGATGAAATGTACGCCGGAGAATTTGTGAGTTACAAGAAAGAAGTCGCCGGGCTTCCAGTCACCGTCGATTTACTCGTCAACAGCCTAGTTTGTAGAGCGACTGAAGCATCATGGAGTTGTGATTACATCAAGAAACATTCTGTCGACGCAAACATACCTGGCTTAGAAGCATCTGTGAGATGCAGAATCCCAGAGAAGGAACTACTGATCGCGTTCAAGGTTCACTCTGGTAGAAGGGCAGATGTTAGAGACATAGTCATGCTCAGAGAGAATGCAGATTTAGAGGAGGCCCTTGGTCACTTGAGGAGAGGCAACATCGAAGCACTGAAGGATCAGATCACTAGGATAATTGCTGCACTCGATGACAAGAATCTGGTGGATTCTCTGAAAGGAGTTTTCACCCTGACCGTTGATATAGAGAGACAAATAGAAAGCGCCAGGAAATTCATCGATTCTGTCTCGAGAAACCTTTAACTACTTGTTCTCGTCGGATAATTCAAAGTCTATTAATAGCGTCTAAACATCGAAAGAAGGCATAAAAAAGGCACAAAATCTGATTTTTGAATGGTGGACGGAGCTAGGTTTAAACCTTAGTCTAAATTCTTCGCTCGCAACTTGTGTATTGATGAAGAATGCTTAGGATGTATTTTGTAAATCGACTTCTAGCAATGGGGCCATGAGCAAAGTGCGACCGAGGAATTATTCCTGCCACATATCCATTCCAATTTTCATAGATTATCTTGAAATCCTTTTTAGGTATCTTTTGAACCCCGGCAGATTTAGGATAAGCGATTATATAGTTTCCACCAGCATACAGCGCTTCAAAATCTTCACCTATTTCTCCTTTGTCTACTGTCCAGTTGATAATATGCTGCTTATTTGACAGACAAGATGTTAGTTCAGACCAAAATATGTCGAAATTAGTTTTCTCTAATTTTTTCGATTTGCTTCGGAAGGACATTGTCTTTACACTATTTGGTTTTTTAATATTTCCGTTTGCGAGAAGCACTATTTCAATTTCCTTGGAGATTTTGCCGTCAGAATATCGCTTAAAGATTTCATAAAACTTGGAATCGGTCAAGATAAGGAACTTCTTTTGAGCGCTTACTTTTTCAAGCATTAGACAGGCTTTGTAGGTATCAGATATTTTGCCCGATGGGACGTTTCCACTCCTTGTTAATTGATGAGACTTTACTTCAGCAACTATCTGGCCATCTCCAGAAACAAAGTCGAAATTATGCATTGCTGGTTTTCCATCGGATTTCCAACCAATTTGCAAGTTCCTCTTAGAGAATGAAAAACCGAATTTCTTCTGCAGCCATTCTTTCCCTATTTCCTCAGCCTTTTTCCCTCTTTCATAACTTGAATTCAAGGGTAGCACACCCACCGCTAAGCATTGTTAAAGAAAAAAGATTTAAACATTGATACAAAGCAGGTTCTTGATCGCATTTCTGGAAAACTGAGAATGGCACAAATTGGATTTTTCTGCCAGAAATAGGCATAATGCAAGCTTCTTTCGTGAAAAGGAGTAATGTGGACGGGGCGGGATTTGAACCCGCGTCCTCAGCGATGCCAACGCTGCGATCATTCCAAGCTGATCTACCCGCCCCGCATTTCACGTTATGAAAAAGGCTATTAAGGATTTTGTTAACTCGCCTTAAAATGGAAAGTTAATAAGGTTAAAGCTATTTTAAAAAGTTTGAAGGGGCCGGTCGTCTAGCTTGGTAGGACATCTGCTTGACGTGCAGAAAGTCGTCGGTTCAAGTCCGGCCCGGCCCACCAACCATTAAACCTTTTCTATTAAAAATTACCTTGCATTCTTTTTTAGGTGTTTTCAGATGCGTCAGCATATTTGTTAAAATTATAAGGGCCTATTGTTCATCAAATAAGCCGGGTGTCACACCCTGTTATATAGCCCCCTCTGATGTCGCTGCGAGCAAGGGTAACGGCGCTATTCCAAGTTTGCATGAAAATTTTGATACTGATTTTTCCCAATACCCCCCTCCTCCCTTCATATTGCGCTCCATAAAGGATCGAAAACACCTTGATCTACACTCAACTACCAAACTTTGAATAAAAAGATCAATGTCTCTTTAATAGAAAAGTAACCTTCATGAAAATTATGCCCATTTAGCGGAAAAACATAAAATTAACTTTAATAAATAAAAGGTGACCACAATAAATAAAAACAGAACTAACCGCATTAGGGTTGCTAAGTGGGGCGGAATGCATGCCTGAGGAAATCTTCGACGTAGACAAGTTTGTTCAGCTTTCTGAGCGAGCGGAATACTGCGCCGTAAAACGGCTAAAGACAGCAGTTAAACTAAAGCTTCGAACGCCAAAAAAACTGTTCACGTTGAAGGTTGACCCGCCTATGGCTGAGGGCGTAGTCAAAAGGCTGCGTTGCGAAATCAGAGAAGTCTAACTCCTAGAGGAAGCGTTTTTCAAAACTAGGGGATAGCATTTTTCGCAGAAGGCCACTTTTTTCTGATCGGTGTCTAGGATGGAGTTTGAAAAGAACATGATGCATGAGGGGTTAAGGCAGTGTCCAAGCCCCAGTGTATGTCCAATTTCGTGAACAGCCTCCTTTATGGATCGTTCAATGAAAAGCTCCCTGTTTGGCGGTTGACCATAAAACTCGGGCTTCAGCCTACACAAAGATATTATCGCCGCCTTTCCTGGGCATTGAGCCTCTCCAAAAACAAAGTTCAATTGCGGCACATACAGGTCTGAGTCAGTTATTCCTAAAATGCGGTCCATAGCAGGCTCTTTGAAGAATTCAATAGTTCTCCATAAAACGCTAGTAGAGTAATATTGGCGTGTCGATGGATTGTAGGTGTCTTGAGGCGTCGGCATCGCATCCTCAAGGATTACGCAAGTAGTTTCAGGAAATACCATGCATAAAGCATTTTGAATTTTGTTCGCAATGTCCATGTCTACGGGTTCTATGCGCAAAATCGCTATCTTCATGTGTTCTCCTCAGATGGTGTAAACGCTTCCTGTTATTGGTGCCACGGCGTCCAATTCCGTTTCATTCCTTATCCATTTTGCGAGTCTTTCGCAGTTTCCTTCGGCGCCGTGCACCACAAACACCTTCGGTTTTCCTTCTAGACTTTTTATTGTGTCTTGAAGTTGGCTGGCTCCACAATGGGATGAAAAGTCAAAGTGTTCAACCTGAGCCTTAATTTTGCGTAGCTTTCCGTCTATTACGCATCTTCCCTTTTCTAATAGCTCGTTGCCTGGTGTTCCGGGAATCTGATAGCTAACGAGAAAAACGGCGTTTTGCCTCTTTTTCCCGATCTTCTGCACATAGAAGGAAGCTGGACCTCCCTTTAACATGCCAGCCGGAGTTATTATTACGCCGGGCTTTTTGGTCGCCGTTCTTCTGTCCCTGTGTCCCTCAACCCAATTTGCGGCATGCACCGCATCCATGAACAATCGGGGGTCACGCAGGTAATCCGTGTAGTTCATGAGTATCCTGTTTACTTTACGGGCCATACCGTCTATGGTAATGGAGTGCTCGAAGTGATGGGCGGCGAGTATGCAGGCGATTTCCTGTGAGCGTCCCACGCTGAAGGCTGGAACTAGGGCGGTTCCCCCATTTTCCACAACTTCGGTGACGCGTTCCACGAATCTTTTTTCTAGGCTTTTTCTGTCAGTGTGGTCTTCGTCCGCGTACGTGCTCTCAATGATTATGGCGTCCAATTGCCCGAAATTCCTATCCGCGCCACGGAGGAGATGAGTGTCTATGGTGTTGTAGTCGCCTGTGTAGAGCAGCCTCTTTCCATCTGATTCCACCAGAACCTGGGCGCTTCCAGGTATGTGTCCAGCGTCTAAAAGCTGAAAACTAACGTCTCCTATGGTTCGTTTTTCTCCATAGTCAACATGGGCGCAGCTTCTCCTAGTGGACTGTAAATCAATGTATTCGTATGGAATGTAGTAGCCAGACAAATGTATAAAATCCTCAATGAGCAGCTGGGCTAAGTCAAAGGAGAGCATAGTTCCATAAACGGGTGTTCGACCCTGAATGTGAAAGATGGGAACGGCGCCCGAATGATCAAGGTGAGCATGAGTTAGAATTATGGCGTCCACGTCCTTAGGAGGAACGTGCATGGGGAAGCCGGGCTCATTATTAAACAGGACGCCGTAATCCAGTAGCATTTGGGTTTTCTCAGTTTTAACGGCTATCCCTATTCTTCCAATTTCTCTGGTGCCGCCAAGAAACTTTACTTTCAATGACATTGCATTCACACCGTTTGCCATTTTCGTAGGTCAATCATTAATTGAATATGAGAAGTTTAGGACTTCCTCCGTCAAAATAAGGCTTTCCAGAGTTTTAAATCTTGCACTTTCCACTTAAAGTGTTTAAGTGCTTTTTAGGCTTACTCCATGAAAAAGGTACTATTTAAATGATTGTGTCATGTTGACCTCTCTTCCAGCTTGGTTACGAAACTTTTCAGCGTGCTTTCTTCCCATGGCTTTTTTGATCGTATTACAGCGAGTTCTATTCCCTTCTTTTTGCAAGCCCGTTTGCACGCTTTGGCTATTTTACCTTTCCACTCCTTAGTGTCTTCAAGTAAGACTACTTTGTTGTAGCTCATGGCATCTATGTATTTGGCAACTTGTTCTGCCACGTAGGTTATGGTTTCTGCGTCTAGGGGCATGGCTATTTCATACTGCGATAGGGGATAGACTTCGTCAAGTTCTGTGGGAATCACTCCGAAGGGAGCCGCATAGGTGCAAACGTGGATTCTCCTAGGGCTTTCGCCTAGTTTTTGTTGAATCGCCTTCAAGGCTCTTCGATGTTCCCTTGACTTGTGAAACGGCTTCATTGAAGTTTGGGGCAATAAAACAAGTATGTTGGCCTCCTTGGGCGGAGCATATCTTTCAAGAAGCCTTTCTCTGTGACGTACAACCTCTGGGCGAGTTAGGCTTAGGGAACTGAAAAAGAAGAGACCGCCACTTTTGGTTATTGGGCTCTGCTTCTCCATGAATTCTTCATATTTCTTCAGGTTTTTCAGGGCTTGAAGGAGGGAAGGATGACCATGAGCCCTCAGCTCCAAGTGTTCCCAAAGGCGCCCTTCAACTATCGCCTGTTTTATCCTTTTGATCTCCGATAGGCTTACGTAAAGATTGTGTTGAGCAAGCAGATTCTGCCTTTCAGCTTTCGGCATAGCCATCACGTTCTGCGGATCGTTATCAACGCACGCTGGACATGAGCACGGCAAATACCTGAGTTCGCCGAGCCTAATAGTTCCATAAGTTGTCATGTAGCGATCCTCTCTGGCATAAATCGAATAAGCGGCTGAGTCGAAAAAGTCGCATCCTAGGGCTATTGCCAACGCAAACATGAAGGGGTGACCCGCTCCGAAAAGGTGGAGGGGGCGTTCCAGCGGCAGATTCATCTTAGCTGTCATAATCATGTCGACGAGCGTGCCGAAAAGATATTGCTCCATAACTGGTGTGGGGCTTCCTAAGGCGTGAATCTCAAAGGGCAGTTTTCCCATTTCTCTAGCCGAATGGGCGACGAGATCGAGGTGGCATCCTCCTTGAACTGGTCCAACCCAGGCGATGTCGTTTCGAGTTTTTATTTCGGCTAGTTCCTTCGCCCGTCTAAGGGTTTCTTCAACCGTTTTTTGGGCGTATTTTCTGGAGGTTTCCCAGCCTGTTGGCACGTCAAGGATTGTGGCTATGTCCGTGTTAATTTCCTCTTGATATTGAACTATTTCTTCGGGGCTGACCTCCACGTTTCCATATACGAGGATTTGGTAGGCTCCTGAGTCGGTCATGACCACTCCGTCGAAGTTTAGCAGCTTATGTATTCCCTTTTGAACTGCCTCTTTTTCATAGTGCTTTTTTATGATGTAGGCGTTTGTTATGAGGGCTTTGCAGCCGAAAGAGTCATGCATTGTTTTCGGCGGGATGGGTTGAACTGCAGGATTTACGACTGGCAACAATATTGGAGTCTCAATTGTTCCGCTCTTAGTTTTTAGCCTACCTATCCTGGCGCATAGGTTTCTTTCTCTTATTTCGAAGGACATAGACGGCATCCGCAGAATATGAATGCCTCGAAGCAGAATTTATTATTGTTCCTATTCCAGTTTGTATACGTCTTCTATGGGTATGCGCTCCTTCGGAGACACAACGATTCCCTTATCCGTTATTTGGTACGGATGAAATTCATCGTCGTGTCTTGTGCCCCTCATTTTTAAAATTTGAAGAGCACGGGTTGCCTTGCTCCCTGAAGGAATAAGTTGCAGAAGTATTACACCATCTGCAGTGAAGGTTTGTGCGTAAAACTCCCTACTCAAAGAGTGCATGGGAATTTCTGAGGAAGACAAAATTGTGCAGTCGTTGTCACCGGCGCCTCGCATTAAACGTGAAAACTCCAATCTTCGATCAAAGTCATCATGATATTGAAGAAGCAAGGGGCTTAATGAGTCAATGGCTATCCTCTTAGCCTGAATGGACTTTACGTGCTCATTTATTAGGTTGGCTAGGCTGCTTGCCTTAAAATCATAAGTTCCCATTTTGAGACCCCAACCGCCTGAAGCTGGTTCGGGTCTAAACATAGGCTCGTGGCTTACAGGGGCGGCGTCAATTATTGACAATTTTTCCTTTTTCACCAAGTCCCATAGGTTCCAGCCGAAACGAAGCATGTAGTTTGCCATGCTAACCGGGCTTTCATCTAAAGTAACGTAAACACCTGGCTCATGATAGTTTAAGGCTCCGTTTAAAAGAAACTGCACGCAAAAAATTGTTTTGCCCATGCCTGGTCCGCCGCATACGAGAACCCTGCTTCCTCTAACAAAGCCGCCTTCGATTAGGTCATCTAAGCCCGTTATTCCCGTGGGAACCCTTTCCGGAGCCTTTTGCGACATCATGGGCTTACCCACAATTTCGGGCACAATAGCATCGCTCATACATTTGCAGTCTCTCTAAATGGTTTCAAACACTCCATTGCTCTTAGTTAAGATGGGGGAGAGAAATATTTATGTTTAACTGTTCAACTACAATACAGATTGGCAGCATCACGAATTCCTTCATCGAAACATCTTTAATAAAGAGTAAGCCCGAATAATGAGCACAAAAACCCTTAATCACGTTGGTGCGCGTCAATGGTCTGCATCGTCAAAATGCTCAAGAAACCTAGGCTCCGTGAACCCGTTTTAATTGAGGGGCTGCCGGGCATAGGGTTCGTCGCCAACATTGCCGCTTTGCATCTCATTCAAGAGCTGAAGGCGAAACCCTTCGCGGAAATCCGCTCCTCATTTTTTCAGGACTTCGCAATGACCGAAGAGAAGGGTAAAGTCCGCTTTCCCATCAACGAACTCTACTACTATAAAGGGAAGAAGGGTGAGCGCGACCTCATTGTTTTATATGGTAATACGCAGGCTCTAACCATGATGGGGCAATATGAATTGTGCGGGCGCATCCTAGACATTGCTGAGGAGTTTGGATGCCGTTATGTACTAACACTTGGCGGATTGAGGCGAGATGGGGAAGTTGCCACTCCAAAAATATATTGTGCAGCGGCTGACACGGAATCCCTAAAAGAAGCCTTAAGTTTGGGCGCCGAAATCATTGATGGAAGAATTTTCGGCATCGCAGGTCTCCTCGTTGGGCTGTGCAAGCTAAGGAACATGAGGAGTTTTTGTCTCCTCGCCGAAACTCCCGGCATATACCCAGATGCAAGGGCTGCACGCGAAGCCTTAAGGGCGGTTTGTGAAATGTTGCATTTAAAGGTGGATTTAGGCAGGTTAGACGTGGCTGCTGAGGCAACCCGCAACATACTTGGATCCTTCGGTCTGTTCACTCCGAAAAAGGAAAGGACAGGGGAGGAATCTCGTTTTCGCGGGCTCATTTAGCCTTAGCTTCGCTTATGAAGTGCTCGTACACTGTTTGAACCCTTTCAGCGGCGGGTCCTGTTCCCTCAATCACGCCTTTTTCAGTGACCTTAACCTTGTCCATAACCCAAATGAAGCCCTTGTCCTCATAAAGCCTAATAAGCGTTGGAAAAACCTTCTCAAGCCTTTCAGCCAAAGCCCTAAGGTCGAAGGGCTTCTCTATGGCGGATATACTAGCAACAGCGCTCCCATTTAAAAACACTCTATGAACAACGGTTCCTTTCTCATCCTTTGCATCAGCCAAACATAGGCTTAGGTTTTCAGGATTCAACCCAACCAAGGTTCCAGTGTAAGCCTTACCATCCATTGTTACAACCATAACCGTCCTGTCTAATAACGCTACAATCTCCCCAGAAAATTTTCTCCGAGCAGCTGACACACTCTCACCTTCGCCTATTCTGTCACATTTAAAGCTTATTTACTTTGAGTTCCGATGCGCTCAGTAAGAGGCGTCAAAGTTCTAATTCGTTTCCTTTCTATGCTCAATTTCCTGTCTCAAAAGCAGAAAAGCGTCAGATGGAACATCCCGATGCACCACAATGTTTGGGCCTATGTGGCTGTTGGGACCGACCTTCACGCCTGGCATAAGTAGGGTGTTTATGCCTGTTTTGACGCCGTCGCCTAGGATGGCTCCTAGTTTTTTCCTTCCGCTGTCAACAACCTCCTCTTTTATGGTCATCTTAACGGTTTTGCCGTCTAGTCGATAATTGGCGATGATGGTTCCAGCCCCTAGGTTGCATCCCTCGCCTATAATGCTGTCTCCAACATAGGAAAGGTGGCCTATGCTCGTTTTATCCATGACTACGCTGTTCTTTATTTCGCAGGCATTTCCTATCCTTACGCGCTTGCCAATGCTTGTGTAGCGCCGAACAAAGCAGTTTGGTCCAATGTCGCTTCCTTTGTCAACGAAAGCCGGACCTTCAATGTAGACTCCTGAACGAATTCGCGCTCCCTTAGCCACTTCTACGGGTCCAACAAGGTGAGCCCCATTCTCTATTAAGCCATTAACCTTCGGCTTTATTTGACTGAGCACTCTTTTGTTTGCCTCAAGTAAGTCCCAAGGTCTGCCTATGTCAAGCCAGTCTTCACGAGGAATTTGAGCAGCGGCTACCGTTTGTCCGCCCTTAATTAGGAGGCGGATTGAGTCGGTTAATTCGTATTCGCCCCGCGGAGAAGACTGTGTCTCCCTTATTTTTTCAAAGATTTCTGTTGGGAAAAGGTAGATGCCTGCGTTGGCTAGGGCTGTTGGAGCCTCGCCTGGTTTAGGTTTTTCAATGATGTCTGTTACGCGGGAGCCTTCAAGTTTTACTATGCCATAGTGTTCAGGATGCCTAACAGGGACAACCGCCATAGACGCCGAAGTTCCCTCCCTCTCACGAACTTGTAAAACTGCCTTAACAACGTTAGACGTTACGAAGAGGTCGCCATAGATTAGTAGGAAGTCCTCTTTAACGTAGGGCTCTGCGGGCGTGACCGCGTCCGCTGTTCCCCTAACCTCAGGCTGGAACACATACTCAAGCTTCATTCCAAGCTTAGAACCGTCACCAAAATATTGCTTCAATCTGTCAGCCATATAATTAACAACAATTAAGGCTTCGTCTAGTCCAGCAGACTTAATGGAGAGGAGAACACGCTCAAGAAGCGGTTTTCCACCTATGGGAATCAAATGCTTAGGTCTAGTAAGCGTAAGGGGACGAAGCCTAATTCCCTCACCAGCGGCTAAAACAACCGCCTTCATTTTGCCGCCTCATTAACCATTTTTCCACCAACCCTACACTTTGGTTCATGATCTAATCCTTCGTTCCGTCACATCCCAACCGTTACTGCATGATGCTTAAGCATGGAAGCCTTTAACCTTTTCATTTTCTCCTAAAAACTTTTCCTCAAGTAGAGCACCATTCAAAAATAGATTGAATAGTGTAGCTTTCTTCCTCAATTTTAATATACAACGGTAGCCCAATGGTTTTTAGGGTCCTCTTAACTAATAAATAGGGAGCTTTAAGAAATGGAGCCTAACCCTAAAAAGCGAGCAGTTGTATGTGTTTCAGTATTAATTCTCGTCTTCACTGTTGCTTTGTATTTTCCTGTCCCTGCTAAGACCCCTGGAAATACTGTAGTCACGCAAGAAGCAGACAAGGTTACCATAGAAAACACAGCAGGTAATTCAGTTGAGGTTGTTTCAATAACAGGAAACTTGGGCGATCTAAAAAACTGGCTGTCCGACTGGATAGATGTTGAAAACACCGCAGGGCAGCCGAGCAATCCCGTCGGAGTTTCCCTGATAACCATGAATGGAACAAATCTGATGTGGGACGGGTGGAGGAACGGTGGAGAAGGCGAAGTTGCACCCTACGTTAATGGAACGCTGACAAAGGCACAGTTTAACCTTGGAGTCGTCCTCCACACCAACTCAGAATACACGTACACGGAGACGATGTACACGAAGCTGAACCACCAGCTGACGGTGACTGTTGGACCTAAAGAGACCACAGGATTACCGAGCCCCTACAGGCGCAATGTGACGCTCACGGAGATCGCTGGCCTAAACCGTGTCTTAGAACCTGTCGACGTCATGCTGACTTTCGCAGACGGCGATTGCCACAATGCAACAAAAGAGATCAGGGTTAACACCACTGCAGGAGCGGAGATTCCCAGCCAAGTTTACAACGTAACAAATTTTGGTTCAGGGCATGTCAAATCCACCAATGTGGTGTTTCAGGCTAATGTTACTGCCTCCTCAACTGCAACCTACTGCATCTATTATGGTAACACAGGCGCCGGAGCGCCAACCTACTCAACTGACCTATCGTATACAGGCGGCAGCACCATAACAGTGCAAAACTCCCATTATAAAGTGGTCACGGCAACAAATGTTGCGTGGCTAACCTCTCTCATCTGCAAAGACTACAATCCGTCAACTGAACTTCTGAAGAGTGCTAATTGGCTTCTCGGACTTATTACTGAGATAGGGGGCAGCTGGCGCGGTCCGTGGAACAATGAGTTCGATATCATCACTCAGGTTAAGCGTAGCGGTCCAGTTTTCATTGATGTAGTCTCTGTTTTCGAGAACTGGACCGCCACTGGCGTTGAAAGAGGTGTCGCCAACTTTCGCTTTTACTCTCGAATTTCATGTTTCACCTACAGCGCAAATCTAACTCTTAACGGGTCTAACTTTGGACACGTGCTGACCAGCAGCTACTTCTCGTTGACAACGCTACCGTATGCGGTTTACCAGACCGTAGAGCAAACTGTTTACCTGAAAAACGTAATAGGATATCAAGACACTGGAAACGCGGTTACAATTAATTGCACTCCAAGCGGCGGATCAACCAAGCCAATCGTGAAAATCACCTTTTCTTCTCCTTCCGTTTTCAGGTTGCAAATGTCTCCTAACGGCACAGTTCCCCCAGGAAGCGGCGCGGCGGTTTACTCGTTAACTAATGCGTCGGGCTACTTGACGCTTGAAACCAGCAACCTGACGCTTAAAATACGTAAGAACCCGTGGAGACTGTCGGTTTATGACGCAGCTGGCACAAACCTGATCTCTGAAGAAAATCCAAATGTAGGCTTCGAAAACAAGTCCTTGTCATACAGAACCTACGAAGGCGCTGTCTTAGAAGTAAGCGAGGCAATGTTCCTAAATCCCAGCGAGCACGTTTTCGGGTTCGGCGAAAGATTCAACACTATGGACAAACGGGGAATGACAACCTACATGGAGACAAAAGACGTGGTCGGAAGCAGCGGAGACGCTACTTACCTGCCGGTACCATTCTTCATCAGTACAAAAGGATACGGCATATACTTGAATTCATCCTACAAGTCAACCTTCGACATGGGCGCCAGCAAAAGCAACGAATACTCCATTAAAGTGCCTTCGTCATCCCTAGACTACTATTTCATATACGGACGAGGCAGCCTGAAAGAAGTAATACAAGATTATACGGGGCTAACTGGCAGGCCATACCTTCCGTCAGAGTGGGTCTTCTATCCGTGGATGTCTAAGAACTCCTACAACTCGCAGAACGAAGTCACGTACGCGATAAACAAAACGAGGGAGCTGGACATACCCGGCAACGTCATCGTCATAGAAGGCGGCGGAGGCTGGTGGGGCTGGTACAGTCCAACTTGGCCAGACCCAGAATGGATGATATCCTACGCCCACTCTCAAGGCGTAAGGATCATAATTTGGGAAACTCCTGTCATACCAGGCTTAGGCAGCACTGCCTACTACAATTATGCGAGGGACCATGGCTATCTTGTAAAAAACGCCGATGGTTCGGTATACCTCATTCCGTCTGATTACTGGTGGGAAGGCCACGCCATTTTAGATTTCACTAATCCTGCGGCGGTTACGTGGTGGCTTGGACTACACGATTTTCTCATGGCTCAAGGAATTGACGGCTTCAAAACCGACGGCGGAGAACACATCCACGACGACACTGTTGTGTTTTACGACGGGCGCCGCGGAGCTGAAATGGAAAACCTGTACCCTCTCCTCTGGACTAAAACTATGAATGATTACGTTATGAACAAGACTGGAGGAGACGGCATAACTTGGAGCCGAGCTGGCTTCGCAGGTTCCCAGCAGTATCCATGCCACTGGGCTGGAGACCAATACGGCACCTTCGCCCAATTACAGACAGTTATTAGGGCGGGGCAGAGTGCAGGCATCTCCGGCGTTCCCTACTGGGCAAGCGACATAGGCGGATACGTTGGCACACCTCCCAAGAATTTGTATATTCGTTGGGCTGAGTTCGGCGCCTTAAGCCCCCTCATGCAGTACCACGGGACGGGCCCTCATGACCCTTGGACATTCGACCAAGAAACCCAAGATATTTACAAGTTTTATGCTACTTTGCGCATGAACTTGATGCCCTACATCTACTCGTATGCTAAGATCGCTAATGAAACTGGTTTGCCCATGATGCGGGCGCTTCTGCTGAACTACCCAGACGACCCCAACACCTACAGCATCGAATACGAGTACACCCTCGGAGACGAACTCCTAGTGGCGCCCATCTATGAGGATACCACAAGCAGGTCCGTCTATTTGCCTGATGACGTTTGGATTGACTTCTGGAGCGGCACTGAATACGCGGGCCCCACAAACATAAGCAGCTACTCAGCGCCGCTGAACAAAATTCCTCTCTTCATCAAAGCGGGCGCCATAATCCCCATGAACCTTAATGAGAATTATACGATTGGCGGATCAATCACAAACTTTTCGCAGCTCGTCTTCGATATTTATCCACATGGAACCTCGCAGTTCAGTTATTATGATGCTGAAAACAGTGCTACAAGACTGATTAATTGCTTTGATGAAAGCAATCAGACGCGCATCCAAGTTAGCGCATGGGACAAGAACTACACTCTACGCGTGCTAGTTGACAAAGGTCCAACTTTCGTCAG
>Ga0315280_10001016_pt1 | contig 49958 bp, 26 predicted proteins | sample YL17G06_40_MG_FD_203697 | JGI IMG/M metagenome (GOLD analysis project Ga0315280, IMG submission 203697) | Sediment microbial communities from Yellowstone Lake, YNP, Wyoming, USA - YL17G06_40 | ecosystem: Environmental > Aquatic > Freshwater > Lake > Sediment | place: USA: Wyoming | collected... | reverse complement strand
ACGGCGTGCCTCGCATCTGCGTCGGCGGATGGAGATGCCCCGGCGCCACGAATGGATTCCTCATAACCCATGAATACTCGGTCATGCAACGCCATGATGAAACGTCCGGAGCGCCGCGCGGGCGGGCCGCGGGTTCCCACGGCCCCGCCTCGCCGACGCCCTGCGCCGCCAAGGCATGCGCTCTGGCCGCCAGGTCTCGTCGCGTCCGGTCGCACCGTCCTCTGGCGTTCCAAGGCCCCTGTGCCACGGGCCCGACCCATGCCACGCCCCTGTGCCGCCTATCCCTTCATGCCCTTGCGAGCATGACAACTCCATAGCCGCCAGCCCCCCGCCGCGCCCCGCGAGCGGCTTCGTTCAACAGGCAGTTTCGGCCATGCTCGCTCCGCGAGACGGCCGAAACCGCCTGGTTTGTTAACCGGCGGCCTCAGTTTCGCTTTTGCGACATTCGCTTTCGACCCCCACCGCATGAGTCTCGAACGCCGTAACTCCAAACATCACAGGCACTTAACCCCATTTCCGAAACAGAGAGTCGTTATGACTGGTGGTGCGTATGGGGGGGTTCGAGTCACATACGGGTGGATGGCAGGGCGAATGCTGCCGATGCGGAACCGGACGTTTTCGGTTAACAGTCGCTGCCATCAACCCAGCGGCAGGCTCTCTCTGTGACCCGCGGCGGTGACGCGGGCTCCTCTTGCCTTTCGTCTGGGCATCGGGAGGGGAGTTGGGCGCAGCCCATCGCTCCGCTGCTATGCGACTGGGGTGGTGCTCACACGGGTTCCGTGCACACAGGTGTCGCATGCACCGTCCTACGTCTGCATGACACAGGCGATTCAGGCTATTCCTTCGCCGGTGCCGGCGCAACCGGGCCTCTCCTGTCGGCAAAGAGCTTGCGGGCTGTGTGGAAGGCCTCCATCTCCTTCCGGCCCCGCGTCACCACGCCGAAGGGGCTCATCGACAGGTGCTTCATGTAGATGTTGTGCGGCCAGGGGTGGGCCGCATAGCACCAGATCGTCGCGCCGCAGATGTAGGGCTCTTGGAAGGCCTCGAACTCCGAGGCGATCACCGAGGCCTGCACGTCCTCTCCGACCGCGGAGTCATGGACGCCCGGAATCGCCGGGTAGCCGAACTCGGTGATAAGGATCGGCCGGCCCGGGCAGCGGCGGTGGAGGTCCGCGAGTTCCTTCCGCCAGGCCTCCCGTCCGAAGGCGAAATCCAGGTCCTTCGGCCGCGCGGTGCTCCGGCCCCGGCTGCCCCACGGATCGTCCGCAATGAGATGCTCCAGCGAGGGGTACCAGTTCACGCACAGGACGTCGTCGGCCTGGAAGTCGCCTTTGCCGAAGCTCTGCCAGAAGCTGGACACGTGGGTGGCCAGCCGGGTAGGGTCCAGCCGCTTGGCCAGCGCGATGAGCTCGCGGTTGCCCTCCGCCACCTCGGGGCGTTTCTCGTGCGTCTCGTTCCCGACGCTCCAGAGGATGATGGACGGGTGATTGGCATCCGGCTCGATCATGGCCGCGAGCTGGCGCTTGGCCGCGGCCAGCTTGTTGAGGCAAGGGGCTTCGCCTTCGGCCAGGCCGGCCCACTGCCATAGCGGGATCTCGGCCATCACGAGCAGGCCCAGCTCGTCGCACAGGGCCAGTTCCCCCGGATGGTGCGGATAGTGGCACAGGCGGACCCAGTTGGCCCCCGCCGCCTTCATGTGCTCCAGGTCGCGGCGGGCGGTCTGGAGGTCCGTGCCCATGTTCGTGCGGGGGGAATCCTCGTGGCGGTTAAAGCCCACGAGGTAGATGGGCTCGCCGTTGAGGAGCAACTGATCGCCGCGGGTCTCGATCCTCCGGAAGCCGAACCGTTCCTCCGCCGAGTCGACGGCCTGCCCGTCCGCCCGAAGGGCGACCGCGGCCGTGTAGAGCGCCGGCCGTCGCAGCGCCCAACTCAGGGCCGCCGGCACGACCGCCTCGAGGCGAAGTTCCTCGGCCGCCCCTGCCGGAACCGGCCGCTCGTCGGACTGGAACCGGCCGACGCTCCGCCTGTCCGCGTCGCGCACCTCCACCTCGATCCGGCACCTGGCGGCCTGTCGCCCGGTATTCCTGACCGTGGCGACGAGCGCGAACTTGCCGCCGCCCGCCTCCGGGGCCCCCGCCACCCGGACGTGCGCCATGTGCACCGGGTTGCGGGCGATCAAGGAGACCTCCCGCAGGATTCCCCCGTAGGGCCGCCAGCCCACCTGCAAGCCCGGCGCCTCGCCGGGGCGGGCGAAGTTGTCCACGCGCGCCGCCACCAGGTTCTCGGCCCCGAACCGCAGGACGCCGTGGACCGGCATCTCGAACCGCAGGAAGCCATCCTCGTGCGCGCCCACCTCCTGCCCGTTGACCCACACGCGGGCATGGTAGTTCACCCCCTCGAATCGCAGGACAACATGCTGTCCTTTCCAGTCGGAAGGGATCGGCACCGGCCGGCGGAACCAGGCGGTCCCTGGGTGGGTTCAACAACGGGGAGGTCCGTGTGCTGGTGCCAATGAGACACGGACACGGCATGGCTCCGTCGAAGGGGGCAGCCCTGCGCCACGTTCCCCCTTTGCACACTCAACCATAGGGGACCTACCTCATGAAGCGCTTCCGTGCCGGTTTGCTGACACTTGTGTTTCTCGTTCCATTGGCCTCGCCCTGTGCCGCGGTCGAGAAACCGGCGGGCTACGACGCCATGTTCGTCAAGATGACCGAGGTCCCGAAGAATCTGCTTACGGGGGAGGTGTTCTTCGTCGAGATCACCGTGAGAAACACCGGCGCCCAGGGCTGGGGACCGGAGAACGAGAAGCATACGGTGCTGCGATCCCAGGAGCCGGCCGACAATGAGACCTGGGGGACCTTTTTCATCACCCAAGGCCAGGGGACCAACGTCCCGCCGGGCAAGGACTTCACCTACCACTCCTGGCTCATGGCGCCGGCCACGCCGGGCGAGTACGTCTTTCAATGGCGACCGGGGAAGTTCGAAGGCGAGGGATATGCCGGCCGAGTGGCCCTGTTCGGCGAGGCCACTCCGCGGTTGGCGATCCAGGTCGGGCAGCGGCCCGCGGAACCCTCCTCGGTGCCCCCGCCCCAGGACCCCTCGGGAAAACAGGTGCTCACATTTGACGATTTCGAGTACGTCGGCTCCTTCAGGATCCCGGACCGCGAAGGGCACGATCTGCCCTTCTCGCACAGCGGTCTGGCCCTGCGCAAGATGAAGGACGGCACGAAGCGATTGTTCTTCAACTACACGCACCCCAAGACCAGCCTCGTCGAGATGGAGATTCCGCCGCTGGTCAAGATGGACGAGACGCACGGCCCCGCTGCGCTCAAGGTCGCGGAGGTCAAGAAGGTCTGGGGCAGGCTGGAAATCAAGGTGCCCAAGGAGAAACTGTCGAACCAGCACGAGAGCGTCTGGGCCAACGGCGGCTTCTGTTGGGACGAGGACAGGAAGACCCTGTACTGGACCTGGTGGGACGGCTATTGGTGCGGCAATCCTCCGCCCGTGCTGGGCGCGTCGAGACTCGACGAGGACGGCACCATCACGCACCTCGGGCCGTGGACCGTGACCCCCGGCATGTACAAGTGGTACTGGGGCGGCGTGATCCGGCTGCCCCAGCCATTCGCGACGAAGTACACCGGCGGCAAGACGCTGGCCTTGGGTTTTGGCACCGGCTACAGCGGCACCTATGCCGACAGCCATGGCCCGTCCCTTTCCGTCATCACCGATCCCGATCCCAGGCAGGGCGCAGTGGAGGCGACCGGCTTGCTCGGCTATTACAAAGGGGAGAGCGCGCCGAGGGACGGCCGCTGCTTCATCGCCACCAATGACGCCGGCCGGGATAGTTGGCTGGGCAAGCAGCCGGATAGCCCCACCAAGGGATACTGCGGGGCCGGCGACCTCGTGCGAAATGGCATCTTCATCGAGACGCCGAAGAAGCACGCCTTCATCGCGTTCGTCAATCTCCAGATCGGGAGGGTCGGCTACGACTACGGATCGGGTTACGCTCCGGGCAGGGCGAACTGCTGGTACTTCTACGATCCCAAGGACCTGGGCGAGGCGGCCCAGGGGCGGAAAGGGCTCGCGATCCTGCCCCGCTCAAGAACCAACGTGGACCCGCCCGGCGGGAAAGACGCCCGGCCTTCGCTGCCCAACTACATTACCGGCTCCTCTTTCGACGAGGAAGAGAAGGTGCTTTACGTCTACACCTTCCTGACCGGGAAAGGGCGTATCGACGCGTATCGGCTGAAGTAGAACGGGGGGAGGGAGAGGTAGGATCATGAGAGTCGTGTCTGTGGGGAACCTCTATGGCGCAAGGGGAGGACCGATCGCGATCGCCTCCGCGCTCTGGCTGTTCAGTGCGACCACCGGCGCTGGCGACGGGATCATCCGCAATGATGCCGTCTGGCGCGATACGTCGGGCCGGGAGATCTGGTGCAACGGGGGCCACATGGTGCGGCAGGAAGGCACCTTCTACTGGGTAGGCTATGAAACCGCGCCGAACCGGCCCTGGCACGTTAAGCTCTACTCGTCGGCCAACTTGGCGGATTGGAAGTTCGAGAACGACCTGATGAGCCAGGAGGGCCCCTTTGCGATCTGCGGCTGGGCGGGCCGACCGGCGCTTCTGCCCAACCGGAAGACCGGCTCCTACGTGATCCTCTTCGAGGCCGACTCGTCCCAGTGGAAACGGCACAAGGTCGGGTTCGCCCGCTGCGGCACCATCGGCGGCAAGTACGAGCTGGCGGCCTATCGCTACCCGGAAGGCAGCCGCACGACCGGCGACCAGTCCGTGTACCAGGAGGGCGACGACGCCTACTTGGTCTGCACGATGGACAAGGATATCGGCGGCCGGAAGTACCTGAACCAGAGCCTGGCCATCTTCAAGCTCACGCCGGATTACCTGGACGTCGAGAAGAAGGTGTTCGAGGGGTTCGACAACGTCAACGGGAACACCGCCGTCGTCCCGAGGGATCAGTCGTCGCGCGAGGCCTCGCACATCGTCAAGGTCGACGGGACATACTACTGGTTCTCATCGGGCCTGGAGGGCTGGAAGTCGACAGCGACGAAGTACGCGACCGCCCCGTCGCTCGCCGGCCCGTGGTCGGAGCTGAAGGTCCTGCCCACCGATCCGGCGTCCCCCGACTCGTTCAACACGCAGCATGACTTCGTCATCCCCGTGAGCGGAAGCGAGACGACCACCTGGGTGTACGTCGGCGACCGCTACAGCCAGTGGACCGGCAAGGGCGCTGGCCGCAACATCTTCCTGCCGCTCCTCTGGAAGGACGGCGAACCGGTCCTGAAGTGGTTGGCGAGTTGGAGGATCGACGCTGCCACGGGCCGGTACGAGGAGGGCGCCTCACCCGGCAAGTAACGCCCCCCGGAGGGGGCCGGGCCGACAGCGCTGCGGCGGCGGGATTGCGGTCGACGAGGCCGCCGGCATCGTGCTATGCTCGACGGCCACAGGATCGTTTGTAGGAGGTCTCTGGCGGATGTGGCCGCAGGGCCGTACGACATCACGTTCCACACGAACGGGACAGTCGGCATCGCGGAAGGACCGGCGCGGGTCGTGAACCTTGCCACGGTCGTGAAGAGAAAGGCGGGGGAAATGGCACGCGTGCGGAGACGGTTCAGCCTGGATTGGGCCATCGGCTTCGTCGTGCTCCTTGCTCAATGGCCTCCGCATCTCCTCGGTGGCGAAAGCACGCTGAACGGCGGGAGCAACCAGCGCTATCAGGACGGCTGGCGCATGGCCGGGGCGAACCCCGAACGCACCAGTTGGGTCCCAAGCGGTCCGGAGAACCAGACCGAGGTCCCCGGCCACCTCAAGCTCGAGTGGTACAGGCCGTTCGATCCCTTCATTTGGCAGAAGGTACAGATCATCGCGGCCGACGGCCTGCTCTATGTCGCCACCACACGCGGTCTGTATGCGTTCGACGCGGCAACCGGCGACGAGCGCTGGGTCTACCCGACCGCGTTGCCGCTCGGCCACTCCCCGACCGTCGTTGACAGCGTGGCCCATGTCGGCTGCTTCGACCGGCGCGTCCATGCGGTGGACGCGAAGACCGGCAGGGCCCTTTGGCTATCGGAGCCAGCCGGCGCAGGCTTCAATACCAACCCCGTGGTTACCGACGGCAAACTCTACGCCGGCAACCGCGACGGCGCCTTCTATTGCCTGGACGCGAAAACAGGTAAGATCCTGTGGCAGTTCGAGACCGAACTCCGTCAGCCGATCCTTTTCTCGCCGGCGTACAAGGATGGTGTTCTGTACTTCGCCGCCAATGACATGCACGCCTACACGGTGGACGCGAAGACAGGTAAGCAGGTCTGGAAGTCGGAGAAACTGCCCGGCCTGGGCTTCCACTCCTACTGGCCCACCCTCTACCAGGACCCCGTCATCTTCGTTGGCTGCCACGGCTACCGGGGAGGAGGGGAACCTTCCACGCTGGGAGGCCTCCTTTGCCTGGACGACAAGGACATCTACGGCAGCAACGAGAAGCAGAAAGGCTATGCGGGGGCCTTGGCCACGGACAAGGACGCGTTCCCTTGGCCCTCCGCAACGGAGACGCCGACCCTCGACCTGAGCCGGAAGAGCCTGGAAGGCAACGGCCCGGTGACCGAGTACTTTGAAGCCAAGCCGTGGCGGCGGACCTATTTCATGCTGCGGCGGGACACGGGCAAAGAAGTGACCTACGACTTCGACGGGGACGGCAAGCCTGAATGCGCGCCCATGTTGCGGCATGGGACGCACAGCGGCAATCGTTTTCCACCCATTGTGGGCGGCGACGGATTGTTGTACCAGATGGCAGGCGGGGTCAAAGCCTCCCCCTGGACCTCGCGGGGTGGGATTCTCGCTTGGAAGATGGATACACCCCTGATCGGGACGCTGGTCCACAGCGCGCACGACGAGCCGCACGCCCTGGCGGCCGGGGGCAACCAGATTTACTACTACCACGCCGAGGCGGAGATGGACCGGCTGCTAGCGCTGCGCGCGGCCAAGTTCACCAAGGACCGACCCGTCTCTGAGAAGAAGTATGACGGGGTCTTCAACATAGGAGATGGTGCCACCGTGCCCCTTACCGTGTCCCGGAACTTCATGTTCCTCGTGCCGGAGTTGGCCGCGCATCTGCGCGCCAACGCGCTGGAGAAGGCGGAGGAAGCCTGCCGCCACTATAACGAGGAGGTCCTGCCGTATTGGTTCGTAGCCAAGGCCGAGCAGGGGGACGGCGAGAACACCTTCAGCACGCTGTTTGACTACCATGCACTCTTCCAGGCCAAGGCCATGATCCTGAAGGAGCCATACCAGGATCTGGTCAAGCACTTGGACGTGCCGGCCTTCTACCGCGGCGACCTGTACTACATCGACAACCTCTGCGCCTGCCTCGAGGCGGCGAGGTGAGACCGAGGACGCGTTGGGCGGGCTACTTCGACTGGAGTAACGGGGAGGGACATGACATGGCACAACGGATGAACCGAAGACGTTTCCTTCAGGGCGTGGTCGCTGGTGGCGCGGGTCTGCTGATCCTCGGTAACAGCCGTTCGGTCTGGAGCGCGGAGGCCAACTCGAAGATGAGCCTTGCCCACGTTGGCTGCGGCGGGCGGGGGCAGGAACTCATCGACGGCTTCTCGCGGACGAGCAACATCGTGGCCATGTGCGATGTCAACCAGACCAAGGCAGGCATCAAGTACCGGCAGTTCCCGGACGTGCCGAAGTTCGAGGACTTCCGCGTGATGCTGGACAAGATGGACAAGCAGATCGACGCCGTGGTCATTGCCACGCCGGACCACACGCACGCGGTGGCCTCGGCGGCGGCGATGCACCACGGCAAGCACGTCTACTCGGAGAAACCCCTGACGCGGACCGTGCACGAGTCGCGCGTGCTGCGCGAACTGGCCGGCAAGCAGAAGGTGGCCACGTCGATGGGCAACCAGGGCACCGCCGCCGGGCCGTACCGCAGGGCCCTGGAGCTCATCCAGGGCGGCACGATTGGGCAGATCAGGGAAGTGTACGTCTGGTGCGAGGGCGGCTCGGCCGGGCACAAGGCGGCGCCAGCCGAGGACCAGAAAGTTCCGCCGTATCTGAACTGGGACCTGTGGCTGGGCCCTGCCCGAATGCGCCCGTTCAACGGCCGATGGCTCGGCTGGAGTGCCTGGCGGGACTTCGGCACCAGCAACCTGGGCAACTGGGCATCGCACTCGGCCAACCTGGCCTTCCGGGCGCTGAAGGTCGATTCCCTCTGGTACGCCGATGCCGGGCGCCGTCCCATCATCAAGGTCCAGGCCTGGCCGCAGGAGATCAACGCCGTCGGCTATCCGCGTTACGAGCGTGTGCGATGGGATCTGCCCGCGCGGGGCGATCTTCCGGCGATCTCCTTCCATTGGGTCAACGGCTACGATCCGGCCGGGCGCGGGAATCTGGAGGAAGTGATGGGCCGGCCGCTCGACTGGGGCGACAACGGGCCGAAGAAGTGGACCGACTTCGCCGGCTGTATCCTCGTCGGCACGGAGGGCAAGATCTACTCGACCGGCCACAACGCCACCTTCACGTTCTTGCCCGCCGAGAAGTTCAAGGACATCCAGCGAGACCGCCCGGAGAAGGTTGAGTCCTCGGCCGGCCACGAGCAGGACTTCCTCAACGCCGCCAAGGGCGGCAAGCCTGCCTGGGCCAACTACGACTACGCCGGACCGCTCAACGAGTTCCTACAGTTAGGCAACGTAGCCACGCAGATCGAAGGCACGCTCGAATACGATCCGCTGGCCGGCAAGATTACCAACAACCCCAGGGCGGATGGCCTGCTTACCAGCGAGTACCGCGCCGGCTGGTCCCTCTAGAACCCTATGCGATGGAGAGCCACCATGAACGCACGAATGATCGTCGCCCTGCCAATTGCTGCGGCCCTGCTGTGGAGCTCGGCCGCCCGGGCGGCCGATGAGATCCCGGCCCACCATCTCCGCCCGATCGAGAAGGCCGCGCCCGACAAGCCGCGGGTCAAGCCGGCCAAGCCGCGCCGCGTGCTGGTCTTCATCAGCCCGCCGCACATCATGAACCCGCCCGACGGCCGGTCGCTGGACCCGCACAAGGGCTACTGCGTGCCGTACGGCTCGGCCGCGTTCGTCGCCATCGGGAAGAAGAGCGGCGCCTACGAGCCGGTCGTCAGCGACGACTTGGCCCTGCTCCTGCCGGACAGCATCCGCTCGTTCGACGCCATCGTCCTGAACAACACCGCCGGCGAATGGATCGCGCCGACCGACGCGGACCTGGCCAAGGAGGCATTCCGCAAGCGCGGTGCGGACAAGGCCGGAGCCGAGCAACTGCTCAGGGAGACGTTCCTGAACTACGTCCGCAACGGCGGCGGGATCGTGGTCGTCCACTTCGGCGTGGCCGGCAACAAGAACTGGCCCGAGTTCCGCGAGATGATGGGCGCGACGTTCATCGGCCATCCGTGGAACGAGGAGATCGGCGTGACCGTCGAGGACCCGAGAAGCCCCCTGGTCGCGGCGTTCGGCGGCAAGGACTTCCGCGTCGCTGACGAGATCTACGAGTACGGCCCGCCGTTCGAGCGCGGCAAGGTGCGCGTGCTGTTCTCGCTCGACCCGGCGACGACGAACATGGGCGTCAAGTGGATCAACCGCAAGGACAACGATCACGTCCTGGCGTACGTCAAGTCCTACGGCAAGGGGCGGGTTTACGTCACGTCGTTCGGCCACCGGATGGAGATCTATACCGACCCGCGCACGATGCAGGCCTACTGCGATGCCATCCAGTTCGCCGCCGGCGATCTGGAGGCCCCCATCGCCCCGCAGGGCGACAAGCCCCCCGCCCGCGACATCCCCGGCACCGAGCCCGTGCCCGGTCTCGAGGGCTTCGTCAGCCTCTTCAACGGCCGCGACCTCGCCGGCTGGGACGGCGACCCGCGCATCTGGTCTGTCAAGGACGGCGCGATCACCGGCCAGACGACGGCCGACGTGACCGTCAAGGAGAACAGTTTCCTGGTCTGGAAGGACGAGATCGAGGACTTCGAGTTGCGGCTGAAGTTCAGGCTCCAGGGCGGGAACTCCGGCATCTACTACCGGGCCCGCAAGCGCCCGGCCAACGAGACGAAGGGCGAGGCCCTCGTCGGCACGCAGGCCGACTTCGACTCGACCGGCCGCTGGACCGGCGTCATCATGGAGTACACGCTTCGCGAAGTGCTTGCCGAGCGCGGAGAGAAGGTGACTATCGACGCGAACGGGAAACGCGAGGTCGTCGGATCGCTCGGGGATGCCAAGAAGCTCCTGGATCTCGTCAAGCCGAACGAGTGGAACGACTACACGGTTGTCGCCAAGGGCGGCCGCGTCGCGCTGGCGATCAACGGGACGCCGATGTGCGAGTTGGACGACAAGGACCCGAAGCGGCTGGCCCGCGGATGGCTGGGCCTTCAGGTCCACGTCGGCCCGCCGATGCGGGTGCAGTTCAAGGACGTGTTCCTGCGTCGGTTCTAGACGGACAGCAGGAGGAGTCGCATGAGAACCCTCGGGCTCGCGGTACTCTTGGTCCTCGCAGGAGTCCCAGCCTGGGCGGGCGACTGGCCGCAGATGGCCTGCACGCCGCAGCGCACGGAGGGCCTGGGCTGCATCAACAACACGCTGGCCTGTGTCTCGGGCACGGTCATCGTGCCGAGTCTCGACGGTATTCATGGTCTGGACACCCAGACCGGTCGGAGGAAATGGCCGGTGGATGGGCCGGGCGGCTTCACGACCGCGCCGCTGGTCGCCGAGGAGAAGGTCTTCATCGGCAGCCGCCTGGGAACCATATACTGCCTGAACCCGGCGGACGGCAAGGCCTCCTGGACTGCGGACACCGGATCCTACATCTGTCTCGCCCCGCTGGCCCGCTCACCGCGCTGGTGGTGCACCTTTTACGTCGAAAGAACCGTGAGACAGTTGTTGGCGTCCATCCACGTGTCGCATTGGCGATCCGGGCGGTTCCAACACCACTGCGACGACATCCCTGATTCCTGCCTACGCTTACAGGGGCACCGGACGGGGATGAGGACGAGGGCTCCGGAATGATGACGCCTGGCCCAGCGGCTACCTTGCCGCGCCAATGCAGAACAGCCACTGGTCCGCGCGCAGGAACAGGCACCCGCCGGCCACAGCCGGGCTGGCGTTGAACGTGCCCACACGCCCCAACTCGTTCGTCGCGAGCAACTCGAACTGCGGCTTAGCCGCCACGACGAACGTGCGGCCGCCGCGCGAGGTATAGTACAGCCTGCCGTCGGCCAGCACGGGCGAGGCGTAGACCTGGCCCGCTCGCTCGAGCCGCTCCGCGTAGACCACCCGGCCGGTCTTCGCCTCCACGCAGTAAGCGATCCCCCCGTTCTCGTGAGCCCAGTAGACGTGCCCGTCATGTAGGATGGGCGACGAGACGTTCGAGCCCTTCTTCAGGGTCCATAGGCGGTGCAACGCGGTGACGTCGCCGCGGCCGCCGCAACGGATGGCCAGCGAGCCGCCCGTGCCGCGCCCGCCGATGCAGTAGACCACGCCGTCGCCGGCCACGAGGCTGGGCACCATATACCAGCCGATGTCGGTCGCGCAGGACCACAGGGCCTCGCCGGTGGCGGGGTCGAAGCCGAGCACCTTGCCGAAGATGGCCACGACGAGTTCCACCTTGCCGGCCGCGGCCACCAGGATGGGGGTGTTCCACGACTCCTTGATGCCGCCGGCGCGCCACGTCTCCTTGCCTGTCTGCTTGTCAAGGGCGACGAGCGATTCACTCTCGACGCTGGCGTTGACGATCACCAGGTCGCCATGGAGGACAGGCGAGGCGGCCGTGCCCCAGCCGCTGGTCTTCGCCCCGACACTGGCCTGCCACAGTTGCTTGAGTTGCTTGCCCTCGAGGTCGAAGGCGACGACGCCCGACTTGCCGAGGAAGACGTACAGCCGCTCGCCGTCGGTGACCGGCGAGTTCGTCGCGTAACCATGATCCTCGCGGATGGCCGTCTCTTCGGGCATCTTGGCGGCGACGGGTTTGTTCCAGAGGACCTTGCCGTCGTTGCGGCCCAGGCAGACGACGTGGCGTACGAGCCGGTTCACCTCGCCCTTCGGCTGGCCCGGCACGCCGTAGCCGCTGTAGCAGGTGAGGAAGATGCGGTCGCCCAGTATGATGGGCGTCGAGGCGCCGGGGCCGGGCAGTTCGGCCTTCCACGCGATGTTCTCCTGTGGCCCCCACGTGGCGGGCAGTCCCTTCTCGGCGCTGGTGCCCCATCCGTTCGGGCCGCGGAACTGCGCCCACAGCCCGGCCGCGGGCTGCCCCGCGGTCGCCGCAACGCTGCCGACAAGAACGACGGCACAGAGCCAGAGCAGACACCGCCTGGTTGGCATCAGCAATCTCCTTCTGAATGGCCGTGGTGAATGGTCAGAGCGACCAGCCGTCGCGGTAGGGCCGGCGCAGTAGCGCGTCCGCCTCCGCGTTGTTGACGATCTTGCCCTCCAGGGGGTCGTACTCCAGTTCCTCGCTGAACTGCGTGGCCACGTTGGCCAGGAGCAGCATCTCCATGTAGGGACCGGTGCTGCTGAAGTTCGACCAGGCCGTCCACTTGCTGTCGCCGCGGGCCACCCGCAGCCAGTCCGGCTCGGGCATGCCGTGCGACTGGGTCAGACGCTTCGGTCCCGTCGTATCCACCTGTCCCTCCCGAATATTCCGTCTACCTTATTCTACAAGCCCTTACGTCTCTTGTCTGCCATGCTCTTCGCCGCTACGATTGAGCCCCTCCAACCGCAAGGGACGGCCTCACTGTGGGCGTGATAAAGATGATCGGCATTCCGTCTCGGGCCCTGTTGGCCAACCGGGCTGCCCTGGCCATGGAAAACCTGGCCCTGCGCCAGCAACTCGCCGTCCTCGAACGGTCCGTCAAGCGCCCCGCCCTGCGGTCACGCGACCGCATCTTCTGGACCTGGCTGTCCAGGCTCTGGAACGGCTGGCGAGCCGCGCTGCTCATCGTCAAGCCCGAGACCGTCATCCAGTGGCATCGGCAGGGCTTCCGTCTCTACTGGCGATGGAAATCCCGCCGCCGCAAGACGGGTCGCCCCAAGATCAAGCGTGAGATCCGCGACCTCATCCGCCGCCTGTCCCGGGAGAACCCCATCTGGGGCGTGCCGCGCATCCAAGCCGAGCTGCGGCTCCTTGGCCAGGACGTCGCAGAGTCCACCATCGCCCAGTACCTCGACCGCACCGGCAAGCCATCCAGTTTTCCGAGACAGAGACCGGGAAAGTAATGCGCGAAATCCGAACTGACGACTCCCCGCAGCGCAGGCGATGGAACGGTTTCGCGATGACGCCACAGGGCCAGATGCTGGCAATCGGCGGAGTGGACCACGCGCGAAAAGGGAGCGTCGAACTTTGGGACTTCGGTGGTCTTGGCAGAATTGACAATGCTCCTAGTACTACAACGCCACTTGGTTCATTATGCAGCAACGTAACGACGACAGTTTGACGCCCAGTTTACGCAACCGCCGCTTGCGGGCTTTCACATGGCTGCGTTGGGACTTCTCGTTGCGTTGCTGGGTCTCGGAGATGATCGCGGCTTCCTTCTCCAGGAATCGCGTGCGAACCTGGCCGGTCAGCCACAGCGAATGCACCAGCGCCCCGGCCGCCTGGCGGAGTTGGCAGACCGTCAGGGCCGGATTTTTCCCCCCGCCACTTCTGATGCACCTTCGCCAGGAAAAGGTGGCTGACCGCCGTCAGGATCAGGTGCCGCCGCAGCGACCGCCAGTTGCGCACCTCGAAGTGGTCCATGCCCAGTTCGCCCTTTTCGTCCTCGAAGCACCGCTCGACGTGGTAGCGCTGGAAGGCCACCGCCAGCAGCACCTCCAGCGGCGTGCCCGCGGGCGCGTTGGAGACGAAGTACTTGATCTCGCTTGGGTCCAGGACTTTGCGGGCCGCGATCTCGGCCAGCCGATCGGCCATCAACTGGTCGTCCCATGCCGCAAGGGAGAGGAACTGCTGCAACGTCCGCGGCGGCACGCCGGCCAGGTCGGCCATCGGCTCGATGCTCTTGCGTGGCAGGTCCGAGAGCTGCCCGCTCACGTAAACACGCAGGTTCTGGGCCGGCTCGCTGCGGCTGAAACAGTCGTCGAATTCGAGACTGTAGCAGCATTACCGGCGTAGAGGCTGTCCGAAAAACCGAGGGTCAGGCATATTTATTGAGGCAAACGCGCTTTTGCGTTTGCCTCAGTAAAGTTGTTGCGGTTCTCCTTCCCGGGGCTGAAGCGACATGCCAACCAAAGCCCAACGGAACTTCCGCATGTGCGGTGCGTCTAAGAGTACGTGCGGCCAATCGGTCGCGGCAAGAGGATGCGGTCACATGAATAAAGCGTTCCTGGTGTGTTCGGCAGCGATCATTGTCTTGGCGTGCGGGGCCGCCCTGGACGGCCTCGCGATGGAACTGCCCAACGAAGGGCCCGTCGCGGTGGATTGGGAGTTGCCGCCCGGCGAGGCAGATGGCGTGAAGATGGTACTTCCCATCCTGCATTCGCTCAAACAAGACGTGGTGGAACTCGAAAAGAGTCACCCCCAACTGGCCGAGGCGAAGGCCATTGAAGCGACCGCAGACGGATGGTTGTTTGAGCACGACTGCCGCGATCTGGGAAAGAGGGGGTACGAAGACACAGGCCCATTTCCCATCGCCATCGGCCTTCGGGTCATGACCGAACCGGAACGGCGAGCATCCGCCTTGCCCGCCCCTCCCGCCACGCAACCGATGGCGGACCCCGTGGCGCCCACCCCGGCGACGCTGGAGAAGTGGTTGACGGGCAAGGAGGTCGTCGAGGTGTGCTTTGCGGGGGCGCACATGGAGCCGCTGAAACTGCGGGACTCCCTGAAGACCAAGGTGGCCGACAACGACTGGGACTTCCGCCTGACGCCGGGCGAAGGCGGCGGGGCGAATCGCTCGTTCGTTGAAGTCTGCATGAGGTTCTCACCGGAGAACACCCGGAGGCTGCTGTCCCTCCAGGAGGAACTGGAGCCGCGCGGCTACCGCCTGGACCCGGAGCATACGCACGTCTGGTCGCTTGACGGCGACCCGAACGCCCGCGCGAAGGCGCGCGAAATGGCGCCGGGGGTGCTAGCCGCTGCCGCCAACGGGATCAGCACCTCCCTGCCGAAGGCACAGAGCACCGCCGAAAGGCCAGGCCGGGCAATGTACCTGGCCGGGATCAGGTACGAGGTCCCCGGCACGAATACAACAGGGATGATCCGGATCAGCGAGATTGCCGCGACTAAGACATGGCAGTTGCCCGTTATCCCCGAGCAGGTGATCCACCTGCCCCGCCTGGGCCTGATGATCACGGCCTACTACCGTCCGGGGCAGGACACGACACAGGACACCTCGCCGGAACGGGCAGCGATCCGCAATGCCGTCAACGAGGCGGTTGCGCCGCTGCTGAAGCTCGAGGGTGACGCTGCTCGACTCCACGAGAAGCCGCTGCCGCAGGTGGATCGGCCAACCCCCGCGCCCGCCACAGAGCCGGCGGGCATCGAGGGCAATCCTCGCATCCGTTGGGACGGGAATATCATCACGTTGGCGCAGGACACCGTCGACGCGGACTTCCGGTCAAAATCTTGGCCGCGCTCGGTGTCGCTGTTCCACCCGTGGAGTGGGGAGGGTGGCCGAATTACCTTTACAGCGCGGTGATCGGCGAAGGCTTGATCGGGGCGGCGGTGTTCGAGGAAATCGGCTGGCGCGGGTTCGCCCTGCCTTACCTCCAGCGCCGTTACTCGGCCCTCGTCAGTAGCCTCATCATCGGGTTGGTGTGGACGTTCTGGCACTTCCCGAACTTCCTGGCCTTTACGCCATCGGACCTGGCGGTTTTCGTCCCCAGGGTCATGGCGCTGTCCCTCATCTTTACCTGGGTCTACAATTCAACTGGAGGAAGCCTGTTCGCCGTCGTGCTGCTACACGGGGCGATCCTTGCCTCGGCGGGCCTGCTCGCCGACACCGACTCCGGAGTCTTACCGCTAGCGGTCGTGATCGACGCTGCTCTCGCGGTCATTGCTGTCGGGCTGGCGTGGCGATACGGGGCCGCGAACTTGTCTTGGCGCGACCGCCAAGTGGCTCTCAAAGAACCGCGACCCCCGCGTCATCCCCGCCCTTCGCCGCGCGGCCGCCGGCGACGTCTGCCCAAGCGTGCGGGCGGCGGCGTGGCAGGCCCTGGAGGACCTGACGGCCGAAGATCGCCCCCAGACCGTGCCCCCTCGATGGCTGGACGCGCACAGTTCGCTGTACGCGTTCCTGGGCGATGACTGGTATTGGGACAACAGCGCTGCGTGTTTCCCGTACACCAGACGGCGCTCGTTTCGCCGCAGCCGTTATGGGGTGTTGCCCTCATAGTCTGTTGTTCCGCTAAGGTCTGTAAAGCCGGAACCGGTACCAGCGTGATCCGATCTGGTGATCGGGGATACGGACGACAAAGGCTTCGCCCTCGGTCCGCGTCTCGATGGGGTCGCGATCCTCGATGCTCTGGCGTCCCCTCTCGGTTCCGACCGCCTGGAGTTCAAGTTTGAAGTGCACATTTCCGATGGCCAGAGCGAGGGGTTTGGACTGGTCCTTCGCGCGCCCGTCCGCCGGCTGGCCCCACTCGGGCATCCATTTCTCGCCGTTCACGTAGGTGGGCTCGTCCTTTCCTTGGTGCTTGCCCGGCTTGGAGACAACACCGGGGTTCTTCCAGTAGATTCCCCCCGGCGTAACCCAGAGTTCCGCGTCGCCGTCGATCAGCGCCTCAACGATGATGTCCTTCAGGTGCTTGGGAGGCTTGGCAGGCAGGAGTTTCTGGATTTCGGCCGCCGCGCGATCCAGGCCAGCCCGGGCGGCCAAGGAGGCGGCGTCCTGGGCCGCATGCACCTTAAGGAATTGCTCGTAGCAGGACTTGGCACGCGCCAGCATTCTGGGCCTGGCCGGAGGCGTGGCGCTGTCGGCGAGGTCGGTGTACCACTTGCCCAGTTCCAGGCAGGCGTTTTCCGGAAGATTCTCAATGTGCATCGCTGACACGAGGATATACTTCTTCAGCAAGTCGTCGCCGGTGGCGTCGACATACTTGGCGGCCGCCTCGGGGTTATCCAGTTCAACCGCGATCAGTCGCGCAAGTTGAGCGGCGGTCGCCTTGTCTTCAGGCGAGCCCTGAAGCCGCGATTTCAACTGCTCAATCTGCGGCAGTAGCCGCTGGCGCGACTCGGCGTAGCGAATCGCCGCCTGGATCTCCGCCTTGTAGTCCAGTTGTGCCGCCGCATCGACGGGGGTCGCTTGGTGAAGCAGGGTGACCGCTTCGGCGAGCTTCCCGCCTGCTATCCTGAGTTCCGCCACCAGCTTCTTCTCTTCAGCACTCCTGGCGCTGCGGTGCCGCAACTGATAGACCCCGAGCACCTTTTCCTGGCACTCGGTCTTCCTCTCCGGTGCGGCTTGGGCCAGCAGGTTGGCGGCTTCGAGCGCCGCAGCATAGCCCGCCGCGTTCTTGATGCCGAGATCGTACGCCCTGACGCAAAGCACCGCGAGGAGCGCCGGATCGCCCGTGGTCGTCTTGGCAGCCTTGAGCAGTTTGGCGGCAAGCTCTGCATCGTCCCGGGTGTCTGCCGTGGCAGCCGCTTTGGCGGCCTCCTTGCCGAACGCGTCTTCGAACGCCTTTTCCGGGTCTTCTGCGGCGCGGCAGGTGGCCTGGCACAGCAGGAACAGCAGGAAGAATACATACATCTTACATGGACGGGGACATCGCATGGGCAGCCCCCCTGACTGAAACTGACACGCTGGACATTCGTGCGTCCCTGCACCGCCGCGAACTGTGACGGCATCCATGGTACAAGAGGAAGGGGTGTTAAGCCAATGAATTCAAGCCCGGCGCAGGTACTCAGGCACTCGGGCACCCAGAAGCCCAGATGCCTCCGGCCAGGGCATCCGTCCAAGGAACACTTGGCCTCCTCACCCCAACCGCTGCAGACTACAGCCTGCACCTACACCCTGCGGACTGCCGTTATGAATCGACGCGAAAGGTTGACGGCCACGCTGAACGGGCGGCCTGGGCCGGCCGGGTCCATGAGGTGGAGGCGGTGCTGGCGGAACAACTCCAACGCCTGGGGTGGCCCTCGACCGCAGGCCCACCCGAGGAACCGCGTCAGGTGTTGGCCGACACGCTGGCGTACGTGAAGCGCAACCGGCAACGGATGGACTATCCGCGATACCGGCGGCAAGGGCTGCCGGTCACGAGTGCCGCGGTCAAGTCGCTCATCAAGCAGGTGAACCACAGGGTCAAGGGGACCGAGAAGTTCTGGGTGTGTGGCGGGGCCGCCGCAACTGGCAGGTGGGGCCAACGTGGCAGGCCAGCGTCATGCGGGGAACTGGTACTTCCTTTCCCTGGCGAGAAAGGCTGCCTGGGTAGCGGCGGATGAGGGACAACGAGACGCGGTCTTGCCGGCCGTCGCCTTGTTGCCTGGCCGCGGGGCGACCAGGTCGGCCTTTCCCCGATTCCCTCCGCGCGGGATTCGCACCCGTGCAAGGCCTTATCCCACGCACAGGTAGACCTCGTCGAAGCCCTCGCGCCTCAATTCCAGGGCAGTGGGCTTGCACGCCTGGAAAGCCCTCCACATCCGCTCGACTTCCGCCAGCGGCACCCGCTGGGCTTGACGGCACCGATGACGGACCTTCTCAAGTGGCACGTCAAACACCACGCACACTTTCCTGTGGCGGGCGTTCGGACCTTGCAGGGCGTGCCGCCTCGCGTTCCTGGACATGTGACACGCATCGAGGACGACGTTGCGGCCTTCGCGCAGGGCCTTGCGCTTCTCGGACTCGAAGGCGTCCCAGATCACCCGTTCGTCCCGGGGGCGTCCGAAAACCGTGGCCCGCTCCTTCCTGATCCTGTCCGAACTGACGACCCTGAAGCCCTCGCAGAATCTCCTGGCAAAGGTGGACTTCCCCGAGTGCGAGGGCCCGCAGAGGACGACCAGGACCGGCTGGCCGCTGCTCCGGCACCGTGCACCGCGGATTCCTGGCATGGGCAATCACCTCCGGCCAGTGCCTCAGCCTTAGCGAGCCATCTGCGTTTCGCATTCGCGGAATTGCCTGCGAGGGGACCCGGCAAGGGGCGGCTGAGGCCGTGCCCTGGTCGGCAGCCCGGCCCTCGGCCGCCGGTTGCCGTACGGCTAACGGGGCAGTTCGCGAATGCTGGACTCGAAGGGCCAGCCCGAAGGGCGAAAGGCAGAATGAGTGAGCTCAGGCAAAACCGAGGAGGTGGTTGCCGCGCGGCAGGAATCCGGCATCGGGGCCATGACATGGGCGGGCATCGGCGAGTGATTGGAGGCAACGCCGCCGCCTCGCACGCCACCCCGGGCGGCCGCACATCCACGGTACAGGGCCGTTCGGTGCGAGGGCCTTTCGGCGCCGCGTCGTCCGGTGATCCAGATCCCCCTCGTGCTACTTCGCCAGCGCAGGCTGCGCCGCGGCCGGTGCGGCGGCAGCAGGCTTCGGCGCCTGTACGGCGGCCATCTGATCGGCCTCGGCCTGGACGGCCTCGACGGTGCCCTTTGCCGGCGCCGCGGGCGCGCGGGCGGCCGCGGCCGCCGCGGCGACGAGGGCGACAAGCATCACGGCCCCGACAACACGAATCAGACTTGCCATTGCGTTTCTCTCCTGAATGGTTCCGCTCTTCGGGCCAACTTCAGGCTCTTCAGGCCGGAAGGTCTGATTCGCCGCCGCGGGAAGACCCCAGGTGCTCCAGCCCTTCCTTCAGCAAGGCGCGAGTGGCATCATCCACCCAGGCTTGGCGGGTGGCCCATTCCAGGCCCAGACGCAATGACGGGGCGGAAAGGCTGCTGATGCGCTGGCCGGCCCGCGTCAGGGCTGCCGTGATGCTCGCCAGGTAGAGCAGTTGTGCGATGTCACGCGGCAAGACGGTGTCGGGATCGGTATTGCACAGTTTGGCGAAGCGCTTGGTCAGGTCCAGGAGTTGAACCGGCGGGCAGGCATGATGCAGCACGTCCCCCAAGGTCATGCCCGAGTCGGCGGGGAGCCCAAGTTCCTGCATCCGGCGAGCCGCTTCCTCCCCCAGGCGGCCCAGCGCCACCGGCAGAGGCGCGGCCAACTCGTGGCGCAGCATCGCCGCCAACTCATCCGGCCGCCACAGATCCTCCGCCGTCCCGCTCAGGTCCATCATTTGGGAAAGCAACGTCGGGTTGCTCCTATCATGGGCCTGGTCTGCCATGAGCGACCTCCTCGGGCTCCGCCGCTCCTCACTTGAGGGGTGCCGCTGGGTGCCTGCAACCAGTGCGGACAGCACAGCCTGCCCGCGGCGGGCCGTGGCACCAATCATCTCTCGTGCGACGCGGCGCTACGCGCCGATGCCGCCAAGAACAGCCTTCAGTTCGCCGAGTTCCTCATCGACATTCCGGTCGTCGCCCACGTATTCGCCGGCGACCTCGCGCAACGCGCGGGCGAACATGCGTTTGGCCGTGATCAGCAGGTTGCAGGCCTGGAGGGGCGTTTCGAGGCCGAGTTGTCGGACAAGTTGGTCATAGTCCAGCGGCTCGTCGCCCAAGGACGCCACCTCCGAGCCGCGGGGCGAGCGTTTCTGGGCCTTCTCGCGGCGTATCTGGCCGACGAGGTACCGGTTGAGCGCCACCAGCAGGAGCGACCGGAACTTGCCCTTTTCGGGTTGGGCCTGGGCGATCAGGTCCTGCTCGAGGATCTTGTCGGAGACGAATCCCTGGAGGATGTCCTCGACCCGCTCGCGCGGCAGGTGCCTCCTGGCCACGAGGTACGCACGCAGGGCCGGCAGATAACGCTCGAGCAGGACCCCCAGGGCCTCCCGCTTGACCGGGGCGCTCCCCTGGCCGGCGCGGGCCACCAGGGTCCAGCGCGTGGCCGGAAAGGGCTTCAGGTCGCCGTCTTCCGCGCGAGACATGATCGTCCCCCCGCCGGCCACGGACATAAGAGCCCAGCCGAGACCCAGCGCCCACAAGCGGTAAGGCCAATATCCCAACGCGGTGCCGCAAAGTCAAGGAGTTCCGCGGTTCGGTCCGGCGGAACCGGCGGCAGTCACTTTTTTCTGTTTTGCGCGCAGAATTGCGGGGAGCGCGGCGATGTTATCCGTGAAAAGTGAAGACGCCTGAGAGTGAAAAGAGGTGGCCCATGCTGCTCCAAACCATTCGTGCCGTCCTTCGCGGTTGCCAGGGTGTGCTGGGTGCAATCGGTTCGGCCGTCTACGGGATCATGGCGGGGGACCCCCGTGTGGATAACCCCCGGTGGATGACCTACGACATCAGGTACCTGTAAGACGCGGCCCACGGGTAACGGTAGTACATGCCGATCCGCGGGGATCGGATGACAAGTAAAGAACCTCTGAACGAAAGGAAGGTGTACCATGTTGAGGCTCGCACTGAACTACGCTCGTTACGCCCTGGCGGTGGTGGCCCAGGGGGGATTCGTCCTGGGCCTTACCACGAACTAACAAGGCGGCGCGGCCGAATCGGGCGGCGTGAGGGCCGCCCCGAAGGGACGGGCGGCAGACTGGATTGTCCTTCCCGTCCCTTCCTGCTATCGTGACAGGGCACTGCCATGCTGGAAACGCTCGTCGCACAGATGCGCACATCGGCCTCGATCGCGCTCGGGATTCCGTTCAGCCTGCGGGCGCTGGACCGGCTGATCGAGGCGATGCGGCAGACACGGCACGAGTTCGGGGCCGTGGGCGCCCAGGCCGCCGACCTCCTGCGCGGGCCGGCCCTGGACGAGGGGACCCGCCGGGCCGTGCACGGCCGCCGCTTCAGGGCCCAGGCCGTGCGTGCCGCCGCCGAGACGGCCTACTACGCCGACCTCTTCGGCCGCCTGGGTCTCGACCCCTCGAAACTTCGCTACGAGGACATCCAGCGCATTCCTCCCACGACCAAGGAGGCCCTGCGCGAGGACCCCGACGCGTTCGTCTCCCGCAAGGCCGCGCCCGCGTTCTGGACCACCACCACGGGAACGACGGGCAGGCCGACCTGCATCTCGTTCTCCGAGCGGGAGATGCGGACCTACATCGCCCTGGAGGCCATCACGTTTCTGCACAACGGCGAGGTCCAGAGCGACGACATCGTGCAGATCTCGACCAGTTCCCGCGCGGCCCTGGGCAACACCTGCTTTGCCGGGGGCTGCGCCCGCGCGGGGGCGATGGTCTCGGTGGGCGGCCTGATCGAGCCGCGCGAGACCCTGGCCATGCTGGCCCAGGAGCGGCGGGTGCCGGGCAAGAAGCCGCGCACGAGTGTTCTCTCGATCTATCCCTCCTACCTGGGGGAACTGGTGGAGTATGGCCTGAGTCACGGGTATCGCCCCGGCGACTTCGGCCTGGAGCGGATCTTCGTGGGCGGCGAGATCGTGACTGAAGGGCTTAAGCGACGGGCCCGGAGGCTCTTCGGTCCCGTCGCGCTGGGCGAGGGCTACGGGATGACCGAGACCTGGCCCCTGACGCCGATGGTCTGTTCCCAGGGCCACATGCACTACGAACCCTCGCAGGCCCTGGTCGAGGTGGTCAACCACGAGACCGGCATGGCCGCCGATGCCGGCGAGACCGGCACGATGGTGGCCACGCCCCTGCCGCCCTACCGGGAGACGACGATCCTCCTGCGCTACGACACGCAGGACGTGGTCCGCGTGCTCCTGCCGACGTCGGTGACCTGCGAACTGGCCCACATGCCGGCCACCAGCAAGGTCCTCGGCAAACTGCGCCTGGCAGTGCACCACGACCGCGGGTGGACCTATCCAAGGGATGTGCTTGAGGCGGTGGAGGGCCTGGAGGAGGTGCCGCTGCCGGCCCGCTGCGGGATGTGGGCCGTGCCCGGCGGCGTGGCCGTCGAAGTGGTCGCCCGCCGCAACGCCCCGGAGGCGGCCCGAACCATCCGGGCCACCCTGGAGCAACGGGGCGTGCCGGTGCGCGAACTGCACGTCGGCGAGGATCCGCGGCAATTACGGCATCCCTGGCCCGTGCGCTCGGACCTGAAGGAACTGCTGTTCGCGGACTCGGGGGCGTCTCCGCCTCCTCACGAGGACGGTGCGGCGGGCACAGCCAGTGCGGGAGGCCGGCCATGAGACTGCTGCCCCTCGCCGTTGTCTTCGGCCATGCCCTCCTGGCGGTGGGTCTCGGTTGGGTCTACTTCCGCCGCTACCGGATGACGCGCCCGCCGATGGGCGTGTTCAACCTCTGGGACGTGGCGGTGATCGTTGCCTGCATCGTGCTGGTGCCTTATCTGCACATGGCCGCCCCCGACTGGCTGGTGATCGCGCTTCTGGGCGGCGGCTTCCTGGGGCTGCTCTACTACACCTTCGAGCCGGTGCTGAAAGCGCGCTGGGAGGTGTGGCTGGTTTGCCTCGGCCTGATGGCGGCCGACGCGGGTCTGCGGTTCGGGGCGGGGAGCGCCGTCTTCTTCGTCGTCAACAATGCCTTGTTGCTTGGGGTCATCGTGGGGACCGCCAACCTGTGGGCCCAGGGCGGTTTGCGGGCCCGAGACGCCGCCGTGCTCGGTGCGCTGCTGGGCGTGTACGACTTCCTGGCGACGTCCGTGTTCACCCAGATGACGACGGTGGTCGGCCGGCTGGACGGCCTGCCCTTCGCGCCGATGGTCGCATGGCCCGTGGGCGAAGGAGGGCAGTGGTGGGGGATCGGCCTGGGCGACCTCCTGTTTGCGGCTGTCTTTCCGCTGGCGATGCGCAAGGCCTTCGGTGCAGCCGCGGGCTTGGTGGCGGCAGTCCTGGCCGTGACGGCCATCGCCGGGCTGCTGCTGGTCTGCCAACTGGCGGCGGTGCAGGCAGCCTTCCCCGTGATGGTGCTGCTTGGCCCGCTGATGGTGGTTCAGCACGCCGCGTGGCGATGGTGGCGCGGCCCGGAGCGCACGACGTGGCAGTACCTCCAGGCCGAACCCGTATGAAGCCGGTCCGCGTTCTTGCGTGAGTTGGTGACGCCATTCGATGGCAGGGGGTGTGAACTATGGGTCCCGAACGTCCGAACGAAGAGACGATCTTCGCCGCCGCCTTGGGGAAGACCTCGCCCGCCGAGCGCCAGGCCTACCTGGACGAGGTGTGCGGGGAGGACAAGGCCCTGCGCGGCCGCGTGGAGGCGCGCCTGAAGGCCCGCGACGAGGCCGGCGGCTTCGTGGAGATGTCGGCCCTCGGTCAGGACGCTGCGCTTGGCGCTGTGCCCCTGACTGAAGGCCCGGGCACGCTGGTCGGCCGGTACAAGCTGCTTCAGCAGATCGGCGAGGGCGGGATGGGCGTGGTCTTCATGGCCGAGCAGCAGGAACCCGTCCGGCGCGTGGTGGCCCTGAAGATCATCAAGCCCGGCATGGACACCCGGCAGGTCATCGCCCGCTTCGAGGCCGAGCGGCAGGCCCTGGCCCTTATGGACCATCCCAACATCGCCCGGGTGCTGGACGCCGGGGCGACCGGCACCGGCCGGCCGTACTTTGTGATGGAACTGGTCAAGGGCGTCCCCATCACCGAGTACTGCGACTCCAACCGGCTCTCCCCCGCCGAACGCCTGGGACTCTTCACCGAGGTCTGCCACGCGGTCCAGCACGCCCACCAGAAGGGGATCATCCACAGGGACCTCAAGCCCTCGAACGTGCTCGTGACGCTCCACGACGGGAAGCCCGTCCCGAAGATCATCGACTTCGGCGTCGCCAAGGCGACCAGCCAGCGTCTGACCGAACGAACGATGTTCACCCATTACGGCCAGATGATCGGCACGCCGGCGTACATGGCACCGGAGCAGGCGGAGATGAGCGGGCTGGACATGGACACACGGTCCGACATCTACTCGCTCGGCGTGCTGCTCTACGAACTGCTGACCGGCACACGGCCGTTCGATGAGAAGCAACTCCGCGAGGCCGGCTACGGCGAGATGCTGCGGATCATCCGTGAACAGGAGCCGCCGAAGCCGAGCACGCGCTTGAGCACGCTGAAGGACACGCTGGCGTCGGTGGCGGCCCAGCGGCACACGGAGCCCGCGCGGCTCACGCGCCTTGTGCGGGGCGATCTGGACTGGATCGTCATGAAGACGCTGGAGAAGGACCGGACGCGGCGCTACGAGACGGCCAACGGCCTGGCCCTCGACATCCAGCACTATCTGGTGCACGAGCCGGTCCTGGCCAGCCCGCCGAGCAAGATATACCGGATGCGGAAGTTCCTCCGGCGTCACCGCACGGGCGTGGCCGCGGGGTCGGCGGTCTTCCTGGCGCTGGCCGCGGGGCTTGTGGCCGCGACCACCGGGTTTTTCGAGGCGAACCGCGAGCGCCGAATCGCGGTTGCGGCGCGCCTGGAGGCAGAAGATCAGCGGCGGAAAGCCGAGCAAGCGGCTGAGCAGGCCCGGCAATCGGCCGAGGAGGCCAGGGCCGTCACGGCGTTTTTCCAGGAGACTCTCGCGTCCATTGATCCGCGGAGAGCCCGCGGCCGGGAGGTAACCGTCCGGGAGGTCTTCGACCGGATCGCCAAAGAGGTTGGTGAGAAGTTCGCCAAGCAGCCGCTGACTGAAGCCGCGATCCGCACCGCCCTCGGGAGTACCTACGGCGGTCTGGGAGACTATGCAGCCTCCTCTATCCACTTCTCCGCCGCAGCCGAAATCCGCCGGCGGCTGTTGGGAGAAGGGCACCCCGACACGCTGGGGTCCATGGACAGCCTGGCCGGTGTCCTGAAGGACCAGGGCAAGTACGCCGAGGCGGAACAAGTCATCAGGCCGGTAGTCGAAATCCGACAGCGGGTCCTACCCAACGAGCACCCCGATACGGTGGATGCCATGCACCAGTTGGCGGATATGCTGATCTTCCAGGACAAGAACGCCGAGGCGGAGCAACTGTACCGGCAGGTCCTGCCGGTCCGGGAGCGGCTCCTGCCCGTCGGGCACCTGGACATCCTGTATCCCATGAACAACCTGGCGGAGGCGTTGCGTCGCCAAGGCAAGTGCGCCGAAGCCGCGCCCTATTCCCTCCGGGTCATCGAGGGCTGCGTGAGGGGCGAGGCCAGCCAACCCGACGCCTCGGGATACGGCAGGCTTCTGGCGGCTGCCCTGGTGTGCGGCGGCAACACCGTCTGGGGTATGGTGACCAGCGAAGACCCCGCTCTGCGCAGTTCCGCCAGGGCCTCCGAACTGGCCGAGGCCGCGGTCAAGGCGCGGCCCGACAATTGCTACTCCTGGGGTGCGCTCGGCTTTGCGCGTTACCGGGCGGGGGACTGGCGCGGCGCCGTCGAGTCCATCGAAAAGTCGGTTCTGCTCAGCAAGGACGGCGGTCAAGGCGGGCACTTTTTCTTCCTTGCCATGGCCCAGTGGCAACTGGGCGACAAGGCCAAAGCCCGCCAGGGGTTCGACCGCGGCGTCGCATGGGCCAACGCGCATGACAGCCAGGACGCGGAATCGCGCCGTCTCTGGTCCGAAGCGGCGGCGCTGCTGGGCCTTCCGGGCCCGCCGCCAAAGGGTCCCGAGGCGCCAAGGCAGCCGTAGCAGCGTGTATCGGAAATAAGCGGCCGGTGAGTTCCCGCCGCCAAGCAAGGTCCTCACCGGCCCGGCCTGGAGTCGGACGGATGGTCTGCGCATCCGGCCCCAAGGCCCTGCCAGTATACCGCAGACCGAAACCGAGTGCCAGCCAGCGCGCGTCGATCCTGGAGTATCTCTCTGCGGCGCGCGCGGCAGAAAGGAGGTCAACCGAACTCAGACGCGACGATGTCACTTGCAGTAGGTCCTCTCGGCAGGCATTGGGTGAACTTCCTGCGACTGGCGCGGGAGCCTGCCGGTCCCAAGCGATGGACGAGGGTTGATTCACCAGATGGGAGGAGACTTCCATGAAGGCGAGATCATCGAAGTGCGGAGCCGTGAGGCTCTGGCTGTGCGGCATCATGCTGGCCTTGGCCGTGGCCCTGCTTGTCACGGCCGTCTGTGGGGCCTCGGACAAGGGCGGGAACCAAGGCAACCCGGGCGTCTTTCCGCCGCAGTCGCACCCAGATGGTAGGAGTTTCTGTGGGGCATCGAACAAGGGCGGGCACCAAGGCAACCCGGGCGTCTTTCCGCCGCAGTCGCACCCGTATGGCAGGAGTTACGGAGAATGGGGCGCGGCGTGGCAGCAGTGGGTCTTCACCACAACCACAGAGAATTGCCCCGTGACGGACAACACCGGGGCACGCGCCTTAGTTAACCAGTCCGGGCACGTCTACTTCCTGGCGGGGACCTTCGGCGAACTGCCGGACACCCCCTGGGCCGCACCCAATCCCGTGACACGCAATGTCACCATCCCCACGGGGATCGCGTTGTGCATCCCGATCTCCAACTGGGGCCTGTGCTACCCGGAGGACCTCCCGGACGTTCCCCCGGAGGACGCCGTGGCCACGATGTACGAGTGGCTGAACGCGTATTATGACCCCATGCCCGAGGCCGACCTGGAGTGCGAGGTGGACGGCGCGGCGGTGAAGAACCTGCTGAACTACCGGGCTCAATCGGACCCCTTCGAGATATACGTTCCGGCGGATAATGTGGAGAACGACCTGATGAGATACTTCACCGGCGATCCCAACTTCTCCTACGCCGAGGGCTGGCATCTGAGTATCTCGGACGGGTTCTACGTCATGCTGGCGCCCCTCTCGGCCGGCAAGCACACGATCCACCTTCGCTGCGGACCGGCCGACAGCCCGTTCCTCGATGTCTACTACAACCTGACGGTCCGGGGCGGGAAGGAGGCCAAGAAGGAAGACAAGTGCAACGATCGGCCGAAGAAGTAACGGTGCGCAATCAGCGGCGACAGAAAGCCACTGGGAATCCCGGTGGCTTTCTCGTTCTTGTGTGAGAGGGAAACCTCTGTCAAGTCGGGGAGCGCTGGAAATGTGGTACGTCGGGCGTGCAGACGAGACACTGCCGATATCCGGCCGGCGTCTTCCTGGAACTGGCTGTCACGTTCGAGGCCAGGCGGAAGCACCTGCCAATCATCAGCCTTAACCGCGTGGCCTGACAATCACCGCGTTGGCCTATCGTCGTGGGCCGCGGCCATCGTGCGCGCCCGTGCCGACTTCGTGATGCCAAGGAGCCGCGAGTCGCTTGCTTCCCGCGCCGCGCCCCCCCCATCTCGCGGCCCGTGACGACCGGAAACCCGAATGTCCGCCCTGCTTTCCGCCCTAACGCATGGCGAACCCAATTCCCCTGGATCAGCACAGCCGCCTCAAACCGCGAGGCAGCGATGGGGTCCAGCGAAAACGGATGGCTAATGCCTGTGTGATGCCGCTTCCGGCCGTGTGCCTTGCATTGGCCGAATAACCGGGTTGGAAAAGGCTTATGGATGGATATTCGTCACTTGGCCTGACTGACCCTGACCTTCGCACCCCTGCGACGTGGAACCAGCGAAAGCAGTCCGGCCGCAAGAAGCCCCATCGTGGCGGGCTCCGGTACAGCAGTGATGGTAAAGTCGAAAGCCTGGATGTCGGCGTCTAGAGCCAGGCCCGGAAGAGCCCACGTTACGGTGTCATCCAGCAGCGGGTCGTTATCTTGGATCCGCAGGTCGGTCACTTCTCCCAGGACATTGCCGGCCGTGAAAGTGAAGGCGCCCAGGAATACCCGCCGGGTGGCGCCCGTGGGCGCTTCGGCCACAACGCCGGTGGATTCCCAGAGGTCGCGCGACTCCACGAGCGAGGCGCTGTTGAACACGCCCCCGGTCAAGTCCACCGCCTTCAGCGGACTGACGGTCGGCTCAGTCTCGTTGAAGGCGGCGTTCGGCGCGATATGGGCCGGCGACAATGCCCCCGCCGGCTGGCTCGGCCCGGCAGAAACGCGGCTGATCTTGAGGCCGGCGCTGAAGAGCCCCCCTTCCTCTTCCAAAACCGCCGTCTCCGAGACAGGGTCAAATGTCTCGTAGAGGTAGACCGGGACGACAACGGTGCCGCCGGGCGCCGCGTCAAAGTTACTGACAAGGCCATCCGTGCCGAACTGCATGACGGATGCCCACGCGGCGGCGCTGGCCGTTCCCAGGATCACCGCCATCCACGCGACAGCCAATAGGGTTGTTCTCATCTTGCGTACCCCTCCCTGCAATGCCCTTGAACCTTCAATACCTGCTCCACAGGTGTTCCGTCGTCCACCGTGCGGCCTAGACTGTCAGTTTCTTACCCAGACGGCTCCGCATGGCCGCCAGGTCCAAGGCGTCCACGTCGCCGTCGCCATCGGCATCATAGAGACGCGAGTAGTTCGTGTCTCCCAGCGAAGAGCCCAGTGCCCCTCGGATCGTCCCGTAATCCAGCCGATCCACGTCGCCGTCACCATCGATGTCCCCGAACAGTCGATGGAACCGCTGGGTCAGATCGCCAGTGCCAATGGCGTCGCCGGCGAGATTGCGGATCATGCCGCGATGCACGTTCAGCGTGTAGACGCCGTCGGCCAGAGAGCCCGCCACGATGTCCGGCCCGGTGAACGTCAACTTGACGGACCTGGCGTCTGCCGCAAGCGTTGCGGTGACGGATACCACCATACCATCGTCCCGAACGACCTCAAACGCCCCCGGATCGAACATCACCTGCCGGTCAAACGCGACCGTGATGCCGTCAACCTGAGACCGCTGCTTCTGGCCATTTTCGATGATCACATTCACCTGGCCCGGCACCACGTGGACGACCCGATCGACGTTCTTGCCCATGCGCGTTCTGAATTGGGACAGGTCGTTCGTATTGACGCGGTTGTCCGAATTGTAATCGAAGTACCATCGATACAGGGAAGAGGTGCTGGGTCGATTGTAGGAGCGGCTGAACGCCTGGTAGTCCTTGACGTCCACGTCGCCGTCTCCATCGCTGTCACCGAAGAAGCGATGGATGTTGCTGACGGCGTCAGCCGCCATGGGCCCGCCGGCCGAATTGGTTACCTTGGCGGCGACGACCTTGATCTGGTAGCGTCCATCTGAGAGCGAGCCGGAACAGGTGCCCGGGCCGCCAAAAGTCAGCACGTAGGTCCGCTGGTCGCCCGGAGGATTCGTGACGCCAGCCGCGATGCTCAGGCCGTCCGAGCGAGTAACGACAACTGCGCCCGTTGCCAGGGTGACGGCTTGGTCGAACGTGACGGTGACGGCCTTGACCATCGACCGCTGCGCCGCGCCATCCCCGATCTGGACTGCCATGACCGCCGGCTCCGAGAGAACCTTGACCGCCAGCGTGCCCGACGCCCGGCCCCCATCGCCATCGTCGACCGTCAGGCTAACGGTGTAGTCGCCGGCCTTGGCGAAGACATGGCTCGCGTTCGGGCCGGCGGAAGGGGCACTGCCATCGCCGAAGTCCCACGTATAGATGAGGTTGTCGTTGCCGGGGTCGGTCGCCGCGGCCGAGAAACTCGCCGTCCCTCCCCGCGTGACAAGCGTATCGCCGGAGAGGCTCGTGAGGGTCGGCGCCACGTTGTTCACCGTCAGCGCCACCGTGCCGCTACCCGACGCCCCGCAACTGTCGGTGACCGTCACCTGGACGTGGTAGACGCCGTTTTCGGCATAGAGGTGCGAGAGGTCGAACGTCTTGCCGGCCAGGGCGAGCGGCTGGGCGCCCGCACCGTCGTCGTAATCCACCGTGGCCGTCCAGGCGTCGCCAATGTCCGGATCGATGATCTCGCCGGTGCGGGTGAAGAGGGTCCCCTCGGCCAGCGTGGCGTCGCCGCCCAGGATGACCTGCGGGGCGGTGTTGGGCACGGTGGTCAGCGCGTCGGCGGCCGCAGGCGCCGATTCCGCATTGCCGGCGTTGTCGCGCGAGGTGCTGTAGAAGGCGTACGTGTGGCCGCGCTTGCCGGCGAACGGCGCCTCCGTCAGCGCAGTGTCCGAGAGCCACGGCTGAAACGGGCCGCCGTTGTCGGAGACATAGACCGTGCAACTCCCGAGCCCCGAGCCGCCGGGCGCGTCGGCGCCCGACCAGCGGACCAGGAACTCCTCGCCCGCCGCGATCGCGGGCAGCGGCGCGACCGCGCTCGAGGGCGCTGCCGCGTCGAGCGTGTTGAAGATGGGCGGCGTGTCGATCGGCGGTTCGGTGTCGAAGACAATCGTGGCCAACGGGTCGATCACGGTGCCGGTAGCCGCGCCCGCGGAAGGACGGACCGTGTAGGAGACGAAGCCCTGGCCGCGGCCGGTGTCGTCGTTCGGCGGCAGGAGGCCCGCCGTGGTTCTCGTGGGCATCTCGCCGGTCGCCGGGTCGATGGCCGTGAGGGTCCAGAAGGCCTGGCCGCTGGCGATGTCGATGCCGGCCGCGGCGTCGACGTAGATGCCCATCGTGTCGCGGAGGTCGAGGCGCTCGGAGTAGAACGCGCGGTTCTCGGGCACGTGGATGTAGACGTTGCCCCAGCCGAAGTCGCCGATGCGGAAGGATCGCCAGTCGAGGTCCGGGTCGAGCCGCTGTGTGACGGCGACCTGCCGAGCCGAGGCCCCCGCCTGCGGCGAGTTCTCGAAGCGGATCGTGTACGGGATCGCCTGCGCCGCGGGGATCCAGTGTTCCGGACCGAAGCCCGGCGGGCCGAGGATGTCGTTCGGGTCGTGAGCGACGACGACGTTCGTGCGATACACGCCGTCGTCGCGGCCGGGAGTTTTCCCCTGCGGTCCCGGGAACTTGGTGTAGATGACAAGCCGGTAATCGGGGTGGAAATCGCCACCGTTAGTGGAATTGTCCTGCATGATGGCGCCGTGGCCGAAGACGTCCAGGCTGAAGTCGTAGTTGTGCTTCGTATGGAGGCCGGCGATGACGATCTCAGCCTCGCTGCCCGCCCGTTTAATGTCCGTCGGCACCTTCCAATCGCCCGATTGGGGGTCGATGTAGGTCAATTTGAGGTCCAGGTCCCCGTAGCGTTCTGCGAATTCCACGCGGACGACCAACGTGTAGGTCCTGTCGCCTTTGGCGTCGGTCGTGGCGGGGAGGTTGAACGCAAACGCATCGGTGCCGCCCTCGTCCGGCCTGGACATGATGAGCCCTTCGAGGGAGATAGGCTTTGACAGGGGCCCCAGGTTCACCGATACAGAGTCCTTGTACTTGTCGTCGGCGACCGGGATGCCGTTGTCGATGAAGATGGCATCGATCTCGCGCTTGGCATCCGGGTAGGCCTTCGTCAGGGCGTTGTAGAAGTCCCACGACGTGCCCCCGGCAAGTGTGGCCGTCTTCATGGCCTCCCAGACGCCGCCGATACCGACGCCTCCCATGGCCAGGGCCCAGAGGATGCTCTCGACGGCCCCCATCACGTTGGCGCCGGTGTTGGCATCCGTGTTGATGCCATTCGCCGTGAAGAGTCCGTCAAGCGCGTCGGCGTCGATGTCCATGTCGCCGGCCGCCCCGTTGCTCGCGAAGCCATAGGCGTCGTAGCCCATCCAGAAGTTGTTCACCCAGAGGAACTGGCCAGATCGGTTGTAGAGGGCCCGGACCAGCGTCCTGGGACTTCCCTTTGGGAGGACCGTGCCTTTCGAGTCGAGGACCTTCGCGGCCACAAAGGAGGCCCAGGCCTCCTTAAAGGCTTTCGTCTGGTACGACCCTTCCTGGATGATGCCGTACGGGCAGGACCCGCCAGGCGGGTTGGCGTAATTGTTGGCGAAAAACTGAAGCGCGTGGCCATATTCGTGCAGGATGACGGCTGGCAGCGCTATGGCGTTGGCCCCGACGCTGATGTAGTCCCAAGACCAGTGGCAGGCGTTGTCGGGGCCGGCATCCACCCCTTTGGTCCACGGCACCACGATGGCGATGGTGCGCCGCGGCGGCACGCCGGCCGCCTTCTGGAGCCAAAGGGCGGCGTACCGGACCCACTCCGCCAGGCCGAACTCGTCGTTAAAAACCTCGATGTCGGGCATAGTGTAGCCCACGTACGGCACTTCGGCGGAGGAGGGCGGCTTCATCTCGACAACCGGCGAGGCCGTCGTGTCTGCGTAAAGTCTGCCCCACTCCTCGGAGGTAAGGCCCTGAGGTAACCCCGCCGGGTGCAGGGGCGTGAGCCACGGTTTTTGAGCCAGGTCCGCCGGCTCCGTCGGGTCGACCGAGTCCTCCTCGACCACAAACCCGTAGGCGTTCTTGGCCAGCACCACGACGTAGTACTTGGCCATCGAGCCCGGGGCCGGGCCACCTAAGTCCACGTTTAAGATGGGGTTCCCGCTTGTGTCCTTCTCGAAGATGAAGCGGCCCACGTCATCCAGAAGGTCGCTCTTGGTGAGGGCGTTGGTGGTGCTGATCAACTTGTCGGGCGGGTCGGGCGGGTCGGGCTTGCCGAACGTCAGGTCGCGGTTGCCGACCTCCTCCCACAACTGGACGGCCAGGTGCGCGCCGTTCGGGAAGTGCTTGGCCAGTTCGGTAAGCGTATGGTACACCACGCGGCCCCAGATGGAGACCGGGGCGACCCAGGCGGGCGGCGGGTCCGTCAGGAGAAGCGCGGACCTCGCGCCTTGGGGCTCGGACGGCAGCGGGTTCAACTGCACGCCGTCGAGGATGTGGAACGTGCCGGTGAACGCATCGTAGGCGGTCCCGTTGACATCGTCCTGGTTCTGGTCCATCGCATTGTCCGTAACGTCGCGGATGTCCGGGCCGACCGTGAAGGCGTAGTCCGGGGGGGCCGACTGCCAGGGCATCGTGACCTGGAAGACCGTGTCGCTGACGTGCGTCACGCCGGACGGGACAATGGGCCCGTCAGGCCCGGTGACGGACACCTGGGCGAGTGTGAACGTCTCCGCCCGGATCGGCTCGCTGAACGTGACCTCGATGGTGTTGACCGCCTGGTCCATCCAGCCGTCGGGGCTGTAGGCGACGATGCGCGGGCCGTGGATGTCGGCGATCTGGAACGTTGCCACGTAGCGGTCGTTTCCGGCGAAGCCATCCACGCCGTCGGCGTTCTGGTCCATCTTCTTGCCGGCGAGCCAGATGATGTCGGGCCCCACGCTGACGGAGTAGGTCCCCACGGCGTCCTGCCGCGGGAAGTCGATGCGGTAGGCCGTGGCGCTGAGTTGCGTGACGGCCGTAGGCCGGATGGCGCCGGCAGGGCCGGCGATCTGCACGTCGGCCGGCGTGAACGTCTGGAAGTAGATGGGTTGCGAGAAGTTGACCGTGACGTGGTCCACGCCCTCGCGCTGGTCGCGCAGGCCCGCCGGGGTATGCGAGGTGACATAGAGTTGCCCGGCCGCCGCGCCGCCGGGCGCCACCCGGAACGAGGCGTCATACACGTCGTCCGTCGCTTCGCCGGGCCTGCCGTCCCGGTCCTGGTCCAGCCGCTGGTCGACCGTGTCGGCCACGTCGGGGGCGAGCAGAAGATGATAGGTGCCCGGCATGGACTGGGCCGCGAAAGTGACGCGGAAGAGCCGGTCGCAGACCTCCGTAACGGCGAGCGGCGCAATCGCCGCCCCGCTCGGATCCGTCAGCGTGAGGCTGGCGGGCGTGAAGGAGGCCGGGTCGATGCTCTTGCTGAAGACCAGTTCGACCGACTCTGGCGCCCCGCCCTGGGCGGAGACGAGGTGGGTGAGGACCCACGGGAGTTCGTGGTCCGTGAGGCCGCCGCCGCGGCTGAGGGCGTCAGTGAACGCCTTCTCGAACAGATCATCGACCAGGATGTTGGGCGTGCCGTCGGGCAGGTACGGGTTCGCGGTCAACTGGCGCGCCATATGCGCCAGCGATTCCTGCCAGGACGCACCCGCCTGGGCGCTGAAGACCGTCAAGATCGCCTGCCACTCCTGCGGGTCGGCGAAGGGGGGATGGCTTGCCTGGCCGAGGCTGTCCCAGGCGACCGGCTCGGGCGTCGGGTCGTTGGGGTCCACGATGAGGGTCGTGAGCCCGAAGGCGTGAGTGCCGGCGGGCAGTCGCGAGCAGTACAGTGGGATACTCTCCCTCTGGCCCGGCCGCAGGACGCCCGCCGGCCCGGTCGGGCTGTAGCCGAGGACCCGGATCCCGCCCTGGGCGGTCTCCTGGCCGAAGCGCAGGCCGAACATCACCTGGGCGGGCCCCGTCACGTCCAGGAGCGGCGACACGAGGTCGGCGTCGCCCGTGTTCTGGTACTCGAGGGTCACCGTCAACGGCCCGGGCCGGACGACCGGCGGCACATACAGCCCGGCCTGCAACTTCGGCCCGACGCCGACGGTCACCGCGACCGCCGCCGCCAGATCGGCCACGGCCCCGTCGGGCCGGGTGACGCGGGCCAGGTAGGCGCCGACGGGCAGGCCCGTCAGGTCGAACGTGGCGTAGACGCGGGTGGCGTCGACGAAGTAGACGGCCGAGGCGAGGACCGCGGCCCCCGTCGGGTCCACCAGTTCGTACGACATAGTCGGGCCGAGCAGCGCCCCCGTGATCTCCAGCGTGGCCGGCCCTCCATTGCCGACCGTCGCGGGCACCAGCGCCGTTAGGCCGAACTCCAAGAGATGGCCGGTGAGCGTGTAGGTCGAGCCGTCCGGGCTGTAGGCCGCATAGGCCAGGACGTAGTACGTGCCTTCCTGGGTGGTGGGGACGACAATCTTCTGGTCAGGCTCGTACGGTTGGCTGTAGGAATAGTCGAACACGCCGCGCGTAGGCATCTGGCCGAAGCGGACGTACAGTTCGCTGCTGGCGAGGTCGTAGTCGCTGTCGAACGTGAGTTCGAGCGTCCTGTCGCGGGGCACATCGAGGCGGTAGTAGACGGACTGCCCGGTGGCGATCTGCCCTTCGGCAGGCACGTCGATCGTGAGTGCCTCGGCATCGATGGCGACTCGGTCGAGGGAGGCGCCGATGTTGTTGGCCTCGTTCGTCTCGGCGACGTGGTTGCGGATGTCGGTGCGGACGATGACGGCGTAGTCGCCCGGCAGGACGCCCGGAACGGGGGCCCTGAGCGTCTCGGTGTAGTCAGCCCCGGCGGCCACGTCGCCCTGGTGATGCACGCGGCCGACGAGGGCGTCGCCGATATCCCACTGGTTGTCGGTCGAGACGTAGAGCGAGTCGTACCAGTGGCCCCGGGCGGCGTTCTGGCCCTGGTTGGCTACGGTGTACGTGATGGCGACGGGCTGGCCGGGCACCGCATTCGCCGGGAGGGTGATTGTGCCGACGACGAGGTCCGCCGGCGGCGCCAGCGTCACCAGCATCGCGTACGGGTCGACGCCGGCGTTGTTGTTCTCGCCGCCGCGCTCCAGGATGTGGTTGCCCGGATCCGTCACCACGATCACGTAGAACAGGCCCGAGAAACCGAGCGGCACATCGAACGACTGTGTCGCGGTGCAGAACTCGCCCACCGCCAGGCCCCCCTCGCTGTTCCGGTTCCCGACGTACGTGTCGACGCCCGGGCCGAAGAGGAGGTCGCGTGAGAGGTAGACGGCATCGGTCCAGCCGCCGGCCGGGGCGGCGCCGTCATTGCGCACCGTCCAGGTGAGGCTGAAACGCTGCCCGCTGATCGCCTCGGCGGGGGCGTCCACACTCGGCACCACCAGGTCGGGCGTCGGGGCGAGGGTGATGACGGTGGGCGCCTCGCTCAGGCAGACGTTGTTGTCGCGGTTATCCTCGATCATGCCCGAGTAGACACCGGCCTGGACCTTGACGTAGAAGGTGCCGGAGAGTTCCGCCGGCAGGCCGAACGTCACGGACGCCCCATAGGATGTGTCGGGGCTCAGGCGGTCGCCATGGCTCACGGCGCCCAGGAGGATGTCGGAAGTGCCGTTCCACAGGTAGACCGCGTCGTACCAGAAAGACGCGTTGCCCCGCCCGGCCCCGACGTTCCGCACGTGCCAGGCGACGGCCAGTCCCCCGCCGGAGAGGGCCGATGTGTCGGCAGTCACGTCTGTCACCGCGAGGTCCGCGAGGCGGCGCTCGATCCACAGCGGGCGGCCGGAGGCGTTGTTGCTCTCGTCCGACTCATACACGCTCTTGTTCCCATCCGCAACGACGAACAGCGTGCAGTTCCCCACGACGTACCACGGGATCCCGACGAGCGCGCTGCGGCTGTAGGACTGGCCGGGCTCAGGGGAACGGTCGTTCGGAACGATCAGGAGCACCAGGTCGGCGGGGTCCAGCACGGGGTCGGTCGACAGGATGACCTCGTCGCACCAGGACTCGGTGGACGGGGCGCCGGTGCCGTGGTTCGACACGGTCCAGTTCACGCGGATGGCGCCGCCGGCTTCGGCCATGCCCGGCGCCTCAACGGCCGAGACCACGAGGTCCGCCGGTTTGGATTCGACCATGATGGGCCCGCCGGCCGGCGAGACGTTGTTCGTCTCGTCCAGTTCGAAGACGTTGCCGTACGCGTCGCCGACGACGAACACGTAGAACAGGCCCGACAGGCCATCGGGCAGCCGCCCCGTGAAGGACCCCTCAGCCGTACGGCCGGCGTCGAGGTAAACGTTGTGCGTGCTGGTGCCCAGGCGCAGGTCGCCCGACTGCCACTGGTCGTCCGGGGACAGGTACACGGCATTGACCCAGCATGGGATCGGGGTGCCGGAGGTGCCGGTGTTGCCCGTCTCGTACCCGATGGTCAGATACCCTCCCGCCAGGGCCGTCGGGGGCGCGGTGACCGACGTGACTTGCAGGTCCGGCGCCACCAGGTGGACCTTCGTGGTCGAGTTCGTGGCCCGGCCGTTGTTCGTTTCGCCGCCCCGTTCGTAGACGTAATTCCTCAGGTCCGTCACGACGATGACGTAAAAGTCGCCGCTGCGGTCCACGGGCAAGGTGAAGGCCTTGCTCACGTCGTAGCGTCCGCCGGCCTCGAGCGCCCCCTTAGGCCTGGCGCTGCCCAGCCAGGCGTCGCTGGCGTCCACTGTCGTGTCCGTTGACAGGTAGACTTCGTCTAGCCAGTAGTCGGAGAGCGTCGGCCCGATGCCCTCGTTGGACACCTGCCACGTCACCAGGAGAGGCTGCCCGGAGAACGCCACCGCCGGCGCCATGACCGACGTCACCTGGAGGTCGGCCGGCGCGGTCGGCTGAACCTCGACGGGCCCGGCTGCCGCGACGTTATCGTTTTCGACCAACTCGTAGACCACATTGTACCTATCCGCCTGAACGACGAAGTAGACCTGCCCCTCGAGCGCGACCGGCAGCGTCACGGTCAGGCTGCTCGCGTAACTCTCGTCGACGCCGAGGTAACTGCCGTTCGGCACTTCACCGAGCAGCAGGTCGCCGCCGCTCCACGTCGCATCGGCTGAGAGCCAGACGGCATCGGTCCACGCGGCGGCATTGGTCGAGCCCGTGCCCGTGTTCGTCACCGTCCACTCGATGACGGTCTGCTGGCCGGCGTACGGATGGGTGGGCGGCCGGATCTCCTGAACCTGAAGGTCCGGCAGCGGCGCCATGCGCACGGGCAGCACCTGGTCGTCGACTAGGGTGTTGTTGGCCCTGGCGTGCTCGTAGAAGGCTTGGCCGGAGTTCGTCTCGACGACCACGTGCCAGTCGCCCGCCGAGGTGATGGGTACGAAGACCGCCAGCGTCTGCGTCACCGACTCGCCCGGGGCAACCGTTCCGCTAGAGCCGAAGTCGCCGACCCACTGGTCGCCGCCGGCGGTCGTGTCGGCGGAGAGGTACACGGTGTCGCCCCATGGCCCGACGGCGGGGCCGTCGCCCAGGTTGGCGACCGTCCAGGTGATCGGGACCAGTTGTCCGGAGACCGCTTCCGGCGGGGCCGAGATGTCCGTGACGACCAGGTCGGGGTACGGCGCGAGCACCGACGCCGCGCCGGCGGAGGCGGAGTTGTTGGTCTCGCCCGTGCCGCTCGGGTTGTACTCGATGACGTCGCCCTTGGGGCCGGCGTCTTGCCCCCCGTCGGTCGTCACCGTGACTTCGATCTGGCCGACGCCTGGCGGCCCATCGGGCAGCCTGTACGCATACTCCCGCGCGAGAGACTGGCCGGGGGCGATGCACTCACCGAAGTGAGGCTCATAGGCGAACATCGCCGCAGGCAGTGTCTGGCCCGTTGTCGTATTCCGCACGACGATCCGGTCATAGAACCGGCCCGGCGTGGGCCCGGTGCCGGTGTTGACGTCCTCCCAGCGGATCGTGAGGCTCTCGCCCGACTTCAGCGCTGCCGGGGTGACGGTCAGGTTGGCGATCTGGAGGTCGGCCGCCGTCAGGCACAGGGGCACGGCGAAGACGTTGTTGGCCTCGTCGGTCTCGCCCTGCCTGTCGCCGCGGTCGGTGTAGAAGAGCAGGTACTGGTCGCCGAGGGCGAAGTCCGGGATGGTGACCGGCCAGGTGCGGGTGTACGAACTCCCCGCGGCCAGCATCGCGTAGGCAGAGGCATCGGCGGTGGCCAGGAGAACGTCGGAGGCGTCCCACACGGGGTCGGTCGAGAGGAAGACGGTATCGGACCATCCGTTGGGTGCTTCCGCCGCGCCCTGGTTCAGCACCGTCCACGTGACGCTGATGCGCTGGCCCAGCGAGGCCGACGGAGCGGCGCTGGCCGCCGTGACCGTCAGGTCCGGCGCCGCGATCTGGATCGGTACGACACGAAGGTTGTTATCCTCGCGGGTCTCTCCCTGAGCGTTGTCGCGGTCGGTCACGAGAATCAGGTATCGGGGGCCGAGGCCCAGGTTCGGGATGAAGACCGTCTGCGTCACATCGTAGTGCCCGCCGCCGGCCAGGGGGGTGCGTGCGGCGGCCGACCACTCCGCGAGCCGCCAGTCGCCGAGGTCCAGGTTGGGGTCCGACGAGAGGTAGACGGCGTCGGTCCATTCGGCCAGGGCCGGCACGCTGCCGGTGTTGGTGACGGTCCAGGAAACCTCGACCGCGCCGCAGACGGTGCCCGTGGCCGGCGAGGCGACCGCCGTTATCTCGAGGTCCGGCCTCTCGATCCGCAGGGGCGCGGCGAAGACGTTGTTGGTCTCGTCGGTCTCGCCCTGCAGGTTGTTGAGGTTCTCGGTATTGCTGATGCCGTACCAGTCGGCAACGAAGAGCCAGTAGGCATCGCCCGTCCCGACATCGGGAATTGAGACAGGCATTGAGAGCGTATGGCTGGCCGTGTAACTGGCGCCTGGCGCCAGCGGCGCCCGCCCGCTCTCGTCCACACTGGCTATCCAGAGGTCGTCGCCAGAGAACGTCGAATCCCGCGACAGGTAGATGCTGTCGTACCAGACGGGAACCGCCGTCGGCACGGGCCCCCGGTTGGCCACGGTCCAGGAAAGGTCGACCGTCTGGCCGAAGGCCGCCACGGAGGGTGCGCTGGCGCCTGTGACGACGAAGTCCGGGGCGCTCAGCGTGATGGGCGCCGCGCGGAGGTTGTTGGCCTCGTTGGTCTCCGCCTGGTCGCGGTCGGCGTCCGCAACGACGAGGAGGAAGAACGGGCCCGTCCCCACGTCGGGGATGGTCACGCTCGCCGTCGCGAGGTAGTCGGCGCCCGGGGCCAGGGGTTTCCCCGGCACGGTGGCCAGCCTTCTCGTGGTGCCATCGAACGCCGCGCTGCGCCCGATGTAGACCGCGTCAACCCAGTTGGCCGCCGTGGCAGCGGTGCCCTGGTTGGCCACGGTCCATGAGAGGTCGACCTTCTGGCCGAGGATGGCCGACGCCGGCGCCGTGGCCCCCGTGACCGCCAGGTCGGGGGCCGACAGCGTAATGGGCAGGGCGAACGGGTTGTTGGTCTCGTCGCTCTCCGCCTGCTGGTTGCAATCAGCATCTGCGACGAAGATCAGCCAGCAAGGGCCCGTCTGGAATTGGGGGACTTGGAACGTCAGGTCGACCGTGTAACTGGCGCCGGGCGCAAGCGGCACGTTGGCGCTGGCGTCCTTGAAGCACAGGTACATGTCGAAGGCGTCCAACGTCGCATCGGCGGAAAGGCAGACGGCATCGTACCAGCGGGTCCGCGCCGCCACGTTCCCGACGTTGGTGACGGTCCACGACACGCCGATCGTCTGACCGAGGGTGGCCGCCGGGGGGGCGCTGGCGGCCGTGACCTTCAGGTCCGGCACGGTCACCGTGATCGGCACCGCGCGGACGTTGTTGGTCTCATCAGTCTCGCCCTGATCGTTGAAGCGGTCCACGACGAACAGCAGGTACCAGTTGCCCGGATCGGCGTTCGGGAAGGTGATGTCGCGGGTGATGGTATAGGCCGCGCCTGCCGCCAGGGGGGTCTGCGTTGAGACGGGCTCCTTTTCGGCCTCCAGGTCGCCGACATCGAGCGCAGCGTCTTTCGACAGATAGACGTAGTCGTGCCAGTCGGCCGGGGCCGGCGTCGATCCCTGGTTGAGGACCGTCCAGGACACTCGGAAGGTCTCGCCCGGCGAAGCCGAGGAGACCGACGCCGAGACCTCCGACACGACGAGGTCCGGCGCGACGACCAGGATAGGCACGGCATAGGTGTTGTTGGCGTTGTTGGTTTCGCCCTGGGCGCCGTCGTCGTCGGCCACGAACAGCAGGTACTTCTGACCGATGGCCGAGGTCGGCAGCGTGATCGCGACGCTCCTGGTGTAACTGTCCCCCGCGGCCAAGGGCGTCCAGCCGGCGTTCGACCACCGGCCCGCCAACCAGCGGTCGCCCTGGACGGGGTCGTCACAGACGTAGACTGCATCGGACCAGATGGCCGGAGCCGTCACGAGCCCAGTGTTAGCGACCGTGAACGAGACCACCACGGTGCTGCTCGCGACGGCCGTGTCGGGCGCGGCGGCCGCCGTCACCTGGAGGTCCGGCGCCTGGAGATGGATCGGCAGGGCGAGCGTGTTGTTCGTCTCGTTGCTCTCGCCCTGCAGGCCGTGGCCGTCGTATCGCCGATCGGCGACCAACAGGATGTAGAAGTCGCCCACGCCCACGTTGGGAACGGTGATGGTGCGAGCCGTGGTGTACGTGGCGCCGGCCGCCAGTGGCGAGCGCGCCGCCTGGTCTATGACGTCGACCAGTGCGTCGCAGTCGTCGATGAAGGGATCCGTGGACAACCAGACGCTGTCGTACCACTTCGCCTGGGCCGGCCCATCGCCCTGGTCAGCCACGGTCCACGAGATGCTGATCCTCTGGCCCACGATGGCCGAGGCCGGGGCCGTGGCTTCGGTGACCACCAGGTCCGGCGCAACGATCTTGATCGGCAGGGCGCGGACGTTGTTGGTCTCGTCGGTCTCGCCCTGCTGGTTGAGGCGGTCCACGACGAACAGCAGGTAGCCGTCGCCCAAGGCCACGGTGGGGATGAACACGGTGCACGTGTCGATGTAGTTGCCCCCGGCCGGGAGCGGCGCCACGTTGCCTGCGCTGACGACGTAGATGTCGTTGCCGCCGAGGACCGGGTCGGTGGAGAAGTAGAGCGCGTCGATCCAGGAGCCTCGCGCGGGCTCGCCACCCTCGTTGGCCACAGTCCAGGAGACCTCGACCACGCTGCTCAGGGCGACCGAGGCCGGCGCGTTGGCCGCCGAGACCACAAGGTCCGGCCCGCCCACCGTGATGGGAACGACGCGGCGGTTATTGGTCTCGTCGGTCTCGCCCTGGAGGTTGTCGCGTGAACTCCACTGGCTCCGGTCGGCCGCGAACAAGAGGTGCAACTCCCCCGGGGGCAGGCTGTTCGGCAGGGCCACGTCTCGCTCCACTGTGTAACTCGCGCCGGCCGCCAGCGGGGTGGCTGGACCGCTCCAGAACGAGTCGGCAAGAACGCTCGCTCCGCTCAGGTCCGGGTAGGCCGACAGGTACACCGAGTCCCACCAGCCCCACCCGTAGGACGCGCCCCAATACGTGCCCTTCGCGGGCGCTGTGCCCTGGTTCGTCACGGTGAACGAGACGTGTACCGTCGCGCCGAGGCTGCTGGATGTCGGGGTCACCGAGGCGGCGGTCACCACCAGGTCGGCGCCGCTGATGTCGATGGGGAGGGCCAGGACGTTGTTCGTCTCGTCGGGTTCCTTCAGTTCGTTGGCTGCGTCCGCGACGAAGAGCAGGTAGTACGGGCCGCCGGGCAGTGAACGCGGCAGCGTCACGTTCCGGTCCAGCGTGTACTCGGCGCCGGAGGCCACGGGACCGGTCAGGCGTTCGCTCAGGAGCGAGATGGCGGTGGCGCGGTCGAACGCGGCCGTCCGCGAGAGGTAGACGCCGTCAGACCAGTTGGCGGCGGCGCCGACCCCCTGGTTGGCGACGGTCCAACTCACGCTGATCGTATCGCCGAGGGTAGCCGCCGACGGCACCGTCGCAGCCTTGACCGCCAGGTCCGCCGACGCCACGGTGATCTGGACCCGGTAGACATTGTTCGTCTCATCGGTTTCGGGCTCGCGGCGGTCGATATCGGCCTTTACAAAGAGGTAACGCGTTCCCGGGGTGGCCGTCGCAGGGATGGAGACGGTGGTGCTGCCGGAATCATACGCAGCGCCCGCCGCTACCGGTCCCCAGATGTTCATCGAGCCGATTGCGGGGTCGGATCCATCCAGGACGTCGTCCTCGGAATAGTAGACGGCGTCCCACCAGGCCTGGAGCGTCGTCGGGGTCGTGCCCTGGTTGACGCCTTTCCACGAGATAGGAACCCGCTGCCCGACCAGCACCGAGGTCGGGACCGTCACATCCGTGATAGCCAGGTCGGCGGCGGACCGCTCGACCGCGACAGGCACGACCAGGATGTTATTGGTTTCATTCGTCTCCGGCTGGAGGTTGCCGACGTCCGCGACGAACAGCAGGTAATGCATCCCCGGCGCGGCGGTGGAAGGAATCCAGATGGCGATATCGCTGAAGGCATACGTGCCGCCCGCCGGCACCGCCCTGTCCACGCCGCCACAGGCCAACTCTGTGTCGCGCCTGTCGAGGAGATCATCGTCCGAGTAGTAGACGCGGTCGCTCCAGCCCGACGCCTGCGTGGCGACACCGCCTTGGTTCGTCCCCGTCCACGACACCGTCAGGCACTGGCCGACGAGCACGGTCTCCGGCGCCGTGGTGCTCGTGATGACGAGATCCACGTCCGGCGGCACGATCGTGATGGGCACGGCCAGCACGTTGTTGGTGTCATCCGTCTCGCCCTGGTAGTTGTGGCGGTCCGCCACGCAGAGCAGGTAGACGGCCCCGCGGGGCGCGTCATTGGGAATCGAGACGGACAGGTTGTCGATTGCGTAGGACGCCCCGCCGGCCAGCGGTGTCTGTCTCTCAATCCAAGCCGTCCCGGCGTGGACGTCACTGGGATCGAGCGTGGCGTCACTGGAGACGTAGATCGTGTCGTGCCAGTCTGCGAAGGCATACTCGGAGCCGAAGTTCCTGACGGTCCAGGACACGTCGACCTTGCCGCCGAGCAGACCTGAAGACGGTCCCGTCGCCTCGGTGACCTGCAGGTCCACGTCGGGCACCGTCACCGTGATCGGCAGGGCGAATGTGTTGTTGGTCTCGTCCGTCTCCGGGAATTGCCGCGCAGCGTCGGTGACGATCAGCAGGTGCCCCGGCCCCTCAGGGATGCCGCCCGGCAGCGACGGGCCCATGTAGCCGTCGTAGGTTCCACCTCCCGGCAGCCCGCCCTCGCCCCCGCCGATGCTCCCGCCGATGCACACGTCGCCCGGGTCGAGCACGGAGTCCGTGGAGTAGAAAACCCAGTCCTGCCAGTAGCCCTGGGCAGCCTCACAGCCCTGGTTCGTCACGGTCCAGAACAGGCCGAATGGCTCACTCAGCCGCAGCGACGTGGGCGCGGCGGCGGCGTCCGTGATCGTCAGGTCCACGTCGGGCGGAATAATCTCGATCGGAACGGCGAGGACGTTGTTGGCCTCGTCGGACTCTAGCACGCTATCGTCCACGTCCGTCACGAAAAGCAGGTAGCACGTGCCGCCCGAGCCGGAGTCCGGGAGGACGACCGGGTACGTCACGGTGTACGTCTGGCCGGCCGCCAGAACCTCGGACGTGGTCAGCGCCAATTGACGGTCGCCGCCGTCCCCACCGCCCTGGGGAAGATTGAGGACGGCATCGTCGGAGAAGTAAACCGCGTCCGCCCACGGGCCGAGCGCGTCGGCCGCGCCCTGGTTCTCGACCCCCCAGGTCACCCAAACCTCGTCGCCGAGACTCGCGGTGGCCGGGCCAAAGGCATCCCAGACCAAGAGGTCGGCATACCCCGAGTTCCCGGCAAGAAGCAGCCGCGGCTCGAGCAGTTCAAGGTACGGTAGACTGAGAGCATCAGACCGCGCTTCGCGCCGCATCGGTTCCCCCTTCCGCAGATTCGCCGCTGACAGGCTGCCCGGCAACTGGCCCCGGACTCCGGCCGCAACCGGGACACCTGCTGAGCGGCTCACTTGCTGCCGGCTTCGATCTCGGCGTCGAGCCGAGAGCGAGCCCTGGTTTCAGGCGTGCCTTCAACACGACTCTCAGCCTGCGGGTAGACAACGAAGGCGGTAGTCCACTCCCACCAAGGGCCACGGAATCCTCGCTTCCGGAGTCCGCGGGCCTCCTCCAAGACCAGTTGCCGGCCTGCATCCAGGTGCTTCTTGGCCTCCTCCTTATGACCTTGCCCCTGATGTGCCATCGCCAGGAAGAGGTGCGCCATCGCATCCAAGGCGTCGACCCGGCCGGATGCGTTTCTCTCGATCGCTTGATTCAGCCGCTCCACGGCGGCAGCGTACGAGCCGGTCCGGCAATCAGCCATTCCCTGCGCCAAAAGGCCCCAACTGCGCTCAGGTTGGGCATTCGTCGCTTCCTTCGCCATGCGAACTGCGCTGGTCAAGTCCGCGTCTGCCACGGGCAGGATCAGACACGCTCTGGCCGTCGTCTCAGCGAAGCCCTCATTGATGCCCTTCGTCTGAGCGCTCTGCTGATCTGGCGGCCAACGGGGCTCCGCGAGCATCGCCCGGCACACGCGCCGATAGCCCTCCTCGTCGCCGGCCAGCAGGCACACAGGAGCCGCGGAAAACCGCTTGTAGTGCCTATGATGCTTGTAGAAGGATCGCTCGATCACCTTCATGAAGTCCGTTTCCGCGTCCTTCCATCGCGCCAGGCGCAGGGCAACCTCGCCTCGGCGCCAGAGGAGTTCATCCAGGCGCGGGTGTTCCGGCACCGATGCGATGAGATCGGTGAGTATCGTGAGTGCCCGTTCCGGGTCCTTGGCCTCCGCCAGAACACTACCCAGTTTAGCGCAGGCTTCGGGATCTTCGGCCCGCAGGCGCAGCGCCTCGACATTCGCCCACAACTGTTGCCAGGCCTGCCGCTCCGCCTCGGGAAGATTGGCCAGCGCGTTGCCGCGTACCCCGGCGAAGCTGGCGTCCTGCTGCCAACGCCGCAGCGTTTCCTGCACGTGGGGGCAGGCGACACGAAGGTCAATCATCGCCACGTCAAGCTTCAGCGTCCGTTGTACGCTGGCACGGGCCTCGGCCGGCTGTGTCTCCAGGAGTCGGCTCCAGGCCGCCAGGTCGCTCCGCAGGCAGATCAGGGCCTGCCCCCGCAGCCCGGCCCGCTCCGCCTCGTCGAGTTCGGCGGCGTCCCTGCCCTGGCCGCAGCCGGCCAAGGCCGCGGCGCAAGCGGCGTTGTAGCAGTATCGCATTAACTGGTGGTCGGCCAGCCATGGCCAGACTGCAAAGGCCTGGGCGTAGAAGCGCGCGGCGGCGGCAGCGTTCCCCTGGCCTAGCAGGGCATTGCCCAGAGCGGCTTGGGCCGTGGGGTAGCCGGGGCCCAGTCGCAGGGCCTCCCGGCACTGCGCCTCCGCCTCGGCATACTTCCCCTGTGGTGACAGTGTCGAAGCCAGGCAGGTGTGTACTACGGGGGCACTGGGTTGGTCGGCCGACAGACGCAGACTCTCCCGGTACTCCGCCTCCGCCTCGGCATACTTCCCCTGGCGTAACAAGGCCAGCCCCAGGTCGGCGTGGGCCGCGGGGTCGTTGGGCCGCAGGCGCAGCACGTGCCGAGACTCCGCCTCCGCCTCGGTGTATTTCCCCTGGGCTAGGAGGCCACGGCTTAGGCCGGCGCGGGCGTCGAGAAGATCGGGCCGCCGGCGCAGAGCCTCCCGGCACACCGACTCCATCTCGACCTCCTTCCCCTGCTGGTATTCCAAGGCATAACACAACCCGATGTAGGCCTCGATACAGTCGGGCCACAGGCGCAGGGTTTCCCGGCACACCGCCTCTGCTGTGGAACGTTTTCCCTGCGCTGTCAGGGCGGCAGCAAGGCTGACACGGGCCGCGGGGAAGTCGGGGCGCAGGCGTAGGGCCTCCCGGTATTCCGCCTCCGCGCTGGCCAAACTCCGCTGCCAAGACAGGGCATGGCCCAGGTTGACGTGCGCCTCGGGGTAGTCGGCCCGCAGGCGCAGGGCCTCCCGGTATTCCGCCTCCGCCCCGGGATACATCCCCAGTTCGTGCAGAGCGCTCCCCAGATTGTTGTGGGCCTCGGGGTCGTCGGGCCGCAGGCGCAGCGCTTTCCGGTATTCCGCCTCCGCCTCCTTGGAGCGATGCAACTTTGAATAGGCTTGACCTCGCCCCGAGTACGGGCGCGCGTGGTCCGGGCGCTTCAATATACAGCCGGTGTAGGCCGCCGCTGCCAAGGCGAAGTCCTGCTCTTGTTGGCCCAGGTCACTCAAGGAGTCCCCCAGCCCCAGCAACGACCAGTAGTGCGTCGGCTCCACACGCAGCGCCGCCTCATACTGCTTGACGGCTTCCACTTTATCCCGGGCGTCGTAAGCGGCTCGGGCTAGCAGGTAGTGGTCCAGGGCGATCGTTGCCGGCGTCTTTTGCGCCAACTCCTCGTCCTGGCGGACCTCGGCTTGCCTCCCCAGCGCCTTGAGGAGGCGGGCACGGATCAGGTAGAAGGCGGAGGTCGGGGGAGCGCCTGTCTCGGCTTGGCGCAGGAAGACGAGCCCTTCCTGGGCGGCCTCCTGCGGGGACATCTTGCGGCCGGAGCGGTGATCCACCTCCCGGCCAGCGACGTCATCGGCCAACCAAAGCAGTTCCTCGTAAGCCATCCGCCGCACCCGCGACACCTGGTCCGGCTCCAGCAAGCCGCGCTCCAGTCGGGCGCTCCAGTCGTTCTGCTCCAGCACTCCGTAGCAGGACAGGGCCTGGATCAGGAAAGGAACAGCCTTGGCCGGCTCACGCACCGGGCTGCTCATCTGTGGACGTGCCACCACCGTCCCGTGGAGGGAGTCGCCCTGGAGAATCAACACCATGGGATGGGGGATTTCCGCCTCGTGGGCCTGCTCGACCAGGTCCAGGAAGCGTTCATACCGGGCCAGTTCGGCCTCCAGGGCCGCGATCTCTTCCACCAGGCCCGCCAGCGCGGCCCGGTCGCTGCCCATTCGCGCCTTGGCCGCGGCCAGTTCCTGACGGGCCAACGCCACCTTGTTCTCGCCGACCCACCTCCGCGCCCGGCTCAAGGACTCCCGGGCCTGCTGGGCCGCCTCCTCGCGCCGGGCCTCGCGGTCACGCAGCACCCAGCCGACGCCGCCGCCCAGCAAGACGAGGAAGAACAGCACCAACCCCGCCACCGCCAGGCCCGCCCTGTTCCGACGCGCGAACTTGCGGAAGCGGTAGGTGACCGAAGGCGGACAAGCCAGCACTGGTTCGTCCGCCAGGTAGCGCTCGATATCCAGCGCAAAGCCGTTGGCCGTCTCGTAACGCCGGCTACGATCCTTCTCCAACGCCTTCATCACGATCCAGTCCAACTCGCCGCGGACCAACTTCGTCAGCCTGGCCGGCTCCGTGTGCCGCTGCGCCGAGATCGACGCGAGCGCCTCCTTCGACTCGCTCAGCCGTGTGCTCGGCTTGGGCGGCTCCTCCTCGCGGATCATCCGCAGCATCTCGTCAAACGCCGCGCTGCGAAGACGCTGGCGGTCAAACGGCGTCTGGCCGGACAGGAGTTCGTAAAGCACCACGCCCAGCGAGTAGATATCGCTCCGCGTGTCGATGTCCAGTTGGTCGAGCCGGGCCTGCTCCGGGCTCATGTACTCCAGCGTGCCGACCATCTGCCCATGGCCGGTGAACACCGTCTTTTCGGTGAGCTGCCCGCCGGTGGCCTTGGCCACGCCGAAGTCGATGATCTTGGGGACCGGCACCCCGTCGCAGAGCGTGACCATCACGTTGGACGGCTTCAGGTCGCGATGGATGATCCCCTTCTGGTGGGCGTGCTGGACGGCGTGGCAAACCTGAACGAACAGCGCCAGCCGCTCGCGCGGCGTCAGCCGGTGTTCGTCGCAATACTGGGTGATCGGCACGCCCTTGACGAGTTCCATCACGAAGTACGGCCGGCCGCTGGCGGTGGTGCCGCCGTCGAGTACTCTGGCGATGTTGGGGTGGTCCATGAGGGCCAGGGCCTGCCGCTCCGCCTCGAACCGGGCGACCACCTGGCGGGTGTCCAACCCCGCTTTGAGGATCTTGAGGGCGACCTTGCGCTCGACGGGTTCCCGCTGCTCGGCCAGGTAGACCACGCCGAAGCCCCCTTCGCCAATCTCCTCCAGGAGCGTGTAGTGGCCGATGGCCTGCCCCGGCCGCTCGGCGATGGGGGGCATGTCTATGGTGGCGGCGGGACGCTCGAGGAATCTCTGGGCCTTGGGATAGGCTTCCAACAATTCATCAACCTGCGCCCTGAGCGCTTCATCACCCCCACAAGCCCTGTCGAGGTACGCGGAACGCTCTTGGGGCGACTGGATCTCCAGGGCGGCCCAAAAGATGGAGTCCGCCTTCTTCGGTTGGTCGGACATGAGCCATTTCCTGACGAGGTAGTCCGCTATGTGAAGAAGCGCAGTCGGCGCGCGGCGCGCCTCACAGAATTCCAGGAAAACCTATTCCGAGCCGCGCCGGCTATCGCGACGCAACCTGCAATACAGCCACGTTCTGGCGTAAGCCCAATGGCGGTCGGCAGTTGCGCGCGAGATTCGTAGTACCTCGGCGGCCTCTTGGACGGAGAGCCCCCCAAAGAACAGCAACTTGACGAGTTCAGCCTTCGGTGCATCGTGCTCCGCGAGCCTATCCAGAGCCTCGCTTACCGCCAGGAGATCCTCACAGGGAGGCGATTCCGGCATGGCAGCCTGATCCAATTCAACCCGGTTGAGGCCACCGCCCCGTTTCAGGCTTCCCCTGCGACGGGCGCTGTCGACGAGAATCCGCCGCATCGCTTCAGCAGCAGCACGGAAGAAATGCTCACGGCTGTTCCAGTGCCGAGTTTCTTCCACATCCACCAGCCGGA
>Ga0315280_10001015_pt1 | contig 50017 bp, 38 predicted proteins | sample YL17G06_40_MG_FD_203697 | JGI IMG/M metagenome (GOLD analysis project Ga0315280, IMG submission 203697) | Sediment microbial communities from Yellowstone Lake, YNP, Wyoming, USA - YL17G06_40 | ecosystem: Environmental > Aquatic > Freshwater > Lake > Sediment | place: USA: Wyoming | collected... | reverse complement strand
CCGCGGGGCCGTCGTTTTCCAGGGGCGTTGCCCCCGGCTATTTTCGCTCGTCCCTTCAGGACGCGGAAGAACGACTCTTTCCGCAATCGCTTGCGCCTTGGCGGCTTTGGGTTGGCTCGCAAGGCGCGAAAGACCTTTCTCCACGAACACGGGCGACGACCGACGCCATCCGACCATCGTGCCGCCACGCGGTACTTTATGCGCGATATAGACGCCCACAACGGCCTCGATGCGGTTCGCCCCGGCGTCTGTTATGAGGTTCCCGACAAATGGAATTCGGACATGCACCCTCTGCTATTGTGAACGGTGCTTCGGGCTTGATCTCGACAGGTCGGATCGTTACCGTCGCCCGACATTGCGTGGGGGCACATTGGGCGCATGAAGATGATTTTGTCCGGCAATGAGGCCGTCGCGCGAGGCGCCTGGCAATGGGGCGTTCGCTTTGCCGCCGCCTACCCCGGCACTCCCAGCACCGAAATTCTCGAAGCCCTCTTCGGCTATCCCGACCTGTGCGCCCAATGGTGTGTCAACGAGAAGGTCGCCTTCGACGAAGGGCTTGGCGCCTCGATCGCCGGTGCTCGCGTCCTGGTGGCCATGAAGCACGTCGGCCTCAACGTCGCCGCCGACTCGCTTATGACTGCATCCTACACGGGCATCGGGGGCGGATTTGTCGTTGTCTCCTGTGACGATCCCGGAATGCACAGTTCGCAAAACGAGCAAGACAACCGCAACTACGCGGCCTTTGCCAAAGTCCCCCTTCTCGAACCAGCAGACAGCCAGGAATGTCTCGATTTTGTCGGACGCGCGCTCGATCTCAGCGAGCGCTTCGACACGCCGGTTCTCCTTCGCCTGACCACGCGCATTTCACACTCGCGATGCGTTGTCGAAACCGTCGGCTCGCGCCAGGTTCCCGAACCGCGACCGTTCGTCAAACAACCCGAGAAATACGTCATGGTTCCCGCCTACGCGCGAGTTCGCCATCGCCTGGTCGAGCAGCGAATGTCTGCCTTGGCGGAGTTCTCGGAGACAACCGATCTCAATCGCATCGAGCCGGGCGAAGACGATTTCGGCCTGGTTTCATCGGGCGTTTCGTATCAGTATGCGAAAGAGGCTTTCCCCAACGCCGCAGTTTTCAAACTTGGTTTCTCCTACCCGCTTCCCTTGAAACGACTGCGCGAGTTTGTTGCGACAATCGGGCGCGTCTATGTGATCGAGGAACTCGACCCGTTCATCGAGGAACGATTGCGCGCCGCCGGGATTTCGGTTCAAGGCAAAGCGCTGTTGAGCTTATGCGGCGAATATTCACCTTTGGCGATCCGCCGTGCGATCCACAGAGACCTCCATGGCGAGCCGCCCCTTTCTTCGCATCCTTCACCGCCTGTTACCGATCTTCCGCCGCGCCCGCCGGTCTTGTGCCCCGGATGCCCACATCGGGGGATTTTCTATGCCCTCCATTGTCTGAACGTGAACGTCATGGGCGACATTGGCTGCTATACACTTGGCGTGCTACCGCCACTCCTGGCCATGGATTCATGCATTTGTATGGGCGCAGGCGTCGGGATGGGCATTGGTATGGACAAAGTCAGCGAGCGAGGCCGCACCGTTGCCGTCGTCGGCGACTCGACCTTCATTCACGCGGGCATCCCAGCGCTCGTTGACATGGCCTGGAATCGAAGCGCGTCGGTGCTGATCATTCTCGACAATCGAACTACGGCAATGACGGGCCGCCAGCCAACAGCGGCCTCGTCGCCAACCGGAAGCCCTCGCGGTAGCACAGGCTTCCAGCCTGTGACAAATCATGGGCAATCCGCCCGAGGCGGACATGCCACCCAGGACTCGCCACCGCTCGATCTCGTGCGCCTTTGCCAGGCCGCCGGCATCGAGGATGTTGCGGTTGTGGACCCCTATCGGCTCGACAAGGTTTTCGAGACGCTGCGCCGGGCATTGGCAAGCGACCGCCCATCGGTAATTATCACGAACCGGCCGTGTGGGCTGCTGGCGGGGGTCGAGCGCCAAGCACCACTGACCATTGACGCCGATTTGTGTCAGGGCTGCCTCGAATGTGCGGAGCTTGCCTGCCCCGCATTGGTCGTTGAACAGGATCGGGCACGTATCGTGCAGGACCTATGCAGAGGCTGCACGCTCTGCATGCAAGTCTGCGATCTTGGGGCCGTCGTTTCGCGTAACAAGACCGGCGAAGCCTAGCCCTTTGTACTTGGAAATTTGAACTTTCAACTTTCAACTTGAAACCGGCGATGCTCAACACGGACGAAACATTCAATCTGCTTGTTGTCGGCGTCGGCGGACAAGGTGTTGTCACGCTGAGCGGCCTGGTCGTCCACGCTGCCGTTCGCGCCGGCTTCGACGTCAAACAGAACGAGCTCCATGGTATGGCTCAGCGCGGCGGCTCGGTCAGCTCCCACGTCCGCGTCGGGCGCAAGATCTATTCGCCCCTCGTTGACGAAGGCGCGGCCGACGTCGTGCTTGCACTGGAAAAACTCGAGGCGCTCCGACACATTCATTTCCTGTCGCCAAGTGGATTGCTGATCGTGGATGATCGAGCGATCCCGTCGCTGCCGATCAGCAGCGGCGCGATGGAATATCCATCGGATGTCCTGGAGCGCTGCCGGGCGCACGCCTCACGCGTTGAGGTCTATTCGGGGACAGCACTTGCCGAGGTGACCGGATCGCCACGGACGCTCAACACATGTTTTGCGGGAATCTTGTCGAAACACTTGCCATTTGACGAATCAGCCTGGCGCGAAGCCATTGCCGAGCGTTTCGCTGCGTGTCATCGGGAAAGCAACCTGCGTGCGTTCGAGATCGGGCGATCGGCCGTGCCGATTGGCTGAACTTCTCTCAGTACAATTGCCAATGGCGCGCTCCCGTCTTTGGCGGCTCCGCCGGCAACGCGCCGACATACGTCCCCGCCTGACCGCGGTTTCTGCACGGTGAGGTGGGCTTGAGGCGGAAATCGCGCGAAGCGGTGTTCACAAACTGAGGATCGAGGTTGAAGTTACTTGGTCCCGCCCAACCGCCCGCAACATCCGAATAGCTCACATTGATCGAGGAGTTCAAATCAATCGCAATCGGTGTTGGACAACCCCAAACAATCGTATTCGTCATGATAGCTGTTCCACCACCCGTACCGGGCGCACTCGGCTCATTGCGACACCGCATGCCGATTGTGTGGCCGGAAAGCGTGTTATGATCGAGCGTTGCGACAGACCCATTGCGAACAACAATTCCCTGGCCGCAGTCATAGATGACGTTGTGATGGACGCTGCACTGGCTGGCCGAGCCAAGTTGGATTCCCACATCCGTGGCGTTGTGGATCAGGTTGGAGGCAACGGTTGCGTTCGAGTTTTCCAACACCAATATGTCATCCACCGATCCCAGGAAATGATTGTTGCGAATCAGCGACGAGGGCGTGGTTTTTCCACGCAGGTCAATCGCAGCCGCTGCAATGTGCGCGCGATAAGTAAAGGTTGAATCTTCCACCGTCAGTACATAGCCAGCCGACGAAATGCACCGGCTCCCACCGGCGTCAAAAACGCACCGGCGAATGTTGACCGTCCCTGTGCCGGTCGTCGCACTCACCGCATTCGCGCCGCAGTCGCCGAAAGTGCAGTCCTCAATATCCACAGACGAATTGATAATGGAAATCAGACCTCCGTAGGATCGTCCTGCATAATTCGCCGTCGAGCCGCGTTCGAAATAGCAGTGCTTCAACCGACAGGTCGTTCCTGCCTCATTGAACCCAATCACACCCCAACGGGTGGTCTGGGATGTCGTCAGCTCGAGATCGAAGCTCACATCGGTGCTGCTGGGACCCGATTGATGGACTTCCACGGCAGCGACGTTCGTTCCGGAGACCAGGAAAGCCGGATTGGCTGAGAACGGATTCCAGGCATTTTCCTCGGGCGCGCCGAGGTTCGAGGAAGCCCAGGTGCCATAAGTAATAATGGCCGGGGGAGGGGGCATATTGGAACGCACCACTTCGTGGCCATTCAAATACGCCACACAACCGTCGTCGCGGACGATGCGAAGATTCAAAGCGTTCACCGATGCCGGGTCGGCCAAATCGAACGCGCGGCGGAAATAGTAACACGGATACTTATGATTCGAATCGCTGCCGTAACGGATAGTCGTCGCTTCGTCGCCATCCCCATAACCGAGTTGCGCACGTCCCAAGCCCCATCCCGAGTCATCATAGAGGTTGGCGCGCCATGCTGCGCCGAGATCGGTTCCGGTGTCATTGTATTTCCACGTCGCTCCCGCCGGAATGAGCGGCGAGGGTGCAGGCCAGAAAGCGAATGTAATCGGTTCCGCTTGCGTTCCTTCGGCCAACAATGTGCCCGACACAAAAACCGAGCAACCGGGATTGAGCAAAACAATCGTGCCGGGGTCTATCCGGAGCGTTCGTCCGGCAGGAACGGCGACAGTGCATGTCAGAAGATAAGGTCCGCCCGCCTTGGTCCATGACGTATTGTCGCTGAGCGCCCCACAAACAGGGGTGAATGTTGTCGCATACCGGATATTCAATGTTTTTGTTGCGACCGGCACGCCAGCGGTCGTGAGGCATTCGACAAGCACTGTGTTCATCCCCGGATTGAGATTCACGACATAGTCGCCCCAGTTTCCCGTTTTGTGTTGGTAGCCCGCATCCTTTCCATTGACGCGCACCCATCGCGTCCATGCCGTCAAGCCGCGCCCCCTCAACGTAACCGTTGGCTGGAAGGTGAGATACTCATTCGCGACTTTGGTCGCGCCGACCACGTTCACCGTCAGTTCGCGCGAGATCACGCTTTCGAGAAAAGCGATGCGCTTTTGCACGTAATTGGTCAGTTCGGCCAGCGGGAGCGTATCTCGCGGAATCCCTGCCGCCGGCGATGCCTCCCAACCCTTGTAGGGTGCCAGTGCCTGGATCTTCGGGAGCATAATGTCCAGGGTATAGTAACGGTCGAGCATCTCTTGGATATAATAGAAATACTTGGGCGTATAGTCTGGATTCTCCACAAAGCGTTTCACGCAAGGCAGCGTGGAGGCAAAGATTGTTTCTGTTGGGTTGAGGTAGGCTTCGTCCAGGTCCCATGGCAGGAGAATCGCCTTGGCGACGGGAGGACTCGTGGCGGGGTCGAAATACATGAAATAATCATCTCCTGCCGTGTTGTAGATATCCGTTTCCTCGACGTTCATCATCGCCAGGTCGGACCAGAAGCGCATCCATTCGTCAGGGTCAATGTACTGGGCAACGGTCTGTGTAAACTGCGCGTCGGGAGTGTTGGTGAAAATATTACACAACTGGATCACATCCGAGAAATCGTCGGCTTCCTTGTTTGTGTGTTTCTCATAATACAGACGGTAGTCTTCCTTGTTGGGACCGTAGTAGGTCAGGTCGGCCATCCGCGAACCGCCGGACCAGACTCCGCGATAGAGGTTGCCGTCCTCGTGGCCGGGGAAATTCTGGCGCAGGAAATCCTTGTTCATGTCCTGCATCTGGATTCGCCAGCCCATTGTCACCAAGTCCGGACCCGAATTGCCATCGTACCGATAGTATGTATTCTTGTCGTTGTGCTTGAAGACGAGATAGGCGTACTGAGTGGTGGGCGCCGGCATCCCGGCGCGCCGAAACAGATCCATATCGAGATACTGGCAACGAATCCATTGCGCGTTGAGATTCATGTTCTCAACGCTCCGAAAGGGTTCCTGTTCGGTGAACTGGACGCGGTAGGACTTTCGGACACGACCGCGCGATCCCTTGCCGCGCAAGCGAACGCCAACGTTGTAGATGATCTCGTCGCCACAGATGAACGTGGCATTGTTCAGCTTGGTGCTCGACAGGTTGGCGGGATCGTGCAGCCACCGGTGATCGGCCGCTTTCATCACCAGACGATAAGTTGGCGACGTGGCCGAGAAATCCTGGTTGTCCACCTGGAGGAGAAAGTTTTGTGTCGGGGCCGTCGTGGGAATGTCGGTGATTTGCATCGTGTTGTCGGCGGCGCGCATCCAGAACTCAAGGATTGTTCCCTGGGGCTGGGCTGGCAGGAGTGCGCCATAGACACCATCCCCAGCCACGCCGTCGCCATGTGCGCCGTCGTCCTGCATGGGCACACGGGTGAACGGTCCTGTCGCACCATCATTCCTGTAATACAGACTGACCGACGTAATGACCGAATCGTCATAGGCCCTCACGGTGATCGCGATTGCATCGGCTGGACGTGGAACGGCGGGCGAGTGTCGCGGTTGAACTAAGAACGGTCGCGGATTGGCAAGATACTGTGAATTGCGAAAACCGGGGGTCTCGGCCGGCGAGCTTGCCGCCCAGCTTTGGGCAATAGAATTGTCCAAATGGGGATTGATCAATTCGAGCGAAGAGCCCTTGCCGTCTGCGCCTCGTGGCCAATGGCCCGCGTCGCCATAGGCAACCCGGTCCACGAGATTCGTGGCGGCGTCGTAGAGAAGGATTTCCTCGCCGGCATTGTCCAACTGCCGCAAGTAGTCTCCGAGGACGTCTGCCGTGCTTGTCGGGTAACGTGCGCGGAAGGCTGTAACCGACTTGGCGATGACCAAATAGCCGTTGGGTGGGACTGTCTTGCCCGTCGGGAAATTGTACCCGATTGCCCCGGCCAGCCGCCAATCGGTCAGTGTCACAACGTCAAGTCCTGTGTTGTATAACTCAATGTACTCCCGCGTTTCAATATCGCCCGCGGGATGATACATGATTTCGTTGATCACAACAGCCGCTCCGGCGGGCCAAATGCTAATCGCGGCGAGCAGCCCTGCAACCAACAGATCCAAAGGCGACCGTTTGAGCATCCTTCTGCACTCACTCCCAGGCAACCGGTCCAGTCAGGTGAGGGAAAGCCCACCTTCTCGCCCTCTCCCATCCGACCTTTGTATGTTTCGCGGATCGTTCACAGACAAGTCAAAAACCTAAAAATCCCTGAAAGAATGAACCGCAGAGTGCGCGGAGGTCGCAAAGACGACTGCCGCAGCCAGCACAGCGAGGGTTTTTCGGCTCCGCGTTCTCTGCCGCCTCTGCGGCAAGATCGTTTTCGAATTGAACGACCTTCTTGGAGAAAGATTTCTTGACACTACAGCGCGAAAAGGCGCAGCGAGAATAGGTGCGTTTCCGCAATCGGTCGGCTGGCGAGTCTATAGGCACCTGGGTAGGAAACGATGGTCGAGATTGACGGCACATTCGGGGAAGGTGGCGGCCAGATTCTCCGAACCGCGCTGGCGTTGTCGGCAGCGACGGGAAAGCCTTTTCACATCTCCAGGATTCGCGGTGGCCGGCAAAAGCCCGGCCTTCGCCATCAGCATTTGACCGCCGTTCGGGCGGCGCAGACGGTCGCCGATGCTCAGGTCCAAGGCGCCGAACTCGGATCGAGTGACTTGACGTTCTTTCCCGGGCGGGTCGCGGGTGGCGACTATCTTTTCGACATTCAGACGGCCGGTAGCGCCATGCTTGTTCTTCAGACCATCCTGCCGCCGTTGTTTCGTGCCGACCAGTCCTCAACGGTCACGGTTCGCGGCGGCACGCATAATCCGATGAGTCCTCCGTTCGACTTTTTCGCCGAGACGTTTCTACCCAGCGTTTGTCGTATGGGCTTTCATGCATCGCCGCGCCTCGTACGGCATGGATTTTATCCCGCGGGTGGAGGCGAGGTTGTCGTGCAGATCGAGCCGGCCAAGAACCTTCAGCCGGTGCATTTCACCGCACCCGCCGGCCCAATGGTTCTTTCGGCGCGTGTTGTTTTGGCGCGTCTTCCCGACCGTGTTTGGGAAGCGGAGAAACGCGCTCTCGAATCGCTCGACCTCGATTTGGCGACGATCGAGCGGCGCGATGTTACTGATTCAGCCGGCCCAGGCAATTGCGTTGAAATTGTTGTAGATCGCGGTGAGGCCGAACCCAGATCACGCTCTGTTTTGACGGCTTTCGGCGAGCGCGGGCGACCATCGGCCCAGGTCGTCGAAGAAGCCGCCACGTATGCTCGCGAGCTGATCACCAGCGGCGCGGCAACCGACCGTTTCCTGGCCGATCAATTGCTCATCTATCTCGCCATGGCCAGTGGCGGTTCCTTCACCGCACCAAGCCTGAGCTTACATGCAACGACCAACATCGCCGTCATCGAACAATTTCTCCCTGTCCGTCTCGCAACCGAACAAATCGGCAGCCTCCATCGGGTGCAATGTTTCCCAAGCGAGCTCACAAAGGAAGCCGCGGAAACTAAACGCTCCTAAAAAGATAACCTCACCGCAAAGGACGCCAAGGGCGCAAAGAGAAAAACCCCCTTACGACCCTACCCCTTGAATGATCTTTCCGTGCTTTGCGACCTTCGCGGTTCATTCTTTTGGAGACCCTAAGAAAACAGAGGCATCAGAAAGAAAAGAATGAGGACCATCTACCGGGTCGGAGAGGTCAGCGATCGGGAGGGTCGCGGCGCTCCGGGCGTTGGCCGAAAAGAAATTCTCGTATCTTCTCCCAGCGCCGGCGGATGTGTCGCGGCTTGAAGGGCCGATAGATTCTCTTTCGCAGAAAACGGCCAAAACGCAACACCAGCGGCTGCTCCTCGAGGCACCGTCGCTCCTCGTCTGTCAAACTGTCGGAACAATAGTGACTTTTCAGCTTGAGAAGCGTCAGGCAGTCAATTTCGCACAGGCTTCGGAACAGCCGCTGACTACGACGGCTCGGACCGACCAGGAAGGCTGTCGCAAAGTCAATCAGGTAAGGCCGCCCTTCACGATCCGCGAGAATATTTTTGCGCCGAAGATCGCCGTGGCTGACGCCGCGTGCGTGCATCTCGCCAACCAGTTGCGCCAGCCGGTCAAAAAAAGCAGGCTCGAGCGAACCGCTTCGCAGGTGGGGAAGCCGCTCGCCGGCGATCCATTCCATTGCAAAAGCCTCACCGTCCACCCAGCCGAGAAGACGCGGGATGCCGACAATACCCTGGAGCCGCTCCAATCGCACCCATTCGCGCCGCAAAATCCATCGCCCCCACCACCGCCTCACCAACCACGGCCGGCGGCGGAAATCCTTGACCACCAACCGCCGCCCCTCGATCTCATAGCCACACACATCCGGCTGCACCACCCGCCTGCCTTCGTGCACCCAAACAGGGGAACCCTTGATAATGAAATTGCGGTCAGGACATCGTTGGCAAACAACCCGGCTCGAAGAGCTTCGAACGTCCATATGATTCACTCAGAGGGCTGCTAATCAAACCAGATGAACGTCTGCCACCGGAGTGAGAATCCCGCTTTTTGGTGAGATTTGATCTTTGTTCACTCAACAATCGAACCAAATGCAAGTGGTACCGCTGTCCAAGCAATATACGATGAATGGCATCCCACGCGCGACAGACGACCATACTACCGGCCTAGACCTGCAAAAACCTGTTCGGCTCGCTCGATAGCGTGGAGAGCATAGAACTGGATGTTTGCGACCTCGGGACGGTAATCACAATCGTTGCGCCATTGACGCAGATCGTTCAAGAAGTCCGCGATATTCGCTCTCCCCTTACCGGCCAGATGTTTTCTAATCTCTTTGTGCTCCTCCTCGTCGTAGGTTGGCCGATAACCAAGGTTCCGGCGTGCAAATTCCACGGCATGGCAAAAGGCCGCGTAATACGCTCTGCTCACGGCAGTGCGGAGTCCAGCTTCCTGACTGAACGCGACGGTAGAGTTTCCTTGCAGGTACCGCGCCAGGTTCAGGAATTCTCCCCAGTCAAACGGCATGGTCTACCTTGGCGGCTGAAAATCCGTCGTTACAAGAAACCATCCAGATTTGTCGGCGAGATTGCCCTGGTATTCGGCTCGCACGGTATCTATTCGATCCAAAAGAGTGCTATCATATTTCTTCGGGCGAACGTAGAGTGTCAGGTACTCATCATCAATTTCGGGGTCGCGATACACTTCCAGAGACAACTGCATGTCCGGTCCAAAGCTCTTGCAAGCTGCCCCGCATGCGGAGAGTAACACCCCCCCCATGTCCAGATGGGCGAGCAAGTAATCCGCAACCTTGGCGGGGTCGGGGACCGTGACAACCGCGGACTGAACCCTGCTCAGCAAATCCTCGATTTCGGAAGTCACATCAATCCTTGTGCGAGACCACCATCCCCCGCGAGAGCTCGAGGACTTGAGATTGACGAGCGCCGAAGAGCCTTCGAACATGCCTTTGATTGAAGAAGAGGGAAGAAGACCTCTACCCGCAACTTCACGGGTGATCCGCTCTCGGTCCGCTAACGGATTCCCGGACTCCGTGGCGCGAGTCTTCGGCACTCGCTCAAACTCCGACTTGCATCGCAAACCCGACTCCACTGCCTCTTGCATCTGGAAGGAAAATGGCTCCCCGCGCCCCAACAGCGGTGACATCCCCATGTCCGGAAACACTCCTGAGGTGCAAGTCCTTCTAGCGAGTTCAGAAAGGGATGTGGAAGACAAGCTATAACGCATCTATTTTACCTCGTGAAAGATCTCTCTCAGGCAATCGGTTATACAACCCTCAAAAACGTCCTCGACATGCGAATGCGCAGTCTCAATCCATGCCAAAGCCTTGTCCGGCGCTACCGCCTTTGGTTGCACAAAGGAGTAGTCCAGCGTGAGGAGAAGAACAACGGTGTCGGGCTTGTCGGGTGCCACGGTAGTTAGTTCAACGCGACAGATTTCTCCTTCCTCGCTGAACGGGAGTATACAACCCAGCATGAGACTCGACATATGCTGTGGCAACCGCGGGCCGAGAAAAGGTCTGAACTCGAAGTACTTGTCCAAATCGGCCCACCCACCCGGGATCTCGATTCGATTGACGTAGAGAAGGCCAATTCTTGCGAATCTTTCGATAGCGACAGTCTCGCTCAGTGCTCGAAAGGCTCTTTCGATGCTGGGTTTGAAATCGTCCCATGAAACATAGGGTCTGATGCAATTTACCGCCAGCAACCGAGGACCCACTTGGGCAAACACATTCCCTTTTTCGGAGCGAAACACTGCCGCTTCGGTAACCCGGACCTCCTGCAACAAGCCCTCCGGGCCCTCAACGAGCTGAGTTTCACGAATTGAGCGTTGCTCTCTCCTCGGGAAATCTCCTTTAACCTTTTCATAGACCAAGCCCGGAACAGCGAGATCCCACTTGGTGGCGGGCGTCAGCCGAAACTCGCAAACAGCCTCAATGATCGGTGGGTTTCTGTATTTCCGACCCATCTGAGCCACTCGTCTCCCCTCGCGTTGATCTTCGGTCACGCTTATCTATAGAGTCAATGGACTTTTCCAGTCGCCTGCCAGCAGAAAGATGTCAGAATTCAACTTTCGGCGCCTGGCGTTCGGCGGCTTCCTGGAGCTCGAAGAATTCTTCGAGCGTGAAGCCGAACATGCTCGCAATCATGTTGGCCGGCACCGTCTGGATGCGGGTGTTGTACTTCATCACGGAGTCGTTGTAGTACTGGCGGGCAAAACCGATCTTGTTCTCCGTCGAGGCGAGCTCTTCCTGGAGCGCCATCATGTTCTGGTTGGCCTTGAGATCGGGATAGGCCTCCACGACGGCGAATAGCGACCGGAGCGTCTGGGTGAGAAAGTTTTCGGCGCCAGCCTTCTCGGCGACGCCTTTGGCATCAATGGCCTGCTGGCGCGCTTTGGTCACCGCCTCCAGCGTCCCGCGCTCGTGCGCGATGTAGCCCTTGCAGGTGTTGACCAGATTGGGGATCAAATCATAGCGGCGCTTGAGCTGAACGTCAATCTGCGCCCACGCATTCTTGACTTCCTGGCGCAGCTTCACCAACCCATTGTAGATACCTACGATAAGAAACACAAGCGCGACGATCACACCGAGGCCGATCAAGGTGGGCATGGTTTCTTCTCCTTTCTTTCGGTGACCTGCCGACCAGCAATTCTTGCTCTCTGCTGCCTTCGTGGATCAGATTTCACGACATCGCGAATCGTAAACAACCGCGTACGGGCGATCCAAATCGAAGTTCCGAGGCGAGCGTTTCAAATCTCATGCCTCCCCGGGGACCCGATCTTATGTGGCCATGTTTCAGCCGGGTCGCTCGCTTTTGGGCGAATTGCGCCGGTTGGCTACCATCGCCGCCTTGCCAGACGCCGGGTTCGCGGCCTCGATGACCTTGCCCATCGCCCGATACTTCGCGTAGCGCTGTTGGCGCAGCGCATCGGGGTCTATCGCCGTCAGCTCCTCGAGCAACTGTTCCAAGGCAAGGCGAACATTCTCAATGGCCACGCGTGGGTCGCGATGAGCGCCACCCAGCGGCTCGGGAATGACGCCGTCAATCACACCCAGCTCGAGCAAGTCGGGTGCCGTGAGCTTGAGATTCTCGGCGGCGACGGGCGCCATTTTGGCGTCGCGCCAGAGAATTGAAGCGCACCCCTCGGGCGAAATGACACTATACCAGGCGTTTTCGAGCATCACGACTCGATCACCGACACCAATTCCCAGCGCGCCGCCGCTTGCTCCTTCCCCGAGGATCATGACAAGGATCGGAACAGCGAGCGTGAACATCTCCATGATGTTATGGGCAATGGCGTCGGCCTGGCCGCGCTCCTCGGCACCGATCCCGGGATAGGCGCCGGGTGTATCCACGAAGATCACGATCGGGCGACGGAATTTGTCCGCCAGTTTCATCACGCGCAATGCCTTGCGATAGCCCTCCGGATGCATCATGCCGAAGTTGCGCGCGACGTTCTCCTTGACGTCCTTTCCCTTCTGCTGACCGATGATGGCGACGGGCCGTCCCTGGAAAAAGCCAAAGCCACAAACGAGTGCCGGATCGTCGCGAAACTGGCGGTCACCGTGAAGTTCGACGAACCGTTCGAAAAGCGCCCGAATGTAATCGAGGGAATGGGGCCGATCGAAATGGCGCGCAATGAGAACGCGCTGGTGGGGAGTGAGATTGTGGTAGATTCGCTCACGGGTTTGTTGGAGTTCAATGTCGAGGGCGCGAATTTCGCTGCCAACGTCCTCGCCCTGGGCCTCCCGCTCGTGCAACTGGGCAATTTTTGCTTCCAAGTCAGCGATGGGCTTCTCGAATTCGTAGGTCGTCATTGCCATGCGTGAAGGACCTCGTTTGAGCGCCGCATCGAACGTTTCGAGTTGACAGTTCGCGCCTTCGCATCTCAGCGAAAAACGTCGCGTGCTTTCTTTGTATCTTCGTGGCTGGCCCGAAAACCAGAACGCCCACAAAAAGCTATTTCACTGCGTATTATCCACAAAAAGTGAGAGAACTTGTATTCTAGGCCTCACGGAAGGTCAACCTCTTTATGGCGGGCGTCTCACGTAACTCTACAAGCAGGCGCACCGAAAGCGCAACACGGATTCTATTGCCCGCTTCAAGGACGAGCGTGTGGCCCCCGGCATCAAGCGGAACGACCAGTCGGACCGGCATTGAGCCGGCGGAGCGCGCGAGAAGCGAGTAAAGCGCCTCGAGCTCGCCGCGCTTGCACTGGGCCTCTCGCAGAGCGATTTCCAGAACCTGCGCGTGGTCGCGGCGAAAATCTTCGGCACTCATGATCTCAATGACCTGACACTTCACGTCGCCATTGCGCGAATTAGGCACACCGCGCACATAGACGATCGTGTCCTCCTGAATCAGGTTGCCAAAGGCCGAGTGCGTCCGGCTGAAAGCGATGCATTCGACCTGCCCCGTAAAGTCCTCGAGTTCAAAAAAGGCCATCAGATTTCCGTTGCGATCGAGGCGTCGGCTGACCTTGTGAATTTCGCCCAAAAGCCGGGCCTCGCCGCCGTTTTCCCGCTCGCGGAATCGCTGGATACTCGTCGTGGCAAACGAGTGGTAGTCCACTTCGAACTCGTCCAGAGGGTGGCCGCTGATGTAAAAGCCCACCTGCTCCCTTTCGTGCTGGAGCGTTTCGCGCAGCGACCACGCGGGCACATCAGGCAGTGTCGCCGTCGTCAGACCCGCCGACAGGTCTTCCTGCTGCGAGGCAAACTCGAAAAGCGATGCCTGCCCGCTCTCGCGTTCGCGCTGCGCCGCCGCTGCGGCCTCGAGAAGGGGATCGAGCGCGGCCAGAAGCTGTGCCCGGTGGCCACCAAGCGAATCGCACGCCCCCGCCTTGATCAGACAAGCGATCGCGCGCGAGTTCAGTGCCCGCAAGTCCACCCGCTCGCAAAAGTCCTGAAGCGAGCGGAACGGACCCTCGCGTCGCCGTGCCTCGAGAATGCTCTCCACGGCCCCATGGCCCACGTTTTTCACCGCCCCCAGGCCGTATCGAATATTGCCTCCAGCCACAGTGAAATGCAGATCGGATTCATTGACGTCGGGCGGCAAAATGCGAATCCCCATGGCCCGGCACTGGGCGAAATACAGCGGCATTCGGTCGGTGTTACCCATGTCGTTGGTCATCAGCGCCGCCATGTATTCGACCGGATAGTGGGCCTTGAGATAAGCCGTGCGGAATGCGATCACAGCATAGGCGGCGCTGTGCGACTTGTTAAAGCCATAGCCCGCGAAGTGAGCCATCTGCTCGAAGATCGCCTTGGCAATGGAGGGTTCCACGCCACGCGCCACCGCCCGCTCGATGAATCCCGATTCTTGCTCGGCCATGACCTCGGCTTTTTTCTTGCCCATCGCGCGGCGAAGCAGATCGGCTTCCGACAGGCTGTAGCCCGCCAAGACGTGGGCGATCTGCGCCACCTGCTCCTGATAGACAATGACGCCATAAGTTTCACACAGAATCGGTTCGAGACTGGGATGGAGATAGCGAACTTCGGTCAGCCCATGGCGGCGGTTCATGTATTCGTCCACCATTCCCGCCCCGAGCGGGCCGGGCCGGTAGAGCGCGTTCATGGCGACGATGTCCTCAAATCGCTGGGCGCGAAGTTTGCGCAGGTAGCCCTGCATCCCCGAACTTTCCAGTTGGAAGACCCCAAACGTGTCGCCCTCCTGAAGGAGCCGGAATGTCGCCGGGTCGTTCTGGTCAATCTTGCTCCAGTCAATCCGGACGCCGTGGTTGCGTTCGACCGCCCGAACGGTGTTCTCAATGACCGTCAGGTTCTTGAGCCCCAGGAAGTCCATCTTGAGCAAGCCGATTCTCTCGACATCCCCCATTGGATACTGGGTGACGATTTCATTCTCGCTCTTGTAAAGGGGCAGATATTCAACCAACGGGCGGTCGGCGATCACAACGCCGGCGGCATGAGTCGAGGCGTGACGTGCCAGTCCCTCGAGACTTTTCGCCGCGTCAATCAGCTGGCGAACTATCGCGTTGTTCTCGTACCGCTGGCGAAGGCGGGGTTCTTTCTCCAGCGCGGCCGCGATCGTGATGTTCAATTCAGGCGGAATCAGCTTGGCGATTTCGTCCACGGTCCGAAGGTCAATGTTGAGCGCCCGCCCCACGTCGCGGATCGCATTCTTGGCCTTCATTGTCCCGAACGTGATGATCTGGGCGACATTGCGTTCGCCGTATTGGCGCCGAACGTAGTCAATCACTTCGCCCCGCCGCTCGTAGCAAAAATCAATGTCAATGTCGGGCATGGTGATGCGGCCAATGTTCAGGAACCGCTCAAAGAGAAGACCGTGGGCGAGCGGGTCCATGTCGGTGATTTCCAGACAGTAGGCCACGAGGCTTCCGCCGACGGAGCCTCGGCCCGGACCGACAGGGATCCCGCGCTCGCGAGCGAACCGGATGAAGTCCCAGACAATCAGGAAATAGGACTCAAAGCCCATGCGGCCGATGACATCGAGTTCCATTTCGACCCGCTGCCGCTTCTCGTCGGTCACCGGCGCGCAACGTTTCTCTAGCCCCTCGAAGACCAGTTTCCGCAGGTAGCTCGACACGTCGTAACCAGGGGGCGGATCGAACCGAGGAATCAGACGCTGATTCAGCGGGATCTCCAGCTGGCATTGTTCGGCGATCGCAACTGTGTTTTTGATCGCGCCGGGAACCTCACCGAGCAGCGCCCCCATTTCCTCGGGCGACTTGAGAAAAAACTGGTCACTCTCGTATCGCAGCCGTTTCTCGTCGGTCACGACGCTGCCCGTACCGATGCAAAGAAGAATGTCGTGGGCAACGTGGTCGCCGGCATTCAAATAATGCACATCGTTGGTCGCGACAATCGGGACTCCGTGTCTTTTCGCCAAACGAAGCAACACGGGATTGATCCTCTTCTGTTCGGACAGACCATGATCCATAAATTCCAAATAGAAACTATCGCGCCCGAAAATCTGTCGGTATTCATCAATGACCCGGCTGGCTGCCTCTTCGCTGGCTTCGAGGATCGGCGCCGCCACGACGCCATTGGTGCATCCCGACAGGGCAATCAACCCGCCGCTGTGTTGGGCAAGGGCCTGTTTGTCCACTCGCGGCTTATAGTAGAAACCTTCGAGATAGCCGATCGAGCTGAGCGCAATCAGGTTGCGATAGCCTTCGAGATCGCGAGCGAGAACCGTCAGGTGAGTATAGGTGTGGGCCTGATGGCTGAAACGGTCGGTTCGGTCGGCCGGAGCGACATAGAGCTCGCACCCGATGATTGGCTTGAGGCCAGCCTCGCGCATGGTCTGGTAGAACTCGATGGCACCGAACAGATTGCCATGGTCGGTCAGTGCGGCTGCCGTCATGCCCATCCGGTTCAGCGCATCGCACAACGTGTCAATCCGCAGGCAGCTATCGCATAGACTATATTGGCTGTGGACGTGCAGATGGACGAATGGCTCGGCGCTCACGACACTCGCCTCACCTCAGCGTCTGTCGAGATTTCTTCTGGGAGTTGCGGCCGGGTGGCCGGTGCCGTGGAACTGCTTCGCCCAGCCCGACGCGGCCGGCTTGACGAGCGTTCGACCTCGCGGATGTGATACTGTTCCGGCAACAACGCGTCATCCCCTTGCAGCGAAATCCCGATCCGGTAGCGAGATTGCCACTTGCACAAGCAGTCGTTGTGTTCCGATTCAATGTAATCTTTCTGCTTGGGATGAACTTGGATTTCAAATGATGGCCGGGGAGGCGCCGAAAGGCGTGCGGTCAGGTCGCGGCGGATGTTGCGCCAAATCTGCTCGGGCGTCAAAACCTCGCCCGATCCGCCACAGACCGGGCACTCGGTGAAAAAGAATCCCCCCAAACTTTGGCGGACACGCTTGCGCGTCATTTCGACCAGGCCAAATTCGCTGATGTTCAGAACCGATGTCTTGGCCTTGTCCTGGCGGAGCAAGCACGTGAATTCGGCCATGAGATTCTTCCGATGCTGCTTGTTTTCCATGTCAATGAAGTCAATGACGATCAGACCGCCGATGTCGCGAAGCCTCAATTGGTGGGCGATTGTCCGGGCCGCCTCAAGGTTGGTTCGATAGACGGTTTTCTCCTGATCGCGCCCGCCCGTGTATTTGCCCGTGTTGACGTCAATAGCGGTCATGGCTTCCATTTCGTCAAAGACCAGGTGGCCGCCGCTGCGCAACCAGACCTTTCGCCGCAACGCCTTTTGGATTTGCTTTTCCACCTCGAACTCATCGAAAACATTTTTCAGCTGATTGGAATAATAGAACACCCGGTCGGTGAGGTTCGTGATCATTTGGCTTACCCAACGTCGGACCTGGTGAAACTCGCGCCGAGAATCCACCCGGATTTCGTCGGCCGTGGATGCGACCACGTCCCGCACAACTCGATAGAGAATATCATGGTCGTTATAAACGAGAGCGGGGGCCCTGCAAGAACGCCCCTTCTGGCGGATCCGACGCCAGGTGCGGTCGAGAAATCCTACGTCGCGCTTGATTTCCTCGGCGGGTTGATCCAAACCCGCGGTGCGGACAATGTAGGCTTTCTCGGGAGAAAGAATTTCGCGAAGGATTCTTCGCAGTCTCCGTCGCTCGCGCACATCTTCGATCTTGCGCGAAACCCCTCCCTCTTGTTGGGCAAACGGCAGCAAAACCAGGTAGCGGCCGGGCAGTGAGATATTCGTCGAAACTCGCGGTCCCTTCTGCCCGATCCCCTCTTTGGTCACCTGAACCAGTAGCGGATCGCCCGGCCGAAGCGCCACGGTGGGGTCAAATCCCTTGGAGGGGGTCTTCTCGGGGTGGCTCCGACCGCCGGGAAGCCCCGGCTTGTCCGCTTGGGGCTTGTCCTCTCGCCGGGGAACATGGCCCAGAGAAAAAGCCACGGTCTCCGGTTCAATGTCGTCATAGTGAAGAAAAGCGTTCCGGTCCATGCCAATATCCACAAAGACAGCGCGGATGCCCGGTTTGACATCGCTGACGACACCTTTGTAGATGTTGCCGAGGATCGAGCGTTCCTCGGTCGGTTCGATCAACAATTGCACCAGGTTGCCATCTTCGAGAACAGCAACCCGGATGTCCTTCTTCTCCACGTTGACCAGATATTGCAGCTTCATACAAGACACCGCCTCTGGCGAGCTGGCGACCTAACCTCGGCAACGAAGAGCCGTTTCCCGATCGCAACTCGCAGCTTCAACATCGGCCCGACGGAGCAGACTTCGCCCACTTGTTCGAGCTTCGGGTTCTGACTCGGTCACCCTTAATGAATTGTTTGGTAGAGAATCAAGGAGAAATCCCAAGAGGAACGTCGCGGACCTCGATCCGTTTGCCTTCGATGGCAATCTCGCGCACGCTCGGGCGGCCTGGTGAATCTTCTGCCGCCATGATCCACGGGATTCCGGCGGTGCCCTGCCAAAGAGCGGCGACGTGTTTATGGCCAAAGGCCAATACGTCCGCGCGACCCAGGACGATCTGCATGAATTCATCGCCGTCGAGCAGACGCAGGAAAGGATGGTGATAGAAAGGGTGGTGGTGCAAATAGACGATCTTGACGCATTCGTGGCTCGCTGGGTCGGAGAGAATTTGGGCGAGCATGGCCCGCTGTGCCTCGCCAACCTCACCGCACGCGAAGTCGAACGGATCTATTGTTTGCAAGTTGCTGTTCAAACCAACCAATATCACCTTTTCCGACGATGTCTCCAGAATGTTGACCGTCGGTACGCAGCCTTCGGCAAATGTCGCGCGCTGGAAGGGGACAGCCAAATAGCGGTCGAACAGACCGGCACAGGTCTCATCGTAGAAACTGCCGAACAGGCCGTAGTCATGATTACCCGGCACCATCCAGAGCCGACCTCGGAAACGCTCGAGTGCCGCCTGTGCGTTCTGATACTGTCTCTCGTGGCCGTCGTCCGTTATGTCTCCTGTAATCAGAATGTGGTGCTCGGCATAGCTCGTCGCGATCCGGTCCAGTGTCGTCGTGATGGCGATATTATCGCCGTCGCGACGATGGAAATGAAGATCGCTCAAGTGGAGAATGCGAATCATCGTTTGGCTCCCGCGGCAGGACTCTCAACCGCGCGATCGTGCGCGACGTCGAGGGCGGACGTGGAGGTCCGCCTTTCCTCGCGACCGTTCTGGCGTTGCGGACTTGCGGGCGTTTCGGGGAGACAAAAAGGAGGGCGCGCTGGGATCGGTCCGAAAAATCCTTCGGAGCAACTGATCGCCCAATGCTTTCAAACTGGGATAAAGGATTTTGTCGGTCAAATAGGCCGCGATGGGATCGGCAAGAGGAGCCGGCATCTCCTGGCGCAGAACCATTGCGAGGGCGATTTGGATCTTCTCGCGCAAGTCTTTCTGGAACTCGGGGTCTTCCCAATACGCCAACAACGCGCGACGCACGTCTTCGGGCAGACCGATCTGCCTGGGAATGACTTGCGAAATGGCGTCACTCAGACCGAGCAAAAGCATTTTGACCAGGTCGTCGGGCTCGAGAGAACGCAATTTCTCGAGATCAAGACCCGCCTGTTTGGTTAAGCGTTTCGCCACAGATTCCATCGAAAACACCTCCTATCTCCGCACGTGAGATGCTTTGATCCCACATTCATTGATCGCGCTGCTCTCGCAGACGAGCATGCCACGACCTGTGCAAATTCCTTCATCGTTCGAGTGAGCAGGAAATTTGATATTCAGAAAGTCTGCGCCGCGCGCGCTATCCGCCGATCTTACGAACCAGGTCCAACAACCACTCCAAGAGCGGATTGCGAAGCTCCCCAATCAGGGCTACGGCAAGCGAGGCCGCGATGGCTAACAGGCGAAACGGATAGCGATGGCACCAGCGGACAATTCCCCAGCGGTGCTCGTTTTCCTCGTGGTAGCGGTCATGGGCATCCAAACGCGCCACGACCAGCGAGCGCAGCTCGAACAGATGGGTCTCGATGTCGGCCAGGCGCTCGTAGAGATGCTCGACCTCGATGCTCATGCGTCCGCGAAATTCTTCGTCCTCGTCTGCCATTGCCTCGTACCTCGGCGGCCGTCTAAAGCTGGCGCGCGGCTATTCCAAGTGATACTCCACCTTAAACCGGGTGACGTGGATATGGCCTCCCGATCCTCCGAACTGCATTCGGATGACATAGCTCACGTTGTCACTCATTGTGTAGTCCGACGACAGCCACTGGGTGTCGGCTGTGATATTGCTGTAGGTCCGAACCGCTGTGTTGGAGTCGTCCATCAACGCGATTTGAGAGATTTCCCTGTTTCCGCTCTGCTGCGAGCAATAGATAGTGATTCGGTCGAGAACGACATTGGCTCCCATCACATCGTTGGGGATGGGAAACGCCACATAGCTATAGCCGACACCCTCATATTCCAGGGCGGTGAGGGTTCGGGTGGTTGGCGCCAAAGTCTCACGCACATCCGAATAGTAGTTTGAAGCAGCGTTGAAGCTATAGATAAAGGGTGCCTTGCTTGTGCCGTCGGGAGCCGTCAGCTTGACATTCGCAGCCAAGACAATGCTCAATCCTTGTATCCTCATTGCTTCCATATAGCCACCAACATTGTACAGTCCACTTCCTCCCTGACCAAAACGTAGCGCTTTGCTGGGGTTCCATATCAGCGCCGGCCCATACGTATCGCTCGCAAAAAAGGTAAGATAATCGGTGGCCTGCGCTACGCCAACCTGTGGATAGATACTGCCCGTCTTGCGAACATCCAGAGGAATGACCGGTGCTGTCGTGCCGATGCCGACCCTGGAATTGGTAGTATCCACATCGAGAACAGCTGTTCCTTCGGCTGTTCGAACCTGGACCGCCGTGGCAGAGTTCACTGTCGGCTTGATGTAGGGCGTGGTCACCCCCGCGAATTGTGGCGTGGAGTTTGTTTTCACCGCCTGGTTCTGCCCATCCAGATAACCCCATTCCTGGGAGGCCAGCGTTGCCCCACCGATAGTGAATGAGGTTGCCGTCACGCTGGCAACGGAAGTATTCCCCTTGGAGTCAATGGTAGCCACCGTTGCGCCGCTGGAATCCCTGACGCACAGTTTATTCACTCCTTGCTGATCCCCAAGCTTGACATTGACGTTGCCGTCCTTCCCCTCAATTTGAGCAGCGGTGATCACACCGCTGGCTGTGGCATCCTCGAAAGAAATGTCGTCGAATATCCGCACCGGCGAGAGGAAATCCCACTGTCCCGAAATGTCTTCGTTGACGGTGCGGTCAAGCAGGTTTCCCGCGGCGATGCCGTTGAGACTGACAAAATTCGTCACCGTTGCCGAAGGCTGACCGGAAAGACCTCGCCCATCCAGGTTGGTCCAAACCCGAAACCGACTGCCGACGAGGTCAGTCAAAGAGCCGCTTGTCGCTCGGATCGGCCGAGTGAACTCGAATTCGTTGAGGCTGCCGAGGTAGGAAAACCGCGGTGCGCTGTAACCCGTTCCAAAGTCAATCGTCCCATTGAAATTGGGCGCGACGGGCTCGATGCGAAGCGACGGAGCAAAAACCGGAATCCCCGTAAACCGCCACGCACCGGTGATTGTCTCGACAACGTTTTTGAGAATGTGGATACTGCCATCGCCCATGTGACCGCCCAACGTGGAATTATTGCCCACATCGGGAGGGATTGGCAGTTCGTCGTTGTAGGCCGCCGTGTGAGTTTGCCAGTGGCGAGCGCCATTGAAATACTGGGAGTGGTCATCGTCGGCCAGGCCCGAAAGAGTGCCGTGGTCAGCCTGTCCCCCAAGCAGTTGCAACAATGTGACCGATGAACCCACCGAGCGATCGCAGAACACCAAACTTCCGCTGGTATTGCGTACGATCCAGACGGTTCCGTCATAGACACCGTTGTTGCCGAGTTCGACTTTCCCGGTCTGGATGGCCGGCGTTGGGCGTGTCGCTGCGATCAGCGCCGTGCAGATTACGATCTTCGCTAGCTTTTTCATTCTTCTCTCTCCTGAAAGATTCGGTACACCGCGAAAAATGCGAAAGGGCGAGGCCTGCCTCGCCCAATTTCAATCGCGTGAACGTGCCCGCGAATGGGAACGATTAATCTCGGTCGAAAAACGCCGGCGACCCGCCGGCGCGCCGGACCGCAGGCAAGATACCTGCGCTACCGATTAGAGCAGCGAGTTCTCGATGATCCGTCCCGCCAGGTCCAACCGATCGGCTTCCGCTTCGTAATCGAAAACCACATGCGCCAAGTCGCAAGAGAACAGAAACCGCGTCGGTTCGGCCCAGTGGCATGTGGCGATAATCAGCGACGAAAGGTCGGCCTGTTCGCGTACCGCACCGCGCAAAACCAACCGCCCGTCCGCGTCAAGGGCAATGACGGCCGAATAGCCTTCGGACAAACTACCCACACCACAATAGAGCCGCCGGGAATCAGCATCGTATTCGATCGGAGCCGCCATGGCGCGCGCCGACAAAGCCTGCTCGACAACCTCGCCACGCAGGCACAATTGTCCCGTCCGATCGAGCACGGCAACCTGTGCCCCTTCGATCACGAAAACCTTCTCGGTGTGTCCCGCCAGGTGAACGATGAACGTCTCGGCATCGCCATACCAACAATACATCGCCATTGTTTGCAGAGCGATTGTCGCTCGGACGTAACGGTTATCCACGAACTCGATTGCGGCAATCTCGCCGACCGCCGCGTCGAGTCGCGACGATGGGTGATGGACAACCACCGCATCGCCGCGCTCGAGATGCGCTTGCGAAATCGGAAGCATGACCACGACCGTGCGTGGAGGTTGTGCCGTCTGGGAGAGCCAGAGCGCGGCAAGACGGGCTGCCATTTCCGTGGACCCCGACGCGAGCCAATGGGTGCGCAGTTCACGTTCGCGCCGCCCACAAGCACCCACTGCCGACGCCGGGTCGGCCATTTCCAGCCACCGGACGCGGCTGTCCGGTCGCTCACCCCCACTCAAGCCGTAGCCCGCTCCATAGCGGACCCGCACGACGTTAGCGATCTCGCCGAGGGGTGCTGCACGTTTCGCCAATGGGGCCGAAAGAATCAGCGACGAATCGAGTGTGGCAACAGCCTCCGAAGGCAACAGAAGTGCGGCCTGCGGCTGCAACCGGAACCGACCTGCTTCCCAAAGAAGCCGACAGCCGCTTTCCTGCGCGATCTCTTCAAGTAACGTGAAAACCGCCGCGGGAACCCCGATTCGACGCGCCAACTGCCAGTTGCGTCCTTCAAGCCACGCGTGCGCCTGGGCAAAGCTCACCTCGTCGAGTGTCTCGCGCGACCAATTCAGGCCCGCCGGGTTGGTGACCAGCCACTCGATGACATCTGCCGGATTGGCGACCAGTTCGCCCGACTGCTCGATTCCCTCGACAGTTGCCTCGAAACGATCAAAAACCTCAACGTCAGTCCGCGGCGCATACTCGACCTCGAAACCGATCGCCGAAACGCGCACCGCCGCCGGATCGCTCGCCGACTCGAAGGCAAGGCGCACAAAAGGGCGCGCCTCCGACTGCGGCGCAAAGAAACCCCATCCTCCATGCGATTGCACGAACCCCGTGAGATCGAACTCCTGCCGATAGGATTTGGTCGGCAAGGCAACGGCGACCGGCGCCGCAGCTTCGACCCGACCCGATCGCCACTGCGACACTGTCCGCTCGCGTCCCGCTATCCGCGGGCGATACTTCACGGTCAGCCAGGCGCCATAGACTTTCACCTGACGGCCATCCACCGAACGAACCGAAAAGTCGGTTGCCGCGGCGATCAGATCCTCAACGGCGAGACCCCGAGCGGTGATCGCGGCTTGCTTTGTTTGAGGTGCTGAGCCGGCCTCGACCGTCCAACTGTCCACATATTTGCCGGCAATTGCTGCATCCAGAGCCACTATAACCGGTGTGCTTTCGTCGGTTGCCAATCGGACGTCAAATTCAATGGCTTCGAGATTGACGGCTTCGCTACTCGCAAGCGGTTGGCGCCGGAGGCGGAAGACGAGCGACGAACTGACGTGCGGCCCTCCGGGAGCAGTGTTTTGAGTCCAGGTTCCAAGGTTGCCGTCTATCGCTCGCTCGCCATCGGCCCATCCTCCGTCGGCGGCCTGCGATTCGTCAAAATTCACGACTAAGTGCTGCTGGGCGACTTCGAACAACTCGCGCATGTCGGCCATTTGGTCGCGGATTGTGTCCGCATGGCTGTGCGCCGGAAATGTTGCGATGCTCTCGTCAAGCGGTGGACGGTTGAGCAGATCGGTCACCGTATCGCCACCGCGCCCAACGGTAAGGCGGACCTCGGTGGCGACCGACCAGCGCTGGGACGCGGAAAACTCGACACTCAGCCGGCACCGGCGCATCGGTCCATAGATGGCCGTTCCCGCGTTCAGGTCGCCGAGATATTCGATCTCCAGCGGGGTTTGAGCCGCTGTCAGAACAGCCGCCGTAGCTTGACCCGCTTGATCCACAGCCGAAAGCGCGCCTTGAGCGGCATTGCCCGCTCCGCTTCCCCAGAGGTTTTCGTCCTCGCGGCCGTCCATTCGCCGCATTTGCAGCACTGAGCCGTAATTCACGCGACTGGGCAACTGGGGAAAAACGACCTTCTGCACTTGGCGCCCGTCGAGTTGCTCCGTCGCAAGAAAATATCTCGCGCCCTCCACCGCACGCTCGTCCGACCAGATCGGCCCGACGGATCGGCAAGCATGATCAGCTACCAGATACTCGAAGCCGTTCTCGGGAATCCAATCCACCGGGGTGCCCGCACGGTGATGGGCCGGAGAGGTCCGCACAAGAGGCGAGTCCTCTCGTCCCAGCGTCCCGCTGACACGATCCACGGCCATGTAGGTGATCGTCTCCTCTCCAATCTGGACCGTTCCGGCATCGGGAAAAACGGCGACATCCTCGACGGCCGCGGTCCTGTCTTCGGGTTGCAGAGCCAGACGCAACCAGCCACGCCGCCCAACGCGAAAAGGAATAAGAGGCGATCGTTCAATTCGCCCGAAAATCAGTGGGATCATTCGCCCCGTCGCTTCTGCCGAGAGCGCCGGGTCGAAGCCGGGCAGGAGCCTTCGGCCAACCATCCGCTGGCCCGCCACAACAGGCGATGGGCGCAAGTGAAGGACGGCTTTGCACGTCTCCAGAACGACCGCCTCAATCTGATATGTTTGAACCCAGATGATGTCGGGTAATTCCAAAACGATGTCGGGATCGAGAAAAACAAACCCAATGCGCACGGTTCGCCCTTCGAGACCCTGGCTTTCCGCCTTGATCTCGAACCGCTGGTCTGCTTGCTCGGCCGTGTTGACCAATTCGAGGACAACTCGTGAATCATCGCTTCGGCGGTCCGGGACAACCGAAGGCATTACCAATTGCAAGCCTTTGATCGCAGAAAGGATGGGGCGATAGGCAAACCCACCCACAGTGGCCGGCCGCGAGCTGTAGCGGCCAATGTCACTTTCCCAATCCAATTCCACAAGCCAGGCAATGTCATGACTTCGGCTTTGCCGACAGATTTCCATTTCTGGCGAAAAGGTTTTCACCAAAGCCCACGCTCCCAGTATCCTCGTGGTTCCATTCAGATGTATTCGGCTTGACAGAGAAGATGCAGTTTGAATTCGACGGCGAGCAGATTGCGTGCGGTTCGCTGCCATTCGACGGTCGGCGCATCGAGCCGCACGCGTCGGACAACCCGCGAGGCATCCACATAGGTGAACTCTTCCAATCCCTCGTTGGCCTCCCTTTCAAACCAGGAAAGCAACTGTTCAAACCGCTCGTCGGTCAGGTTGTCGAAACGCACATCCTCGATTTCGTAGGGCGAATGAAGCCGTGTGGCATAGGACACATTGCCCAACGACCGGACAGCCTCAACGCCTGTCAGGTGCGAGCGTCGCGCCGCGCCAGGGGCACCCGATGGCCACTCAAACATGGCCTGGGGCGTCCATAGCTTCGCGCCCTCGCTCTTGCTGGCTTGGGTTGCGAGCTCGACCGTTATCGAATCGGTCGCAACGGACTGGATCGTCCCGAGATACTCTATTTCGGTTCCATCCGGTTCACTGATGAAAACCCGCTCGCCGGGGCGAAAATGGTTGAGCGCATCGGCGGTCGGAATCTCCTTCGCCCCAATGCCGACCGCTTGGCTGGTTTCGCGCTGAACGGCTTTTCCCTGGCAAAAGAATGGAATCATTGGCTCGAACCCCCGGTGGGAAAGGATGGAGGATGAAGGACAACTCGGACGTTTCGGTTGGCCTCGATGGCCTCGCCCACAAGAAGCAACGAGACCGCGTAGGTCAAACCGTCAATGGCCTCGCCGCTGGCCGAAGGCAAAAGCGTTTGGAAGAAACTATAGAGTGAGCAGAAAACAGCCCGAACACATGTTTCCTCGTCCGCGCCACCTTGCCCGCCTTGCCCAGCGACCGATGCCAATCGTTCCATGGTCCCAAGCAGACCGACAAACGGTTCGAGCAGATGGTTCTGGCTCACTTCGATGGTCTTACCGCCGATAACCACTGCGTCCAGAGGAGCGGGTTTGGCCCATTCGGCGGGGACAATTCTTGCCAGATTCTGATCCTGTTCCATGAAGGGACCTTCAAGACAGTATCGCGAAGCGAAATAAAACATCCGTTCTATTGGTTGGGCTGAAAAATCGCCGCTTCCCAGCGGCCCGCCGTGTCACGTCCTGACCAGTTAAACGCATACATTCGCCGGCGTCAATTCACGCCCGACCGCATCCCGACCTTTCGGGGAACCAAATCTTCGCTCGTTCTGTAGGCAAAGACGAAAGGCAAAGACTGCCGGGGTAAAGCAACCGGCGAACCTCAATCTCTGTCAAGGTCGCCGAGGTTCTTGCCCAAGTAGTCCCTGATTTGCAGAAGAAAGGCTTCGGCGTTTTTCAAAGTCCTTTCAGCGCGTTCCCGTATGCCCATACGTTTCCCGTCCCGATACCCGACAGTTCAGAGTATTACGATCATGATGGTCACAACTCGAGGGGGATTGAGCCCTTCAATCTTATCCACAAAATGAGCAAGCGCGGAAGGAATCATGACCTCCCCTTACAAATCATGGTTTCCCAGCCCGCTTGCCGCTGTCAAATCGGAAACTTGTGTAGAGAAAAACCTGGCGGTGACACGCGAAAAGGAGGAAGCAGCCTGAGTTGTCCGTTGTATCGTGAATTCACTATGGCGAGAGCCAACGACGCTTCGGTGGGGACAAGTTAGCCCACGCCGTCCGACATGGGATCGTCTGGGACGAGGAAGTCACGCCCATTGAATTCGCTTGCGGCCTTGCTTAGCCCGACCTCAAACAGGCGCTCGACCGCCTCAGCGGCCTTCGCGCAGATTCGCTCCATGGCCCGACGCCTTTCGCCCCACCACGGTTGCAGAACATAGTCGGTCAGGTCTTCAACCGGTTCGCCGGAGTCAATTCCGATCCGAAGGCGCGGCAAGTCGCTCGAACCCAACTGTTCAATGATCGAAGCCAGCCCCTTGTGGCCGCCCGCGCTTCCCCGCCGGCGAAGGCGAATCTTTCCGATGGGCAGGGCAATATCGTCGCAAACAACGAGGACCTCGCCAGGTTCGATCCCTCGGTAGCGAGCGAACGGTGCGACAGCTTCACCGCTCAGGTTCATATAGGTCATCGGCTGGAGGAGGGCCACCTCGCGGTCAGAAAGCGTGACCGTTGCGATCTCCACCCGGAAGCGCCGATGGGGGCGAAATTCGCCGCCGTGACGGCGGGCCAGAATGTCCACGACTTCAAACCCAACGTTGTGAGGCGTGGCGCGGTATTTCGCTCCTGGGTTTCCCAATCCGACGATCAAGCGGACCATCGCGGTTGCTTTCGCAGGCAAGTAGGCTTCGCTACCCAAAATCCGAGGGGCCTTGCCCGCCGGCTGGCGGGTTCCCCCAACAACATCGCCTGCCGCTCGGCAGCGTCAAGCAGAACCTGCGCAGCACACCTTGCCAAGAAGTTACACTCAGCGCAGGTATGGCTTCATGGCGGCGTAGATTCGTTCGGCCACGACGGCATAGCCCTTGTCGTTGAAGTGGATTTCGTCCGCTTTCATCTTGGGATCCAAGAAGATGCCACGAAAGACGTTTGGAACGAGGACGGCTCCGCGCTGTCGGGCCAATCGCTTGAATTGTTGGCCATATTTCGAGCCGACCACCGGCGGACACACTTCGACGAGGACAACCAGTGCTCCGCGCGCCTGGATTTGCTGGAGGATTTGAGCAAGATTGGCAAAGGTTTCTTCGCCGGGGACCGAACGCAGGACGTCGTTGCTGCCGAGAAAAACGATAACGATCCGCGGGTCGTATCTCAGGACATTGCTTTGCAGTCGAGCCAGGGCATCGGCCGTTGTATCGCCCGCCACACCACGATTCAGGATCGGTCGGCCGACCTTTTGCGCGAGAACGCTCACATAGTCGTGCCCGGCCGAAGCCCCAATTCCCAGCGTCAGGCTGTCGCCGAAAGCAATGATCTGCGTGCCGGTTGGCTGGGAATTGACGATGGGCGTTGACCGTAACCAGAACCAAAAAGCCGCCGCAGCCACGGCGGCCAAAAAGACAAGAGCCAGAATTGCGCGCGAGGTTATAATCTTCATGGCAATCCCGCCTGCGCAAAGCGAACGGAAACGTTCATTCTATACCACTCTGCCCGAAGGCAGCGCTCTGCCCAATAGTTGGGCGGCCTCGCCGATTGAGCGAAAATGTGGACGATGACCGCTGTGAAGAATCCGTCCTGTGAAGCAGGGGGACTTATTCTTTCTCTTTTCCCTTCTCTTTTCCCTTCTCTTTCTTGACTTCCTTCTTTCCAGCCTCTTCCTTCTTGGCCTCCTTCTTGGGTTCTTCCCCTTCTTCCCCCTCTTCTTCCTCTTCCTTGCCCTTGGTGATGAGTTCGGGTTCGACCACCTCTTCGCCCTCCGCAACAACCGCTGCAACTTCCTCTTCCTTGGCTGGTGCAAGAACAGTGAAAATCGCCACGTCGGAAGGCGTCAGAAACTCCACCCCCTGGGGGGGCGTCAGATTGCTTACGTGCAAGGAGTGGCCGATCCGAATTCCCGAAACGTCAACCTCGATGGCGCTTGGCATGGCGAGTGGCAGACACCTAACCTTCACTGTTCGCATCACATGTTCGAGCAGACCGCCTTCTCTGACGCCAACGGGGGTGCCGACTGGTTGCACGGGAACTTCCACGTCAATCGGTTTGTTGAGGTCAATCCGGTAGAAATCGGCATGAACCAAACGGTCGGTGACCGGGTCGCGCTGCGTGTCACGCAACATAACGTCTTCGGTCTGTCCCTGGTCGCCGATTTGCAAAGAAATGATAGCATGTTCGCCAGTGCGGGCCACCAGATGGGTCAATTCGCGCGCATTGACCGAAACGCTCACAGGCTGGCGCGACAAACCGTAAACGACCGCGGGAATGCGCCCGCTCGCCCGAAGCCGCCGGCCCGGTCCCTTGCCCGTCCCTTGGCGCGGCTCGGCCTGCAACGAAACTTGTTGCACCACCGGACTATCTCCCTCTGCGACGCCCAATTGGGCCGCAATGTATTGATTTCTGGATGGTTTTGCGCTGCCCGTTCCAAAAGCTGGTGATTTACATAGGCAAGCCCCCAGGGTTTGTCAAAGCATTTTCCCCGCGGCAACGAATCCGATAAACCAGGACAGGAATTCGAAAGCCTCCGGTGCTGGACACTGGCAATCAAGGCTTTGCCAGCCGCTTCTGTGCTGGTTTTCGCTTGACGGCCACTCGAGCACGAATCACCATCTCAATCCTTGAGCGTGCCACCATTGGTGCGCGTTCCTTTGAAAACCGTGGGCAAAGGCAATGAAGAGGAGTAGTAGGAGACGTCGGTCCCTTCGAGAGAGCCGTCGGGTGGTGGGAGACGGCAGGGGCGGTCTCCGAACTCGCCTCGGAGCTGTGGGGGTGAAGGCGCGCGGAGCGATCTGTGCGTTGCGTAATCTCTGCCGGACGGCGCCGTTATCCAGCCAGTAATGAAGGGCATCGCGGTCGCTTTTTTGCGCGCCGGGATGCCAAACCAGGGTGGTACCACGGGAAAGCGATTTTTCTCGTCCCCGGGCCGACCGCAAGGTTGCCCGGGATTTTTGTTTTAAGGATGAGGGATGAAGGCGGAAGGATGAATGAAAAGAACGCGGGGAGAGGGCCTCTCGCTGATCCGTCCGACCCATTCTCAGGCGGGACTACCATGATAGCGCCAGACAGGTCAGGCAGCCAGGTAAGCGCGCGAAAACCCGCAAAGGGGGTGGTGGGGGTGTTGTTATGGCCCCGCACACTTAGCGCCGCCTGCCCTGACGTGGCACGGGCATCTTGCCCGTGATCTTTTGTAGGCTGGATGCCTGCGCCAAAGGAATTCTCCACCAAACGAATGCGAGGAAAACAGGCCACATGCCTACTCTACCGAAGGAAATGCAAAGAAAACAGGCAAGATGCCTGTTCTACCAGGAAAAGAGGAAAAGCCATGAGTGCAGCAAAAAAAGAAGAAACCGCAAAACCAGGCGAGACGAAACCAAAGCCAGAACGTGTTCTGATTTTTGACACGACCCTGCGCGACGGGGAACAGGCGCCGGGTTTCACCATGCACCAGAAGGAGAAAATCAAAGTCGCCCAGCAATTGGCCCGGCTGGGCGTGGACGTCATCGAGGCGGGATTTGCCATCGCCTCGCCGGGCGATTTCGATGCGGTCGCCGCGATCGCCGAACAGATCAAGGGACCTGTGATTTGCTCGCTGGCGCGGACGATGGATAAAGACATTGATGCCGCTGGCCGTGCTCTGGCCAAGGCACCGCGCAAACGCATCCACACCTTCATCGCCACAAGCGACATCCACATCGAACGCAAGTTGCGCATGTCACGCGACCAGGTCATTGCGCGTGCAGTCGAGGCCGTTCGATTCGCCAAGACCTTCACCGATGACGTCGAGTATTCGTGCGAGGATGCCGGTCGCACCGACTGGGATTATATTTGCGCCGTCGTGGAGGCAACAATCGAGGCGGGAGCCACGACCATTAACATCCCCGACACAGTCGGCTACTGCACACCCTGGCAATTCGGCCAGTGCATCCGGTATATCCGCAACAAGGTGCCCAATATCAGCAAGGCGATCCTGTCGGTCCATTGCCACAACGATCTCGGCCTGGCCGTGGTCAATTCGCTGGCGGGAGTGCTCAACGGCGCTCGTCAGGTCGAATGTACGATCAATGGCATTGGTGAACGCGCCGGTAATGCTTCGCTCGAAGAGATCGTGATGAATCTCAAAGTGCGCCAGGATTTCTATGGCTGCGACACGGCGATCAATACGCGCGAAATCTATCGCGCCAGCCGCCTCGTCAGCCAGGTCACCGGCGCGCGCGTCCAACCCAACAAGGCAATCGTCGGTGCCAATGCCTTTGCCCACGAGGCGGGCATCCATCAGGACGGCGTCCTCAAGGAGCGCACCACCTATGAGATCATGACCGCAGAATCGGTCGGTTGGACGGGTGAACACATCGTTCTGGGCAAGCACTCCGGACGACATGCTTTTCGCAAGCGTCTGGAGACGATGGGCTATACCCATCTGACCCCGGAACAGGTCGAGCGCGCCTTCGACCGATTCATCGCTCTGTGCGACAAGAAGAAAACTGTCTATGACGAAGATCTCCTGGCCATTTTGGAGGACGAGATCGTTGCCGTGCCGCAAAAATACCGGCTCGAATACCTGAGCATCTCCAGCGGAACAGCGACGGTGCCCACGGCCACGGTGCGCATGAAAATCAATGGCGAAACTCAACAGGACGCCGGCTGCGGCGATGGGCCGGTGGATGCGGCCTATCGCGCCATCGAGCGAATCACCGGCATTCAGAACACTCTTGTTGATTACTCGCTCGAAGCCGTGACCAGCGGCAAGGACGCCGTCGGGCGCGTCCGCGTGACTGTCAAAAGCGGCGATCGCACCGTCACAGGTCTGGGTGCCGACACCGACATTATTGTCGCCAGCGCCAAGGCCTTCATCAATGCCTTGAACAAGATCGAGGCCACCGGTCAGATGCCCGTGTGCGAATTGAAACCCGACACGCCCGCCGTGGGCAAACCATGACTGAGAGGTCGGAAGCGAGAGGCAAGAGGCGAGAGAAAAGCAAGAAAGTATTGCCCTTGTTTCTTTGATGTATGAGCTTTTGGCCTCTGCCAAGCTTTCCGGCAAAAGTGAGACACGCGTGTGCGAATCTCACACAAAAACCAGCAGCTGCTTTTTGCCCTGGCGCTCATTGGGGCGCTGGGGCTTCTCATCGGCTACTGGTTCGAAAAGGGCCTGACGGCTGTAAGCGGAAGAAGGCGCGTTCTTGCATTGGCCGAACCATTAGCGCAATGCACCACGCGTGAACAGTATCTGGCCCTGCTCGAAAAACACTTTCCCCGCCGCGCACCACTCCAGGCGGCGCCGGCGATGCGGGGTTCGGATGAGAGGACAACGGCTTCCGGCATCCTCGAACGATTGCCCGACGGGCGGCTCAAAGTTGCCGTTGTCCTCAAAGAACCTCAGCAGTTGCTCGGTCTGGGTGGCAATCTCTATCTGCCTCCGGCTCTGGTGGATGACAATGGACATGGCTATCGGCTTGTGGACTTGCGCCTGAACTCACGCAAGGCCGATCTGGTTTTGGAGTATTACTACGCCGCCGCACCCGAAAGAGAAGGCAGCCGTGTCCGACATTTCCTTTTCTTTCTGGACCAAGAACAGTTGGCTCTTGAACCAGGCAGGCCACCGTAGCCCCGAGCGGATGTTGCCTTACATGGCTTTCGCCGCCATTCAGGGTGGTGATTGTGAAGATAAACGCCATACGTCTTTGGCGGGCATGTATAGCATAAAAGAGGTAGATTAGCCCCTCGTGGGCGTCAATGTCCTATTGGCAAACAGAGAAAACGCGCGCAAGGCGCCAAGCTACAAAAAACGCTACGCACATACAAAGCGGCGCTGAAAGCCCTGCTTCTCATCAGTTCGTGGATGACAAGAAAGCAAATGAGATATATACAGAATTGCGTGTGAAAAAACCATAACTTAACGAGGGTTCTATCGTGGACAAAATCGTATTGGTCGTGGATGACGAAGAAGTCATCCAAAATGTTCTCAAAATCGCTCTCGAAAGAAAAGGTTTCGTCGTGAAGACCGCCGGGGACGGCCAGCAGGCTCTCGATCAGATTCATCACCAGCGCCCCGACTTGCTTCTGCTCGATCTCAAGATGCCGCGCTTCAACGGCTACCAGCTGTTTGCGCAGCTGAAGTCCGACGAGAACTTCAAGACAATACCGATCATTGTCATCACGGCTGTGACCCAAGATTCGGATCGAGAGGACGAGGAATGGGCACGGCGCATGGGAGCCGAGGGTTTTCTCACAAAACCGTTCGATCTTGACGACCTGGGCCGGCGCGTCGAGGAAATGGTCTCCAAGCTTATGTAGCGCGATCTACACGACGCCCTCGGCAACCCATCAGCAAGTGAGAATGGCTTCTCACTTCGCCTCCGGCTGACTCTTGACCAAGATTACGTGATTCGTCTCGTCAATCTCCCACTTGGCGCCTGCCGGCGGCGCGGGAATCGAATAGCGCCCATCGGCCTGGAGCTTCTCAATCGTGCAGGGCTCGCCCGGATGGGCCATGACCCACATGTCAACGCTGGTCTGGACAATCTGCAAGTTGGCGTCCTCGGCCACCGTCCTGGCCTTATCCATGGAATACTGATACGTGCCGACCGCTTGCTCTTGTCGCTCCAGGACGCCGCGGCCAAAGTAACCGCCGGCAAGCACAAAAAGAACAATCATGACCAAAAGCAAGCCGATCATCGAGAAGCCGGCGCAATGTTGATGCCTGGAATCAGAAAGGGGTCTCATTATCCTCTCCCTCGTGGAAAAACTCAACGTTGTTCCGGCTATTAGTCTTATCACCTGGTAGCCGGGGACATCCCTCTACCACCTTAGCGACTCACCAATTGGCACAAAGGCCCTCAGCACGCAATCTTTTTTCGCACCCAACAGTCTTCCGAAACGATCTCCGCCGTCATGACGTCTGACAGCAAGATTGACTTGAACTCGTCTGTGCAATTGGTAAGGCTCTTGGGCACGAAAGCGGCCGCCTGGGAAAGAAGCGTAGGGGCGCAGCATGCTGCGCCCAAATCCGGCGAGCGCGGAAGTCACGGGGCACGGCAAGGATCACCCTGAGGCCGCCGGCCCGTTCAGAGCTGGAGGAATCAGCCATGGCAAACAAACATTTGAATCGCCGAGATTTCGTTCGCCTGGGACTTGCAGGAGGTGGCGCCGCACTGGCAAGCGCCTCTTCAGCCGAAACGATCAAACCCGCCGAAAAATCTCCCGAGCCGAAAATTCTCTACCGAACGCTTGGTCGCACCAAGCTCAAGGTCTCCGAGGTTTGCTTTGGGTCCTTTGGGTTTTCGGCCTCCGATGTGTTCAACGCGGCTCTCGACGCGGGCATCAACTTCGTTCAGACCTGTGCGGACTATGAACAGGGCAATGCCGAACGCGCCTTCGGCAAAATCCTGCAAAAGCGCCGCAAAGAGGCTGTCATCATGAGCGGCTGGACACTTCGCAGAGACGCGACAAAGGCCCAGATTCTCGACCAACTGGATCGCAGCCTCGAACGCCTCCAGGTCAAAGACGTTGACATCATGCTCGCCCACATGTGCGGAACGGTCGAGCAAGTCCAAAACCCTGGACTTCACGAAGCGTTCGACGAGGCCAAGAAAGCCAAGAAGGTTTCCTTTCTGGCCTGTTCGACCCATGGCGGAGAGATGGACAAGATTTTCGATTACGCCATGGACAGCGGCAAGTTCGACGTCATCTCCTTCAAGTATAATTTCATGGAAGGCGGGCCGCTCGAACCTGCGATCAAAAAGGCCGCGGAAAAGAAACTGGGTCTGGTGGCATTCAAGGTGACAGCCGGGTCGCGCGAAAAAGAACTCGCCGACTACGAAAAGAAGGGGTTAACCCACGAGAAGGCAACCGTTCGCTGGGTGCTCAAGAACTCCGCAATTGCGAGCGTCATTCGACCCTTCAGCACATTCGAGGATGTCAAAAGGGCCGTCGAAACCATATCGAAGAAGTTCGGACTGGCGGAGGCGGCCATGCTCGAATGGTACGAGCAAGCCTTCTCGCGAAGCTATTGTCGCTATTGCGGCAAGTGCGATGATCTTTGTCCCTATGGCGTAGCGATCTCCGAAATCATGCGCTATGCGATGTATTTCAAGTATTATGGCCGCGAGAGGAACTCGATGGAGCTTTACGCAGCACTGGCTCCGGGTGTGCGCGCCGAACCATGCACGGGGTGCCCGGGCCATTGCGAACACGGCTGTCCCTATGGTGTCAAGGTGCGGTCGCAACTCGTCGAAGCGCATGAGTTGCTGACCCTGATGGCATAATGGTCAACAGACTCCCAATTCTCAAAGAGGACTAACCGACATGAGCGCGAAATTCACTATCGGCCTGGATTTTGGGACAAACTCTGTCCGAACGTTGATCGTCAACGCGGCCACCGGCGAAGAGATCGCCACCAATGTCTGGGTTTTCCGCCACGGCGAAGCGGGCATTCTTCTCGACCGCAAGGACCCCAACCTGGCCCGCCATTACCCCGCCGACTATATCGAGGGAACGGAGATCACCGTCCGGGCGGCCCTGAGGCAAGCGGCTCGCAAGCGCGGCTTCTCGCCCGACAATGTGATCGGCATCGGCGTGGACACGACCGGCAGCAGCCCGCTGCCGGTGGATGCCAATGGCGAACCACTGGCTCTTTCCAAGGCGTTTCGCAAGGACCTTTCTGCCATGATCTGGCTGTGGAAGGATCACACGGGCCACGCCGAAGCCGCGGCCGTCACGCGCGCCGCCGCCGAGAGACGCCCCCACTTTCTGGCCAAGTGCGGCGGAACGTATTCCTCGGAATGGTTTTGGTCGAAAATCTGGCACTGTCTGAAAGTGGCGCCAAGGGTCTTTGAAGCCGCTCACACCTGGGTCGAGGTCGCCGATTGGGTCCCAGCGTTCCTGACGGGCACGGCTCATCCCGACCGCCTCAAGCGCGGCATCTGTGCCGCCGGTCACAAGGCGATGTTCAATCCGCGATGGGGCGGCTATCCGGACGAGGAGTTCATCCGGTCGTTGGACGAAAGGCTGGGCCGGCTACGACGAACGCTGCCAGACAAGGCTTACACTGTGGCGGATGTTGCCGGCGGGCTGACCGACGAGTGGGCGAAGAAACTCGGCTTGCGGGCCGGCATCCCGGTGTCCGTCGGGGCCTTTGACGCACACCTGGGCGGCGTGGGATCGGGCATCCGGCCCGGCATTCTCGTGCGGATCGTCGGCACTTCGACCTGCGACATGATGGTCCAGCCCATGGAGCGCGACCTTCCCGACATCCCCGGCCTGTGTGGCATCGTGCCGGAGTCAATCCTGCCGGGGGCTTTCGGCCTCGAAGCGGGCCAGTCGGCGGTGGGCGACATTTTCAATTGGTTCGTCAACTACGTCCGGCCCGACAAGAAGGGCCACGACGCGCTGACCAAGCAAGCCGCGCGGTTGCGTCCCGGCGAAAGCGGCCTCCTGGCGCTCGACTGGCACAATGGCAACCGCACCATTCTTGTGGACCAGCGCCTGACCGGTGCTCTTATCGGCATGACATTGCACACCACGCCGGCCGAAATCTACAGGGCGCTGATCGAGGCGACCGCGTTCGGCGCCCGCGTGATCATGGAGCGCTTTGAAGAGTTTGGCATGAAGGTGGAACGAGTCATCAACTGCGGCGGGATTGCGGTCAAGAACCCCATGGTGATGCAAATCTATGCCGATGTAATGGGCCGAACGATGGAGGTCTCGCGGAGCGAGCAGACCTGCGCCCTGGGCGCGGCGATGTGCGCGGCGGTCGTCGCTGGCAAGAAGGCCGGTGGCCATGCCAACTTCGCCGAGGCCGCGGCGGCAATGACGGGCGTGCGCAGGAAGAAATACGAGCCCAATCCCGCCAACCGCGGGATTTACGACCGCATGTTTCGGCTCTACAAACGCCTCCACGACGCTTTTGGCATCAAAGGAACAAGTGAAAACCTCTACGATGTGATGAAAGAACTGCTGGCCATTCGGGACGAGGTGAGACGCTAGTCGCAACGCGGAACGATGAACGATCAAGAATGAATGAACAACGGCTCTCCATCGCGTTTGTTCATCATTCCGCATTCATCGCTCATCATTGGGGGTTGGCTGATGGCCTACGAAGAGATGAAACACGCCGTCTGGCAGGCCAACATGCAATTGATCGAGGCCGGGCTGGTCGTGTTGACCTTTGGGAACGCCAGCGCCGTGGATCGCCAAGCTGGCGTCATGGCCATCAAACCCAGCGGTGTGGACTACAAAACCCTCAAACCCCAGAACATCGTGGTTCTTTCGGTGGAGACCGGCACCATAGTGGATGGTGATCTGCGTCCTTCCTCTGATGCGCCCACCCATCTGGTGCTCTACAGGGCTTTCCAATCCATCGGGGGCGTGGCACATACCCATTCCACCTATGCCGCAGCGTGGGCTCAGGCTTGCCGCGAAATCCCCTGCCTCGGCACAACCCATGCCGACTATTTCCACGGCCCAGTGCCCCTGACTCGCCATCTGAGCGCCGAGGAAATTCGCGAGGACTACGAGATCAGCACCGGCAAGGTAATTGTCGAGCGATTCCGGGAAGCAGGCCTCAGCCCCGACCGATTTCCGGGAGTGCTGGTCGCCAACCACGGACCATTTACCTGGGCCAGCAGCCCGCTCGAGGCAGTCGAGAACTCTATCGCCCTGGAGGAAATAGCCAGGACAGCCTTGCTAACCCTGGCGGTCAACCCCGGCGGTGGAACCATTTCTCAGGAACTGCTGGACAAACACTTTTTGCGCAAACACGGCCCTGGCGCCTATTACGGCCAGCCGTGAGACAAATATCAAACTCGCTTCGAGGGAAAAGACACCATGAGCCTGATGGGAATTGATATTGGCACAACGGGATGCAAGGTGATCGCTTTCCGCGAAACCGGCGAGACACTCGCCTCGGCCTACACCGAGTATGACGCTGTGAGGTCTCAACCCGGCTGGGCCGAGCTCGACAGCTGCGGTGTCTGGCAGAAAATCTGCAATTGCATCCGGCGGGTGGCCGCACAGACCAATCGCGATCCCGTAAGCGCACTGGCTGTGACCTGCTTGGGCGAGGCCGCAACACCCGTATCGAAGGATCGCCAAATCCTGGGCAACAGCATTCTGAACTTCGACGAGCGCGGCCAGGAAGAGGTGAAAGAGATCGAGGCGGCGGTCGGCCGCGAACGGCTTTTCCATCTCAACGGCAACATCCTGGGCCATTTCTACACGGCTCCCAAGTTGATGTGGCTCAAAAAACATAAACCACAGTTCTACAATGGCGCCTACAAGTTCCTCCTCTGGGAAGACTTCGTCCACTTCATGCTCGGCTGCGATCCTGTCATTGATTACTCGGTGGCCAATCGCACGCTTCTCTTCGACTTGGAGCAGGCGCAGTGGTCGGCGGAACTTGCCTCGGCGATGGGCTTGAGGCTCGACCAGATGGCCGACCTTCGATTGGGCGGACAGGTACTTGGCGAAGTGGCCCCGGCCATGTCCGACCAGCTCGGTCTCCCGCGCGGCGTCAAGGTGGTCACGGGCGGCCACGACCAGTGCTGCACGGCGCTCGGCGCCGGCGTGATCCGTTCGGGTATGGCTGTCTATGGCATGGGAACATTTATTTGCATTACGCCGGTCTATGACCGTATTCCCGACAAAGCCAAGATGCTTGCCAGCGGCCTCAACATCGAGCACCACGTCATTGGCGGCCACTATGTTTCGTTCCTCTACAATCTGACCGGTGGCGCCCTTCTGAAATGGTATCGCGATCAGTTTGGCCGTCTCGAAAAACGCGAGGCTGCCGAACGCGGCGTTGACCCGTACGATATTCTGTTGGCCGATTTGCCGGCCGAACCGACCTCGCTTCTGGTTCTGCCCCACTTCGCCGTCACGGGACCGCCGCTTTTCGAGAGTCGCACGAAGGGCGCAATCCTTGGCCTGACCCTGGAAACCAATCATCAGACGTTCCTCAAAGGGTTGCTCGAGGGCGTCACCTACTATTTCCGCGAGGGTCTGGACCTTCTCGAACAGGCGGGCGTGACCGTACACGAATTCCGCGCCACAGGCGGCGGGGCCAAGTCGCCCGTTTGGCTCCAGATCAAAGCCGACATCCTGGGCACACCGCTGGCCACCGTCAAGGTGACCGAAGCGGGCGCTCTTGGTGCCGCCATTCTGGCGGGAGTCGCCACCGCTGTCTATCGCTCGATTCAGGAGGCTGTTGGGGCAGTGGCCAAAGTGGACCGTGTATTCGAACCGGACTCGGCGCGCCACGCGCGCTACCGCGAGCAATTCGAGAAATACCGCAGGCTCTACCCAGCGCTGAAAGAAATCCTCTGGAGCCTGTAGTCGTTCGGGGGAAGGTAAAATCAACCACCAAGGCACCAAGACACGAAGGAATCTTGGTGTCTTGGTGGTGAACAGGAGGCAAGAATGATGAAGTATCCATGGTGTCTAGCAATGGCGTTCGCCTGCATAGTTCAAACGGTGACCCAGTGGTCTTGGTCGGACGCTGCAAAAACGAAGGAGCAGGCGCGGGCCAATGCAGCGGAAGCACAAAAGGCGTTTATTGCCGGGAAAAAACTTATCACCGGTTGGTGGGATCTGCGCGACACCGACACAGCCTTGATTCCCGAAAACCTCAGGAATCCGAAGGTTCGTCATTGGACACCCAAGAACTCCGCGGCCGATAACTGGCCCTTCATGGTCATCGCCGCGCGCTTTGTTGACCGCTCGTTCTTTGACAACGAATGCCTCAAGACCCTGGCCGACGAGCAGCGCCTGACGAACCGCGTGCGCCGACTACCTGACGATTTCGATCTCCTGGCCAATCGCTTCGTCTCTCCCAAGGTGGACCTGACTCGCATCATCTTCGGCTCCGCCGAGTACGCCAAAGACGGTCTCATTTCGATTACCGAAATCCTTGGGACCGATACGCCCTATTTCCAACGCATGCGCGACCTGACCGACGACATCCTGGCCGAATCGCGCGTCGAGACTCGCTTCGGCCCCATCCCGGCCAGCGACCACGAAGTCAATGGCGACATGCTCCAGGTTCTATCGCGCCTCTGGTGGGCAACGCGTGACGATCGTTACATGGAGATGGGCGCGCGAATTGCTCAGCATTTTCTACTCGATGCGCCACCGGCCAAGGCCGACCGACTTCGGCTTCGCGACCATGGCGGCGAAATCATTAACGGCTTGTGCGAGTTCTACGTCGCTGCCAAACATGGCCGTTCCGACCTGGCCGCGCGCCTTCGCGAGCCGCTGGTTTCCAATCTCGACCGCATTCTCCAGATCGCCCGCAACGAAGACGGCCTGCTCTACAACGAGGTTAATGCGGCGACAGGCGAGGCACGTGACACGAAGCTCGCCGACACCTGGGGCTACATTCTGGATGGCTACTACGCCATCTATCGCGTCGAAGGCATCTCTCGCTACCGCGACGCCGTCCGAAAAACACTCGGCAATCTGGACAAATACCTCGATTATGATTGGGAACGCGCCAGCGCCGATGGGATGGCCGATGCCCTTGAAAGCGCCGTGACGCTTCTTCGTTGGGAACCGAGCGATGTCGGTTTTGCCTGGTGCTCCCATACCTATAACAAGATGCTGGCGATCCAGAAACCCAGCGGCATCATCGAGGGCTGGCACGGCGACGGCAACTCCATCCGAAGCGCTCTGATGTGGGCGTTCTACCTTTCGCAGGGAACGCACATTGAGCCTTGGCGCGAGGACGTCGCTGTGGGCGCAGCGCCGACAAGCGGCGGGCTCGTTGTCTGCGTGATGGCCGACAAAGACTGGAAAGGCCGCCTGTGCTTTGATCGCCCGCGCCACAAGGACTATCTCAAGATGACCTTGGATTATCCCCGAATCAACGGCTTCGCCGAATGGTTCACCGCCAACGCGAGCAGCCAATACAGCGTTCGGCGCGAATCCTATGGAGGCGAAGAGCGGTTGGGCAAGGAGACCTCTGACATTCGCTCCCCTCTTTGGGTTGTTTCGGGCGACGATTTGATCCGAGGCATCGAGATCCAAGTTCCCGCTGGAAAACCCGCTTACCTGACAATCGAACAAGCAGGGGTTGCACAGGCCAAAACCGAGCCGGCTCGCCCCGCGTTGACGGAGAAGCAGACAATCACCGCTCTGCTTGAGGCGATCTCCAAATCGCAGAACCTTACGTTCATTCGCAACGACAAGGAGTATCCGACATACGCTGCACGCCAGCTGATGGAAGGCAAGCTCAAGAAAGCGGGCAATCCGGTCAAGACCGCCGAAAATTTCATCGAGCAAGTGGGAACGCGCTCCTCGACGACCGGGCGTGTCTATCTGATCAAGTTCGCGGACGGTCGGACGACCGAGTCGGCCTTCTGGCTTCGTGCCCGTCTGAAGGAGATCGAGCAGGGTGCGCGTTAATCAGTTCCGAGTTCCGAATTTTGAGTTTGGCGTTTTGGAAAAAGCCTTCAACAGTTGCCCTTGGCGTATTGACAGTTCATCTTGCGACCCACAACAGAGGAACACAGTGGCAAAGAGGCTGGCGTGGCATGGGAGAAATTCTCCTCGACAAGACAGCCCGCACTCCTTCATCATTTCACGCCAGATGAATCGGCCAGGAGGCCTTTGCCCTCGGACATTCTGACGAAATAAACAGGATGGACATGTCTCAGCCGAAGTTTACCTGCGTTCCCAGGACACAATCCTGCCTATTCGATCCGCTCGAGCAAAGGACAAGACATGGTGCGACGCCACTATGTGCCGCCCCGCGCAAACGGCGTGAATTCCTGCCGATCACCGTCACGCTGGTAATGGCTCTTGGTTTCGCCAGCGACATCTGGCCCGCTTCCAAGGTGGTCGGGCCCTATCTTCCGGCGACCTCGCCCTTCGACCTGACACGCCAAAGCGATATGATTGTTCTGGCCACGGCAGTCGGTGGCGACACCGTGCGCGCCGAGGAAGTCATCGGCCAAAAAAGCAAGGTTCGGACACTGACCGTGGCCAACTTCGGAAGACTTCGTCGCGGGCTTTACCTGCCATCGCCGCCGCTGGGGCCACAAGAAGAAGCCGCGCGCCAGGCCATCCTCTTCCTCCGACGCTACGAAAAACAGTGGTGGATTCTGGAAACGATCCCGCGCGCCCGCGCCGCCAATGGCTGCCTCTGGGTGCGCAACAATCAGGTCTTCTGGTATAGTCGCAACCCGTGGACAAATGGCCCGCAACTTGTCGAACGACCTCTGACCGCTTCGATTCCAGGTTCCAACCCTTCGCTACGAGCGGCCAGGTCGGGGTCAAAAAAGAGCACGAGCAAGATGCCCGTGCCACCGAAGAATGCGACGCTTCCCGAACTTCTTGACGCCCTCCGCCTCTGGCAGGGCGATCTGGCACGGCTGCGGCAAATTGACAAAATGACCAGCCCCATCCTTCAGCAACGTGCCCTGCGAGCGTTCATCACTCCCTCCACCCACTGGTCCCATTCGCCCGAATGTCTGCTTCTGGCTAAACAGGTTTACCGCGAAGTGACACAGCAGGTGGAGGCGATTCGCGACCGCAAGAAACCCGAGCCGGTCGCCATTTCGGCATGGTTGAACTTTCGACCCGGTACTCGGGCTTCCGTTCTTCAATCACTGGCCAGGACACAAGCAACCACGTCTTCCGAGCGCCTGGCCGGTTTGCAGGAGCTCGCTTTGGCGGCGGTGCCCGAGGTCATCGGTGTCGCGCTCAAGGAACTCCGCGACACATCGGCTACCGTGCGCCTTACCGCCGCCCGCGTGCTGGGCGATTTTGCCGATGCTTCGTGTTCGAGCACGCTCATTGCCCGTTACAAGGCGATCAGGGATCCCTCTGATCCAATAAGGCCGCTTCTACTCCGCGCTCTGGCCACAAGCGAAGATGCCAGGGCCGTGGCCGAACTGATCATTGCGCTTCAAGAACCCGATGATCCACTGCGCGAGGACATTGCGCGGCTTCTGTTTTGGCTGTCGGGCTACCGTCCCGACCCCAGCGACAGAACCCTTTCGTCAACCTACCTGTCGGCCGCCTGGTGGGCACGGTGGTATGAAAAGCGCTTCGACAGGAAAGTGGAACTCAAGCCGTGGGATTTTGCCCGGCTGGAGAGATGGGTTGCCCGCCGCAAGGGACTGTCCGTTGCCCTTCCAGCGTCCGAGTGGAGCCAAATTCCCACCAAATCCTTCGAAGAGGCCCTGACCCGATGCGCCCATCCGGCCTTCCAGAATCGCGACCGGTGGTGCGAACTGCTCTTGTATGCCTGGAATGCTGGCGTCTTGACCGTCGAGCAACAAAAGAATTTTCTCACCGCATTTGGACGCGCCACGATAGAGGGACGAAACACCTATCCGCTGGGAACCAAGGCACTGCTCCGTGTCACCTCCGCTTGGCCCGGCAGTATCCATATTCCGGAGACATTGCGGTTCATTTCCAAAAGCCAGATCTATGTGGACGGCGTTCCCGTGGGACGAAGCTATGCGGTCGCCTACCCAACCGTCTATGTCAGCCGACTCTGCCCGGGCGACTACGGCCCCGGCACTCATCGCCTCGGCGTATCTACGGAATACACAGTGCGGGCAGGCAAGAGTGCTTCTGCTAGCCAAACGGTACAAATCCCGGAGCAGGAATTTAATATTGTTCTTCCCGGTCAGGGATACGGCCTGGAGGCAAGGAGCGTTCCGGAGCTGGACGGCCAAGTCAGGCACGCACTTCGGTTCGTGTCTGCTCCCGAGGCGCCGACCAGCGGCACGACTACCGTCGTCACACCAAGCGTCTCAAAACGGACACGAGCACCTCGGCGCGTCCCGCGGACGAGCGGCGGGTACCTCGAGATCCTCGGCAGCAATCGCTGGGAACTGACGGAAAAACTGCCGGTGGATTTGGCCTTTGATGTCGAGTACGAAATGCTCGACTTTGGTGTCGTTCTGGACGGCGGTCCGCTTTTTATCCCGCAAGGAACAACAGGAACTGCCGAGATGAATCCTTTTGCCTATCGCACACGGGAATTGGAAAAGGAGGGCACATTTCGTTTCCGTGTTCACCTGACGCCATCCCGCGATGCTGCGCTCTCCCATCCTGAGTCGCGCGTGTATTGGGATGGCTATATCCTGACAAGCCCCGAGATGACCTTCCGCGTGGTCGAGGTTTCGGCTGCCAGGAAACCTTGAACAAACCGTCTGTTCACAAATCCCCAGCCTTCTTTACCGCCTGGAGGCGTGAGGTTGGATCGTCACCCGCAACACAAAGGCGTTTCGGTCGCCATCTGGTCCTACGTAATCGTTCAGGAAATTGACGGAAAGCCGGGTCACGTCGGGCGATAGGGGAACTTGCTGGGTTTGTGTGGACCAGCTATCATCATTTTTGTCGAAGGTGAATTCGCCCAGCGTTTTCGGAAATACAACCGGCTCGTCGGGATTCACAATATTGAGTTTGACAGGTCCCGGGCGCGAATTCCGCGCGCATAGCGAAACGTCATAAAGTCCGGCGCGCTCAATCTTCACCGGCACGACAAACCCACCTCCCTGAGTAAAGATGGCCGCGTAGTCTTGGTCTCGCCATCCTCCCCGAAAATCCCTGAACTGCGAATGGTCAACGCTGATCGGTGTGACCGTCGCCCTTGGGGGGAGTCCCGTGGGGGAAGGTAAGCCTTGCTGTTCCCGTTCGCCACTGCCCTGACAGCTAGCTAGCCAAAGGAGACTCAATGGGAAAACTACGTTGCCGAGCTGGCGCAAATACCGCCGCCGCAGATCGTTACGTGTGGGCATCTGGACTTGTGACATTGCCACTGCTCAGATCGCACCCGCGAGAGTCTATTTACAGCTTGCATTCTATTGCGAACGAAAGAAAACTCCCGCTCCAACGCCTGCGTCAAGACGTTTCTCTAACAGGGGGGTACCGTGGACCCCTATGCCGGGATCGTATAAGCAGGCGGGACTGGGCCTCCAATATTGTTTTGACGATAGGCCCGACACTCATGTCGGGTAACCTCTTCTGGGATCGGTGCGGGATAGGAGTGTCCCGCCTACCGGACCCGTTTGCTATTTCAATGTTGAAGAGCCACACGATTATCACGGAGGCTTTCGAAGGATGTCGGTTGACGGTTCGGAAAACTCGGATGCTGCCCGACGAAGGCCCCGTTGCGGTGCTGTCTTGAACTTCCTTTCAGGAAAGTGGCACCGATTCGTCCTTGCCGGCATACTCATCCTCGGTGGTGCTCTACGCCTCTGGCGCCTGGACTATTGGTCATTCTGGGGGGACGAATGCTGCACGCCTGCTTTGGCAGAACACTTCTCTGCCACTGGTCTGGTAGCCTTCTTTTTTGACGCACCCTTGTACTATTACTTCCACCAATATTTTATCCGGGTGTTCGGAGAGAGCGATTTCCTTCTTCGTTTGCCGAGTGCGATATTGAGCCTTCTGACACTCGTCGCTCTCTACCATCTCGGCAAAGAGGTCCATAGCCGCTGCGCCGGACTGTTGCTGGCCTTTGTTGCCGCCACGAGCTGGTTCCAGGTCTATTACGGCCAGGAAGCACGCAATTGGGCGCTGTTTATCCTCACAACGACCGCCACGTGGCTCTTCCTTCTCCGTCTGATCAGGAAACCGAAGTGGCGGAACGCGGCCGGCTTTGTCTTGTTCGCCACAGCCTCCGCATATTCGTCGTATGCGTTTAGGTTCATGCTGGTAGCTATCTTGTTTAGCGCGGTGGTCACGGGTGGATTTGCGCAGTGGACAAGAAACGTCAGCAGTAACAGCGACACACCGATGCACAGTTTCTTGAGCGCGAACCGTATGCGCTGGCTTTGGCTATGCACCAGCCTGGCAGTTTTTACGCTCCTGACGTTCCCGCAATTCTGGCCGGATTTTGACAAGTTTCTTGGGTTTCCAAAACTTCCCGAGAAGTACGCCAACAAGGCCATTCCTGGTGTGTTTACAACGACTTCGGCGGGTGTGGGCGAGAGGAAGTCTTTTCTTAATACTCTATACCTTGCCCAGGTCTTCGACTCATGGGGGTTAGGCCGGTTTCGAACCAGGATCACGCCAGAGTTCGCCGTCCTGCTTTGTGTAGCGCTTGTCGGGTTGGCCCGCCTGATTTGGCGGCGTAGGGACGCCGGAGTGTTATTTGCGCTTAGTCTGGCCGTACCCCCGATACTGCTTTCCGTCGTCCGGTTTGGCCTTTCTTTTGCGCCACGCTATGCATCCGAGGGTATAGCGCCATACCAAACTGCACTCGTCCTGGGCGCTTTGTCGGTCATTGATCTCGTCGCTTTTCCATGGGCAAAGAAATGGAAACCACACCTCCGCCTTGCTCTGATTCTCCTCGTGGCTATGACCTGGTCACTGTTGAGCTATGGCCCGTTGCGTACCGTTTACACAGTGGCTAGTAAAGAGCGTTACCGTGAGCTGGTCCGGGCCATGATGGAGGATGCCCGACCGTGGGATCGCTTTCTTATGGGAAGTTTCACGAATGCGGCGGTCTATCGCCATTACGCCAGAGAAGTGATCGGATTAAAACAGGCTCAACTGACGGACCTTAAAGACACGAACAGGACTCGGCAATACTACCTTATCTGCAACCAGAAGGACCCAACATATCAGACTATTCAAGAGCTCTCTCCCGTTGAGGTCCGAAAGGGAGCCGCAGAGAGCCTGTGGAGATTCACGGAGCCGGGATCAACGAAAACTATGGCCGTACCTCTGGCGGAATCGGAAAGTGGCCAGACCGCTCCCCAGGGTTGGACGGTTGTTCGATCTGCACCCGACTCTCGCTATGCCGCGCTGACGACGCGCGTGACTATGCACGAGTACGAGGGCCTTGCCTCGGTCTCCGGGCTGATACAGCGACCCTTGATCACCGGAAATGTTGCCCTTCTTGGGAAAGAGAGCAGTTTCATTGGGAAGAAAATACCTTTTCTAGGACTGGGGACTGCCGCCGGCGGATGGTGTGAAACTGGTCTCTTGTTCCGGTTGAGCCCTGACTGCGAGCACATCGAAATCTATCTCGGGCTTTACGCCGATTCTCTGGGTACCTACCACGACTGCGATTTCGTCATCGTCCGCGCTCAACCTCGCCGGCTATAGCTCCTCCGACATTACTCGTGGATTCCCATCAAGCGGCTGGGAGTGAGTAGTAGCTCTTTAACACTGCAAAGATGAATACATCCGGTAGGCCGGACAGTCCTGTCTCGCACCGATTCCGGAAGAGCTTGCCCGACAAGGGTGTCGGGCCTACTGTCAAATCAACGTTGAAGGCCCAGTAGCGCTAGGATGGAAGAACCTTTGCAGCGGAGGGAAACGCGCAACATCGTGGCAAAGGCTACAAACCCAAGCAGGAGCAGTCGCCGCAGAACCTTCACCGGAAATATCTGGCGGTTTATCCAGGCCCACTCGAAGCGGCATCTGACTATGAAATCGTCGCCGCCATAGGGCTTGCGGATCATTCTCAAAACGACATACCCCGCGCGCTCAGCGAGCGCCATTATAGCTGTCTCCGTCCACACCGTCAAGTGATGGGGCGGATTGTCCCTTCGCCGACAATAAAGAAAAGGCCCGTGGTCCCAGACGGGAAGCGAAATCACGACCTTGCCGTCGGGTGCCAGGCAAGTCGCAAAACTCCCTAACACCCCTACCGGGTCCTGAAGGTGTTCCAGCACATCGAGACACGTAATGATTTGAAAGGATCCTTCCTTGCAATCCTCCGCCTTTCCGACGGCGACGTTGGGGATTCCTACCCGTTTCGCAACCGCGATTGCCTTCTCGTCCATGTCCACACCGAACGCCTTGTAGCCGAGCAAGGTGGCCGCCCGAACCATCTCGCCCAGGCCACACCCCACATCCAACAGCGCTCCCTTTGGCAAGCCCAGCTCGTGAAACTCGCGGATTCGCCAGTCCCATTTGAGGATTTTTTTCAGACTTTGCAGGCGAGAGATCTCGCGTGCTTCATAGAAACCACACCCGCCGTAGTACTCGGCGTAATACTCAGCAGATCCCGGACGCATGGGCCAGGAGTAGTGGAGGCGGCATCTGGTGCATTCATAGAGTTCATACCGGCCTTCTGGCGAGTCCCAGACACCCCGTGAATGCGACTCCTTGCAAACGCAAGCGGGGCAGCAAGGACCCTGATCAATTGGATACGAGAGCGCCATTTTGGTCCTTCCTGGCGCAAATGCTATTGCCGCGTGAAATGGTGCCTACCCTATTGGGCCCGTGTTCGAGAGCGCTCATCACCAGCACTTCGTCGAATACATCGTTAGCAAACGAGCAGGGGGAACCGCTAGGTCGTGAACGACATCCACGCCGGTTGGCAGCGCAGCACCGAGATTCGTAAAGCCCGTGCAATTACCTCTGCCACAGCCGACGTTTACCTCGCGAGTCTGGCCTTCTAGCGTGGCCTCTTTACACACCGCATCCATCCGACGTTCCAGTTACGGTTTGCACCCGATGGCGAACAACGAGAACCCACCGCTGCCGGGATAGAGTCGCAGCAGATGTGCCAGCGGGTAAGCCACACCTAGCCAAAGCACCAAGCGCGAAACCTTCTTGAACAGAGAGCGCCCTTCGAGCCATCCAACACGAAACCGCACGGATAGGAACAGATCGGAACCATGCAGGGGTTTCCGATGCACCACCTTCATGGCGAGACCGGCGTTCTCAAGCGCGCGTCTGAGTGCCTGCTCGGTCCATAATGTCAGATGGTGCGGCGGCAAATCCACACGACTTCCCACCCATTGGGGCCAGCGGTTCCAGCTGGGGACGCTAACGACAAAGTGTCCGCCCGCCTTGAAAAGAGCGGTCAAATCTCGGATTGCTCCTACAGGATTCTCCAGATGTTCCAAGACATCGAACAGCGTAATGATGTCATACTTGTCGCCTTGCTTATCCGCAACAAGGTCGGCGATGCCGGCCGACTGAAGAGGCACGCTGTACACCTGCCGTCCGAGCAGGACACGGCCTTCATCAAAGTCAATGCCGGTGGCGTCGTAGCCCAACCAGCGCGCCAGAAAGACAAACTCGCCCACGCCGCAGCCAACATCCAGCAAGCGCAAGCCGGCTGGAGGTGCGTAACGAGCAAATTGCTGATAGCGCCAATCCGAGAGGAGTATCTCTCTCGGCGACTTGTGCCGCCGCGCCGCGCGCTTGTCCGAGTAGAGCTCCGATGTTTCATACCAGTCGTGCGGCGCAGGGCGCATTGGATCCGCGTACCGCAACCCGCAGTCCCCGCATAGCAGAACGCGATATTCCGGCAACGTGTGAACGATGGAAGCCGAGCTCGAACTACAAACGGGGCATCTCATTTCCGGTCATTTCCTCTTCCGTGCGAGCAAATCTGGAGGAATCTTTCTGTCCGCCGGTAAAGAAACTGTCAAGTACGACGGGTAGAATTCTTTCATGCAGCGTCTTCCCCCGAGTCTTTCCGGAAAACCCGCGAAATGATTCAGACGACCGCTTGCTTGACAACACCAACTTCCCGGACGTAACGGCCTTGTCCTAACCTGGCCGAGCCAGAACCAAAATCATGCGCATCTTGCACATGATTTCATTGGTAAGGGACTAAAACAAGCGTACTTTTAGAGCGCCTAAAAGAATGAGAACGTCTTGCTGTCCCACCGGGACAGAATGACAATAGCCCAGCCTTTCAAGGCTGGGAAAGAGCGCACGAACGAGCTGTTTGAGTCCCGTCGGGACGGCTGAAAGAGTCATTTTCCTTGTGCCTTTCAG